>SDBT01020227.1_pt1 | contig 10414 bp, 13 predicted proteins | sample 2277101 | NCBI WGS metagenome assembly SDBT01 (sample SAMN10404973, study PRJNA504765) | marine sediment metagenome | isolation source: marine sediment core GS10_PC15, 103 cmbsf | place: Arctic Ocean: Southern Knipovich Ridge | collected 2010
GACCGAGGCCAGAGCCAAATCGACGGCAGACCGCCTACCATCTGTCTTTATCATATCAAAATCAATTCCTTTTGCAAGACCATACACAGCCGCCGGAGTCCTGCGATCCAATGAGCGATGTCGTAGGGGTTTTCTTTTCTGAAAACCCGAATATCAGCCCCAATTGACCCTGCCGAGCATCAAAAAAAATCAAAAAAAGCTGCCGAAAAATGTAAAATATACTTGACAAAATGTAAAGCTTGCTTTACATTGCAAAGGGCAAAGGGTTAGCAAGGGCTATAAGAAATTGGCCGGAAAGGGGTAAATATCATGAATAAGTATCAGAAAATGGCGTGGTTTACACTGATTATGTTAGGGCTGGCGCTCGGACTTAGTATAACAGCGGTGCTTGTCTTGCGTTTTGCTGTGGGAATGCCTTGGCGTACTTCGATGGCGGGTTTTGCATTCATCGCAATTATGGGGTTTAGCCGGATTCGCCCATCCTTTTTTAAGAAAGATAAGCGGGGTCTTGATGAAAGGGACCTTCTGATTAAGCAAAAGGCAATGGTGGCGGCGTATTGGAGCTTTTGGCCTTTGTTTGTGTTGGCCGCAATGGTGCCGTTCTTTGTTTACGGCCCGGATGGTGTGGTGTCAGTGCATTACCTGTGTTGGATGGTATTTGGCGGGATGTATTGGATTTTTTTAATCTATTCTATTGCAATATTAAACGAATACGGCTGGAGAAATAAAAATGAATAAAACTCAAAAAGGCGCATGGTTTTGTTTGGCGATGATAATGCTTCTTCTTACCTTCAGCGTTATCTGGATTGCCAATACATTTTTTAACGCAGAAAGGTTGTCGAAAAATCTTCATTTGTGCTTCTTTTTGTTATACTGGCTCATACCGGGAGTATCGTTCGTCTGGATGCGAAGAAAGCAGAGCAAAGCAGAAGTTGACTTCGATGAACGGGATATCATTATAAAAAGAAAGGCGACACAGATTTCTTATATTTCACTTTGGGTTTTGTTAATTATTGCCAGCGTAGTTCCTTTTGGAATTACAGACCAGCGAGGCGTAATTCCTGTCAGTGCACTTCCACCGTCCGTTTTCCTGATATTTCTCATTGTTATGCTGATTCATTTCGTAGCTATTCTGGTTCAGTACGGCTTGGGAGGCAAGAATGGCAGCCAATAATATCACCAATCAGATTCGCCGCCTGCGTTTTGAGAACGGCCAGATGACCCAGCAGCAGTTGGCAGATAAGGCAGGGGTCACCCGCCAGACAATCATCGCCATCGAGGCCGGCAAATACGCACCGTCTCTGCCCCTGGCCTTTAAGATAGCTGGCGTTTTCGGCGTGCCGCTGGAAGCGGTATTCCAGCATAAAGATGGTGATTCGTGATTCGTGGATAGTGATTCGTGGTTGGTGGCTCGTGGCGGGTGATTCTTGGCTCGTTACGGATGGCCGGCCTTTTTACTTTGGAAACTGAGCGGCTGCCTGGGTTTTTCCGGTTCTGCCAACATCTTTTCAAGTACTTCAAAGACAACTTTGACCTGCTCATTAAGCCGTTTGGTAGTTACTCCATATAAAGCGGCCAAATCCTTGTCGAGCATCACCTTTTGCTTGCGGATTAAATAAATGCTGTTCTGTATTCGCTCAATTGGAATAATTTCAGATGAGTTTGCCATATCTATAACTTTCCCTTTTTCAATAATCCTCTATTCGCTTGAGTTTTTTCATGCCGGATATTCTATCGGCCAGTAACCCAAATGGCAATTTTTCGCTTGACTTGCCCCAAAAATCCGAAATCTGCCCTGGTCAACTTTGGCAAGGCGCAAAAGACGCCAAGGCCAAGTGTTAGATAATTTGTGAATTTTTTAAGAATTTTACTAAAAATATCACAAAAAGCTTGACTTTTGTTGTGTGATATGTTAAAATGTGGATATGTTAATAGAATATCTAACATTAAATAGGATTTTACGGCGGTTTTGGGGCCATTCGGCTATGCTGCCGCTTCGCCGAGGACAGGTTGCGGCCTGTGGTAATGATAGAAATTTTGAAAAAGTGAGGCTAAAATCGAAAATAAGTTTTACAAACGTCCGATAATATAGAAAATAGCAGCCCAGAATTGAGGGGGGCACGCAACCTGAAATGGGGCGGGCCGAAAATCGAATCAGCCTACAAATGGGCTAACTAATTCTATGGATGGGGGACAGTTCAATGCAAACATTTCACAAGAATATTCGCCCAGATAGTTTGCGGGCGAGAACCAGTTATCGCGACAGGATCGATTTGCTTCGCAGCAGGGTCGGTCTGCTGACCGGCAAGGACAAGCTGTTGATGACGATGTATCTGAATAACGGCAACAGCTTCAGGCAGATGGCACGGCTAATCGGCGTCAACGAAGGCACCGTGGCCCGCAGGATTCGTAAAGTCACAAAGAGGCTGCTCGACGGCGAATACGTGACTTGTCTGCGGCACCGCGAAAAATTCACCGGTATCGAGCTTGCCATCGCCCGAGAGCATTTTCTGGCGGGCATGTCGATACGCGAAATAGCGGCCAGGCGAAAGACCACCTACTACAATATTCACGCGACCATCAAAAAGGTACGGCGGATTATCCGGACAACGGACGAACACGGAGCGGAACAACCACGCCAAAGCGTATGCCAAAGCGCATAAGCAATGGGGGGCGGGAAACAGTCTGAGTAAGATGCGAATCAATATTTGAGTTTAACAAGCCATCAAGGGGGCTGGTGTGAAAAGCTATAGTCTTTCAAAGCGATTTGAATGGTCGGGTGCAGTGACCGACAAGGTTGGCCAGACGATGCGGATGTTCGGCCTGACGGTTGAAGCGGTAAGCGAAAAGAGCGTTACCCACGAATGCACCCTTGATATAGCCGAAGGTGACATTGTGTATATCACAGGGCCAAGCGGCTGTGGCAAGAGCGTGCTGCTGGCAGAACTCGAAAAAGCAATTCCCGCTTCGCGAAGAGTCAACCTTGCTCAGATTGACCTGCCCAGCGACAAAACCGTAATCGACTGTATTGACGGCGAGTTGGTGCACGGTCTTCGGCTGTTGAGCTATGCCGGCCTGAATGACTGTCTGTGCATTCTCAATTCGCCGGCATATCTAAGTGACGGGCAAAAGTACCGTTTTCGGCTGGCGATGGCACTGGCAGCGGGAAAGAAATTTATCTTTGCCGATGAATTCTGCGCAAACCTTGACCGCATCACCGCATCTGTGATTGCCTGGAATGTCCGGCAGTTTGCCAAAAGAAACAAGGTGACATTCGTCCTTGCCGCCGGCCACAACGATATTCTCGCCGACCTTGCCCCGGATGTGATTGTCAGCAAAGAAATTTCCGGCCCGGCTGAGGTTGTTTATAAACACAGAAAAAGAAACATAGATGCAAAGTTGTAGTGTTGTTAAAAACTTAAAAGTCGTTCCTGGTTTTCGCAGTGACTACCAGAAACTGGCCCGGTTTCATTACCGTGACAGTCACTTAGGGGTATACGCGGCAATTTTTAAGTTGCAGGTCGAACACGGCTGCTCAAAAATCACTGCCGGCGTTATAGTCTATACGATGCCCACTGTCGGCCTTGAGCTGCGCAATATCGCCACCGGCAAAATATTTACAGGCCTCGACAGGGCAACAGGTCTATCGCTTATCAACAAGAACATCCGCTGTATCAACCGGGTGATTATCGAGCCCAGATTTCGCGGCCTGGGCCTGGCTGTCAGGCTGGTACAGAAGACAATGCCGTTGATGAAGACACCGATTATCGAGGCATTGGCTGTGATGGGCGGGGTCAATCCCTTTTTTGCAAAGGCTGGTATGAAAACTTATACCGCAGGCCAACCCGCCCGATGCGCACAACTTATCGAAGCTCTGAGTCTGGTCGGTATTGAAGAAAAACATCTGGTCGAGGTGCGAAAGGTGCACAGAAAACTCCAGCGGCTCCATGGCCGAAAGGCCCGGTTTGTCGAATCTCAAATTCGCCGTTTTCTGCAAAGCTATGGTAAAAGACGCTTGTTACAACCCGGTCTTGAGCGAACACAGTTCGTACTGAGTAAACTCACCGCTCGGCCGGTTTACTATATATGGTTCAATCCCGAAATGGAATTACTGACAGATTAAGATGGGGGAAAATTCTATGACAAATTCTGTACGGTCTGTTGCATTGGACAGACTCATCGCTCACCCGGACAATCCCAACAAGATGAGTGCAGCGACATTTGCCAAACTGATGCGCAACATCGAGCGGACCGGCCGATACGAGCCTGTTATAGCTCGGCTGCACCCGCAAAGAAAAAACTGTTACCAGATAATCAACGGCCATCACCGCTGCAAGGCTTTGGCAAAGCTGGGCAGGACAAAAGCAGATGTTGTAATCTGGGACGTTGATGACGACCAGACTGATATTCTGCTTGTCACTCTCAATCGTCTTGCCGGCGCAGACGAGGTGGGCAAAAAGCTTGCACTGCTGCGACGACTGAATAAGAAAACCGAGTTCGACCAGCTTGCGAAACTTTTGCCGCAGACAAAGAAACAGCTTCAACAGTTGGCGAATCTAAGAAGACCCGATATCCCCGCAGCAGCGGATGCAAATCCACTGGCAACGCCCCTGGTGTTCTTTGTCGACGATACTCAGAAGCAGATTGTCGACAATGCTTTGGCGATGGTACAGGTCGAAGAAAAAAAGTTAACAAAGGCTGAAAAAAACACAGCAGCACTTATAAAAATTGCTCAACACTTTCTTAACCAGTGAGAGGTAAAAATGAACAAACAGCATCCAGTAGAAAATGGCAGGAATCAACGCTCCAGAAAACAGTTAACGCCCAGACAGTTGGCCGTGATAGACGATCTATTCAGCGGCCAGTTGGAGGAGGCTGCGATTTTGGCCCGACATAAAGTCCGCAGGGCCCGTTACAACAAATGGCTGGCCGACGAGCGTTTCATCACCGAATTCGACCGGCGAATCGCATGGCTGTATCGTCAAAGCCGAGCCCTTATTGCAAGCTATACCCGCCTTGCGGCGGCCAAACTCGTCGAGCTGACCGGCTCCGACAAAGAAGAGACCGCCCGCAAGGCCTGTCTGGATATTATCACAATGTCGCCGGCCGAGACTGAGCCTGCCGCGCAGAACGCCGAGTCACAGCAATCATCCGGGCCGCAGCTTTCAGAATCAATGGCCAGCCGACTACTGGCCGCTCTGGCACAAACAAAGGAGGAATGAGGAACAATGATTACCGCAACAGACAATCTTAATCTCGAAAAGGCGGCGGGTCTCTATTCATGGCTGCGGCGCAAAAGGCCGGCAACAAAACAGGACCTGAAAAACTACGTCAAGGTCTTTCTTGGACTCGATATCACTGACAAAAACATCTGCGACGACCACAACAGCCCGATGGACTATCTTTGGCACAGCTTTGCTGCTGACTTTGAATCCGGCCAAAGACCAAACGCCGACGCAATCGTCTGGGCCAACCGTGGAGGCGGCAAAACGCAATTGGCTGCTATCGCTACGCTGCTGGACTGTATCTTCAAACCCGGCTGCCAGGTGCGAATCCTCGGTGGTTCCGGCGAGCAGGCCGGCAGAATGTATGAGTACTTGAACGGTTTTTTACACAACGGCTTCGACGATTTTCTTTCAGGAACAGCCCTTAAAGGCAAGTGCCGCTTTGTCACTGATGCTGTGGTTGAGGTCCTGACCCAGTCCGCCACGAGTGTTCGCGGCCAGCACATACATAAGCTTCGTTGTGATGAGGTGGAACTTTTCGACCCTGATGTTTTCGCCGCCGCCAAGTTCACAACCCAAAGCACCAAAGGTCTTACCGCGGCGATGGAGGTTATCAGTACGATGCATCGACCTTACGGCCTGATGCAAAAGATTGTATCATCAGCGCAGCAGAACGGTACAGCCCTTTTTAAGTGGTGTATCTGGGAGGTGATTGAAAAATGCACCGACAGGAGCTGCAGCCGATGCCCGTTGTCAGGTGACTGCGGCGGAAAGGCAAAACGCGCAAACGGGTATCTCAAAATTGACGACTGTATAACCGGGATGCGACGGGCGAGCAGGGCCGGCTGGGAATCGGAGATGCTCTGCAAAAGGCCGAGCCTGGAGAACGTAGTTTTTGACCAGTTCGACCCGGATGTTCACGTAAAGTCAATCGATTACAATCCGAACCTGCCTTTGTACCGGGCGCTTGATTTTGGCTTTGTAAATCCGTTTGTCTGCCTCTGGATTCAGGTCGATGGCGAAGGTGTTGTGCGTGTGATAGACGAATATGTTCGAAGCAGGGCAACGATTGACATTCACGCCGCCGAAGTCACCAGCAGGACGCCCGGTGATGAAAGCCGGGTAACAGCGACCTTTTGCGACCCGGCAGGTGCCGGCGTAAACGATGTCACCGGCACAAGCGCCGTAAAGCAATTGCGCGAATTTGGCATTGCTACCAGGTCCAGGCCAAGCAGAATCACCGAGGGCATTGAGCTTGTCCGCCGGGCCATCCGGGCCGGCGACCAAAAATGCAGGCTAATAATTTCGCCGGTGTGCAGCCGACTCATAGAAGCGATGCAGTGTTATCATTATCCCGAAAATTCAGCGGGTGCGGGGGAACTGCCACTAAAGGACGGCGTCTACGACCATTCGATAGACGCGCTTAGGTATTTCTTTATCAACTTTAGCCGTCCTCGCAAAGCCAGCGCAAGGCGGTATTGAAAACACTGGTTTTGCAAGAGGAAAATCGGCGTATAAAAAAGGCAGGGCCGAACGCGGAGAGGAGAGAAAGAAAGGAAACAACGCCCGACCCTGTAACACGTTAGCTCTTTTGGCTTATACAGAATATACCAAAAAATGTTCGCAAATCCTTTACCACGGAGTATTAATCATTTAAAAAAAATTGGGCTGGGGTCGGGAGGGAGAGAAGAGGAATCAATAACCCCAGCCCGTGGTCTGGTATAAAGCCTGTTACGGCTTTAATGTCTGTATCGGTTTTAACTTATAAAAAAACATGGGCTAGGGTCGGGAGGGAGGAAGAGGAATTAAAACCCTAGCCCGTAGTTCTATTTCATCCCGACTTACGACCTGGACGCTCAGAAGGTTCATTTTCATCAAGAATTGACGCGACAATTCCCAACTCTTCCCGCACTGGGGTCAAAACACCCTCAAGCCGTATAAACAAGAAAAATAGTACTATAGTGCGAAAAATTTACATTGCAAGCAAAAAAACGCCGGATTAGAAGATTTTTCGCATTATTTTTAAAAGAACCGCGGTTTTCTCAGTGCCAATCCCGAATTTGTTTTGCCGCAGCCAGCATAAACCCCAGAACTCGGCTCCATTTGCGCTGGTAGCAATATTTAGAGGCAGCTAAACTGGCCAAAGCAGTTGATTCTGGCCGAAAAAATATATATAAAACCTCTGATATGAAAGGGTGGGAAAATGAAACTGAACGTAAAAGCATTTGCTGTAACATGCGGCCTTGTCTGGGGTTTAGGGCTGTTCCTTCTTACCTGGTGGATAATCGCTTTCGAAGGTGCCACCGGCGATGTTACACTTCTCGGCCGGCTCTATCGAGGATACAGCATAAGCCCGGCAGGTAGCTTTATAGGCCTTGTCTGGGCACTTGCCGACGGCGCTATCGGCGGAGCGATTTTCGCCTGGCTGTACAACCTGATAGCTACAAAATGTTTCTTCTGCGCAAAAAAAGAAGAAACATCCTGATGTCGCTGCAGCCCGCTGAAAAGAATCGAGTCAACAAAAACGTAGTTGTTGACAAAACACCTACGGGCAGGCAAGGTATTCATTTCGTATTTAGTATGCCGGACTGCTGCAGGCTCATCGAAACAACTCACATTGGAATTTTGTCGGCATTTCTGATAATCGTTGGAATAGCAGAAGATTTGCAGTAAAACTTAGGGGATCCTTGTCTAAATAAAAAACGTCAAGAATGAAAAAGGTTGTATGAAAACGAAAAGGGATTTTTTGGTGTTGATGATAATCGCGGTGGTTGTAATCACGGTCTTTACCTCAACCGCTGCAGAGGCAGCTCAGAAAGAAAGGAAACTTGAAGAGCGAAAAGGCGAGATTCGCCATATAGAAGAAGCACAAGACGGCTGGGTCGGATTCCCGGACTGGCTCAAGATGGGGGCGTATCTGCGACTGCGGTCTGTTTACGATAATAACCGCGGACTCGATAAGAACGCCGCCGGCCACGACCGCTACAACCTGCGTTACCGTGCCAGGGTCTGGGCAAGAATCTTACTATCAGAGGATGTGGATTTTAATATTCGGCTCATGACCGAGCCGCGATACAACTTCCGGCCGGACCTGGACCATCCTTTCACCAGGAACGAAGGGCTGTTCGACCGTTTTAACGTAACCCTGAGAAATGCTTTTGACCTGCCCCTGACAGCAACCGTTGGTCGACAGGATCTGTGGCTCGGCAGCGGCTGGCTTATTATCGATGGCACACCGCTCGATGGCGGCAGAAGCGGATACTTCGACGCACTGCGATTCACTTACGATTTGAAAGACAATACCACCGCGGACCTGATTTGGGTTGAAAATCACGCAAATACCAGCGAATGGATAAGGCCCTTCAACGACGAGAACTTCGATATTAGTGAGCAGGACGAGCAGGGCCTGATACTGTACCTGTCCAACAAGTCGCTGGATCAGACTCGTTTTGATGGCTATTTCCTCTACAAACGCGAACATGACCGCAGAAGAGCGACCGGCACCGAAGGCGAAACCTATACCATCGGTTCGTTTATCCACAGTGACATCGACGACCACTGGCAATCCTGTGTTGAACTGGCGGCGCAGTTCGGCCACAAAAATGGAAAAGACCTCAGCGGCTTCGCCACTAACAGTTGGCTGGCCTATCACTTCAACGACGAGAAGAAAAACAGTATTCAGTTCGGCTATGAGTATCTCTCAGGCAGTGACGACCCCGATAAATATTTCGACAGAGTCTGGGGGCGTCTGGACCAGTGGAGCAGGATTTACACCGGCCCCATTGATTCTATTGACGGCAGGGCGTACGACAGTTCGAACTTGCATCGATTCGTCGTCAACTGGATATCGAACCCAACCAGGAAAACCGAACTCGATACCAGCTATCATATGCTCTTCGCCGACGAAAACCCATCTACCGGCGGTACAGGCGGTCTTAGCAAAAGCGGCTGCTTCCGAGGCCAACTGCTCAGGGGCCAGCTTAAATACCGGGTCAACAAGAATTTCTATCACAGGGCCGAGGCCGAACTGTTCTTTCCCGGCGATTTTTACAACGATGAACGCAATGACGTGGCCGTGTTCCTGCGATACGAAATCATATTTACATGGTAGAGAATTTCGCCGGCGGATTCGGATATTATCTTATATTATTGACGAGACAGCCGTATTAGGCTATCCTGACCGTCTGAAAATCGGATATTGACAGGATTTTTGCCTGCGGCTTTTTTTTCTGCGCCAAAGGCAACAGAATTAGAGAGACTATCGCAATGCTTAAAAGGACAGATTCTTGCGGCCAGCTTAGGCCAAATGACGTTGGCAGGAAAGTAACTTTGAACGGCTGGGTAAATACCCGGCGTGACCACGGCAATTTGATATTCATCGACATACGCGACAGATACGGCCTGACACAGCTTGTCTTTGATTCCGAAAGCCACCCGAAAACCCACAAAATCGCAGAGACACTTCGCTGCGAATGGGTAATCGCCGCTTGTGGCAAGGTCCAGGAAAGAGGCGAGGAAAACCCGAAGCTGCCAACCGGAAAGATAGAAGTGGCCGTTGAGCAAATCGAAATTATCAACGTCGCCAAAACACCGCCATTCGAACTCGATTGTGCCGAAGATACCAATGAAGAGCTTCGATTAGTCAACCGGTTCCTTGACCTGCGAAGGCCCGAACTTCAACATAAGTTAGAAGTCCGCCACAGGGTAGCCAAGTTTGTGCGCGACTATTTAGACCACAAGGGTTTCTGGGAAATCGAGACGCCGATGCTGGCAAAGAGTACGCCTGAAGGCGCAAGGGATTTTCTTGTGCCAAGCAGGCTTGTGCCGAACACCTTCTATGCGTTGCCCCAATCGCCGCAATTGTTCAAACAGATTCTGATGGTTGGCGGTTACGATAAATACTTCCAGATAGTGCGGTGCTTTCGTGATGAAGACCCACGGGCTGACAGGCAGGCTGAATTTACACAAATCGACGTCGAAATGAGTTTCGTTGATGCCAATGATGTTATGGGTATCAATGAAACAATGATAGCAAAAATCTGGAAGCTTATGCTCGATGTTGATGTCCCGGTACCGATGCGGCGAATGACCTACGAAGAATCGGTAAGAGATTACGGCATAGACCGGCCGGACCTGCGATTCGATATGAAGCTCAAAGATATCTGTGATATTGCAAAAAACACCACGTT
>SDBT01020228.1_pt1 | contig 10414 bp, 10 predicted proteins | sample 2277101 | NCBI WGS metagenome assembly SDBT01 (sample SAMN10404973, study PRJNA504765) | marine sediment metagenome | isolation source: marine sediment core GS10_PC15, 103 cmbsf | place: Arctic Ocean: Southern Knipovich Ridge | collected 2010
GTTTACCACCAATGTTTCTAGTGTTGTAGATCCTAATAACTATAACGATCCTACAACTGGTTTAGCGACAATGCCCAACAACCAGTTTCAAATACAAAGAATCTTCTACTTATCGACTGGCTCTGTGACAGCTATTCAATATGGACAGGCGACTTATGCAAGTCTCGCAGGAGCAGAAGCTTCTTTGAATACAGAAGAGTTCAACAAGAACCCAGATCTAGGAAGTATACCTCTTAGGGGTTACTTGATAGTTCAAGAAGGTGCTACCGACTTATCAAACTCAGCACAAGCTAAGTTCATAAACGGATCTAAGATAGATCTAGGTGTAGCAGGTGGTGGAGCTTCAACGTCTACAACTACTCTACAGGGTGCTTATGAAAACGGATCAGAACCAGAGATAGAGACAACAGTAGCAAGAGGCGCTTTGACAATGGCTCAAGGATCTGGAGCTTCTGTAAATCTTCTAGAGTTTGAAGATAGTTCAGCTGTCTCTAAAGGACGTATAGCTACAAACGAATGGGTAGCAGAGACACAAGCCTACTCTGCTATGAACACTCTTGCAGATACAGCAACGATACTAACAGACATGGAAGATGGTAATGTGCATGAAATAACCATGCTAGCTAACAGAACCTTAGGAGCTCCAAGCAATCTAGCTGATGGAGCAACCTATATATGGATAATAACTCAAGACGTAGGTGGAACTAACACACTTGCATATAATGCGGTGTTTAAGTTTCCAGGCGGTACAGCTCCAGTACTATCAACAGCAGGAGATTCTGTAGACATACTCACAGGCGTATCAGATGGAACTAATGTTTACTGTTCACTATCAAAGGACTTTAGTTAATGTTTACGTTTCCTTTTACATTGTTTGGTGGAGCCTTTAGCAACGTATTCTCTGTACTGTTTGACGGTGTTGATGAGCGTGTAGATTGTGGTGGTGATAGTTCAATTAACTTTGACAATACCGATACATTCTCGTTTTCTTTCTGGGCTAAGCATACTTCTCTTTCAGGCTTTCAGGTCCTTATGAGCAACATAGATGGGACCTTAACCTTTCGCGGTATTGAAGTGATGAAATCAAGCGGTAATAAGATAAGGTTTAATATAATAAGTACAGCTTCAGCAGATTCTATAACTATCGAAAGTACTAACACAGTATCAGCAAGTGTTTGGTACAATGTTGTAGCTACCTATGACGGTAATGATGCAGCATCAGGAGCTAAGATATATATAGATGGAGTTCTTGAGACTCCCATAGTTGTTAATGATGATCTAACTTCTACCACTATAAGCAACGGAAACATGAGCCTTGGTGCAAGACCTCAACCAGCACTATTCCTTAATGGCAATTTAGATGAGCCTTCTATCTGGAGTGTTGAGTTAAGTCAGGCAGAAGTCACAGAAATATATAACTCTGGCAAACCAAGTAACTTAGACAATCACTCCCAGGTAACAAGCCTAAAGGCTTGGTGGCATATGGGAGATAACGATACATTTCCGACACTAGAAGACAATGCTGGTGGAGTGAACACTGGCACTATGACCAACATGGAAGCCGGAGACATAGTGGAGGATGTACCATGAGTAAATATTATGTAGTTATAGCTACAAATGACATTGCTGATGAAATGATTGAAGAGTCACTTAATGATTCTAACTCTTTCAGAAAGTGCAACGATGATAGTTTGTCTATACTCAAGTTTAATACGGAACACCCAAACACTATGCAAGGATATTTGAAGAGAGATCACGATGAAATTGTTGAATATCTTTCTGAGAATTCTGCTGATTGGGAGCTACCAGCATGATTGATGCTATAATCTATTCTAAGAGGCAATTATGATAAGTGATGATTCACAGAGAGTACTGATTAAAGAGAATGCAGGTGCATCACTCGTTGACATTACGTCAACAGTGAACGACTTCCGCACCTCTACTCACACCTTTACTCTTGATACAGATGGCTTCATCTACGTAGGTCAGTACCTACCATTCAATAGTAGATACTTTGATATATCTTCTCCATCTGGTGGTGGAGCTACCTTAGCTGTAGAAGTTTGGAATGGCTCACAGTGGTTAAACACAGTCGATGAGAGGGATAGAACAGATGCCTATAACTCATCTGGCTATTTGAAGTACTCAATGGATCAAGACGAGGCTGGCTGGCAGTGTTCAGACACTGACGAGATTGATGGCCTAGAGAATGGTCCTCAGATCTACAAGTTCTTTTGGATGAGAATATCAACAGACACTCTTCTTGGAGAAGCTAGCGTAAACTACATCGGAAACTTATTTAGCTCCGATGATGAACTATACTCATACTACCCTGCTCTAGATAACCAGATTACTAGAGACCAATGGGATACAACAAGCCCAGGAACCAAGGTAGATTGGCTGGAGCAGGGTTTTATGACCTCTGAGATGATAGTGCGTGATTTAAAGACACGTGATGAGATCAGAGAGTCAGGTCAGATACTAGATGCACAAATATTCAACACACCATCTATACATCAACAAGCAGTGATTATATTCGGTGGATTAGGTCGTGGCTTTGAAGATGACAAGAAGGGCGCTCAGAGCGCTTATGATAAAGCTATGAAGCTGAGTAAGAAGAACCTAGACAAGTGGGCTGACGCGAGGCTGACACCTTCTGAGAGGGTATTCAGTTCAACGTTTGCTAAGAGGTAGATAGTGAGTAATTGGACAGACGCAACAAACGCATTTTGCGACAAGATAGAAGCCACTATCGGTTCTTCTACTCAAGGCTATGTGCCTATTCCTGAGGCAATAGATTTAGAAGAGGGTGGAGAGTTATACTTGCGTAAAGGTTACGCAGTAGACTTAGGACCAGCGGCTAGAACTACAGCAAGTGTTTGCGGTCCTATCATAGCAGAGAGGACTTACCTGGTTACTTTGACCAGACAGGTAAATGTAGTCGCTACTAACACAGAAGGCCGCAAGTCTCTAAAGACTGAAATGATGGAGGACTCTGAGCTTATACGATTAGCTATGTGTGATGACAATAATCTAGGTGGTGAAGTCATAGGTGTGGATTGGGTATCTGATTCAGGTGTGAGTGAGTTTCTAGAGAGTGATAGAGATAAATATTATATAATGGGCATACAGTACACATTAACAATTGAACTACGATAGGAGCCAAGGATGGCTATTTCAACCAGATCAGATGCAGCAGCAACCGTTAAGGAAGTCACCGAAGGCGTACCTGTAGAACCTGTAGCAGCAGACTTCATAGCATTACAAGACGACTTTGCTATGACTCCATCTTTTGACATTCTAGAGAATGCTGAAAGACTAAACAGCTTAGGTAAGGCTAAAGGTTCTTTAGGAACTGAAAACCCAACAGCTACAACATCACACTACTGGAGAGGATCAGGCGTAGAAGGGCAGTGTCCTAACTACGGTCCTATGCTTGAGTCTTGCCTTGGTGCAGAGACCTCAGGATTAACTGAGCGTGATGTTATCTCAGCTACTACAACTACAATTACTGTTGATGCAGGAGAGGGTGTTGAGTTTCCTTTAGGTAGACCAATGCTCATTAAAGATGCAACCAATGGTTACTCAGTACGTTGGAGTGAAGGTTTCGCTACAGACACCATTGATCTATCCTTCCCTACACCAGTAGCAGCCTCAGCAGGTAGTGATCTTGGAGATCCTTGTTACTACTCACCAGCTAACTCAGGTCATCCTACTTTGAGCCTTTGGCACTATATCGGAAACCTTGCTAGCGGTGCATTAGAGTTAATGACTGGCTCTAGGGTTGTAAGTGTAGACATTACAGCAGGAGCTGGAGAGTTCATTAATGGTTCTTACTCTTTGGAAGGAATTGAATACTTCTTTGATCCAAAGACCAACACATCAAGTGAGATCTCTATTGACTTCACAGATGATAATGGAGCTTTTGTAGGAACAATCTCAGCCAAGACTTATAAAGATCCAATAGATGTAGCTGAGTCAATCGAAGCTGCTATGAATGCAGCTGATCCTTTAGAGACATTTACTTGTACTTACTCAAAGGCAGATGGCAAGTATACCATCACAGCAGCTACCTCAGCTCTCTTGGAGCTAGACTTTGCGACTGGTCCCAACATCGCTACTTCAGCATCTCCATTTATAGGATTTGCAGCTACTGACTTAACAGGAGCTACTACTTATACATCTGATGCAGCACAAGACTTCTCAACAGCTCCAGTCACTCCAGTCTTTGATGATGCTTCTCCACTTGTTGCTAAGAGCAACGAAGTGTTTATCGGAGAAGGAGACGAGGCAGTGTGTTTTGAGGCTAGCTCTATAGGGTTTGCAATAGCAGTACCTAAGACAGACATCTTGAGTGTATGCGCTGAGTCAGGCAAGAGTGGATCTATTCCATCCGAGAGAGAAGTAACTATTACATTGGTTGCTCTCTTAGAGAACTACGAAGCAGAGAACTTCCACCGCTTCCACACTAATCAAGAGATTAGATTTCAGTGGACAGCAGGAGAGAAGGTTGCTGGTAATTGGGTAGCTGGTAAGACAGTATCTGCTTATGCACATACAGCTACTATCAGTGAGTTCGCAGTAACATCAGAAGATAACCTAGCAACACTTAACATGACACTCACCACCTTCGTTGATAGCGACGGTAATGGCGAGTTCTTCATGGGTCAAGTATAACCACCACACCACGGAGATCAAAATGAGTAAGAAGACAGTAAGAACATTTCAAGTAGATTTAGAAGGCGATTGGTCAGGACACTTTAAGATGAGACACCTCCCGTATCAAGAAAGGGTATCAATCATCTCAACCCTTCCTGGTATCGAGTCAGAGGGTGGAGCTTTAAAGCACTTTCCAACACTGCTTAAACTAGCAGAGAAGGAACTAGTGGAGCTTAAGGCAAAGCATGTAGACGGTGAGAAGTTTGATAACATGGATGATCTATCATACTTCCACTCATGCTCTGATCTTATGAACTCTTTAGCAGCGGCAGTCTTGAACGGTCCCACTGTGGGAAAGTCCTTGAAGGCGAAATCAAAAGAGCCTCAGCCAACGCTGTAAGGGGTAGACCAATAATACAGCAGAGAGCTTACCCATGGATGGCTGAGTTCTTTGCTAGACAGAGACTAAAAGATCTGGGCTATACATCTAAGTTTGATGATCTGGATGAATACAAAGCAAAGATCTTCATCCAGATCTCTACTGAGATTGATAAAGAGAAGAACCTTCAAGCGAGGAAATAATGGCAGATGACGTTACCGTAATTATTGGAGCTGACACCACCAAAGCCATTAAGTCAATTACTGGTTTTGGCAAGAAAGCAACGAAGTCAATAGACGGTATAAGAGATGCTGTCTTCTCTCTTAAGGGAGCTATAGCAGCTGTGTCTGCTGCTCTTGCTGGTAGAGCTATAATCAACGGTATAAAGAAAGTAACTGAGGCTGCATCTCGTCAAGAAGATGCTGTCAACAGCCTTAACAGTGCCTTGAAGTCTACAGGTGAATTCTCAGAAGCAGCTAGTCAAGACCTACAAGACTATGCATCTGCAATGCAGAAAGCTACAAAGTTCGGTGATGAGTTAATCATTGAACAGCTAGCACTTGCTAAGGCTTTTGGTGCTACCAACGAACAGGCTAAAGATGTAACCACAGCCTCTATAGAACTAGCAGCAGCTACAGGTAAGTCTCTTGAAGAGGCGACTCGTCAAGTATCAAAGACTCTTGGTGGGTTTGCTGGTGAGCTTGGAGAAGTTAATCCATTAATTAAGGCTTTAACAGCTGAACAGCTTAAGGCTGGAGAAGCAGCTAAGATACTTATAGAGCAATACGGTGGTACAGCTACAAGACAGCTCAATACATTCTCTGGTTCTACAGCTCAACTAACAAACACCTTTGGAGATCTCTTAGAAGAGGTTGGTTTCTTAATTACCCAGAACCCCATCATCGTTGAGGGTATAAAAGATCTTAATAAAGTCTTTCAAGATCTGATCAAAGACGTAAGCGAGAATAAGAAAGAGATAAAAGAACTTGTTAAAGACGGCCTTAAGGCTTTGTTTGCAGGTCTTAACCGTGTCATAAAAGCCATCAAGTCATCTCTAAAGTTTATAAGCGATTACCGTACAGAGATAATAGATCTAGGTAGGAGCATACTCAATACAGCAGCAGCCTTTGTAACGCTTAGGATAGCAGTAATAGCTTACACAACAGCAAGCTCATTTGGAGCCTTAGCATCTGTTAAAGACTTTGTAGCAGCTATTCAGTTAATGGGAGGTGCTGCATTAAAGACAGCTATCCCAATGGCTGTACTTGCTGCAAAGGTGATCCTGGTTACTGCCGCTGTGGTAGCTTCTGCAATAGCTATAGACTTGCTCATAAGAAACTTTGACCTTCTAGGCCCCGCTATTGTTCAGGCCGTTAATCTTGAACAGATAACGTCTCTCAAGAAAGAAATAGAAGAGACTGGTAAAGCAATAAAGGAGATCAACGAGGGTGGTGTTGGCTCTACATCTGGTGGAGGTATACTAGGTGTAAAGATACAGACCAACGTCAAAGCATTACAGAAGAGGTTAGAAGAGGCTAGGCAAGAGCTAGAGGATTTATCATTCACAGCCAAGCAAACAGGCGATCAACTTCGCAAGGAGTTTGATCCTGGTCCTATACTCGGTCCTCTCCTAGAGAGATTTGGAGTAACAAAAGATACAATGGAGCAGGGTATAGATGTACCTATAAACTTCATTGGTCCTAGGAATAAGCCAGAGGGCTTTGATGTAAAGCCTCCTAAGGTTGATACTTCTGCACTTAGAGCAGGATCTTTACTAGATCCAAAGGTAACAGCAGCTAGACAGAAGGCCGTTGATGCAGAGATAGCAGCGATTAATACAGCTAGAGGTCAATTTGCAGGTTCTATAATCTCAGCATTTGCACAAGGAGCTAAGGGCGTACAGTCTGCTCTCTCAGCCTCAATAGCATTTGCTTTCGGTCCTGCCGTTGGAGCTGTAGCTGGTCCTCTTATTGGTCTGCTTGCACAGGGACCAGATGCTGTAACAGATTTGGTAAACAGTTTCGTTGAGGCATTGCCACAGATACTTGAGAATATCGCACAAGCCATACCTGCTTTGGTTACAGCCCTAGCTGAGAACGTAGATGAGATAATAATAGCTCTAGTTAAAGCTACACCAGACATAGCTGTTGCACTTGCGATCGAGTTACCTATTGCTCTAGCAACCGCTAACTGGGGAGCTGTAGCAGGTAACTTAGCATCAGCATTCATCGAGGCTCTGACTGGTCAGAGTGGAGTTATCTTTGACTTCGAGAAGCTAAAGAACATCCTTAATAACTTTAATGGCGAACTAAAAAAGATATTCAATCTAGTAGGTGAGTTCTTTTCAGGATTCTTTAAAACCCTGTTGACTCCATTCGATGGCTTTATCAAAAGTCTAACTTCTATATTCAATCAGGTAATAGATTCCTTTAACTCTATCTTTAGCTCATCTGCTGGAGGCAAGGCTAGCTCTACATTCGAAAGCCTTAGAGAGAGATCAGGCTTTGCTAATGGTGGAACTGTTCCTAGTGGCTTTCCAAACGACAGCCTAAGGGCAAACCTTAGCTCTGGTGAGTTAGTTATCCCTAAGAATGACTTAGAGGATTTCAGAAGGTTTGTTAATGGTCAGGGTCAGATCAGTATGGAAGAGACTAACGCTCTACTTGCTAAGCTTATAGATGTTGCAGGTGTAACAAACAGTCAAGAAGTTAGCATAAGTCAGGATGGACTCAGTGAGATGATCCTACAAGCAAACAGAAGAAATGAGAGGCTTACTGCATGAGTGCTGCAACCAAGAACTTAAGATTCTGGGATAATAACTTTGTTACCTTGGATGCTGTCGATGGAGGTAAAGTAACCTTCTCCAGTGAGCTTGTTGGCTTTGAGGGTATCAATGCAGCTAACACAGCACGATCTAAACTCTGGAAACCCTCAGGTAACTTTGAGATCACAGCAGACAATCAACTTATCTACATAAATGATGGTGGTGATAAAACAGTCACATTGACCTTAGGTAGATATAGTCCATCTGGATTAGCTACAGAGATTCAGACAAGACTTAATATAACATCTAGCAATTGGACTGTTGCCTATTCAATAAGCACCTTTAAGTTCACTATGTCTAACTCATCTCCCGTTACTCTTAGGTTCTCAGTAACCACAGACGCTACATGGGACACAATAGGTTACACACTGATAGCAGATACTCTAGGAACCTCATTTACGGCTCAGGAGCAACGTAACCATACAGATGAGTGGTTACAGGTTGATCTAGGAACAGCCCTTCAGATGAACTCCTTCTCGGTTATAGGGCCTATAGATGAACTGTTCTCTATTTCTACAGATGCAACAATAAGATTGCAGGGAAACAATGTAGACGTTTGGGACGCTCCGCCACTTGACCTAACTATAACTAGAGATGACAAGGGTCTTTATAATTTCTTTGATGACATTGACGATACTGTCTTTAGGTACTTTAGATTCCACTATATAGATCGCCTTAATCCGCTAGGACCAGAGGGTGTTAGTTTGGGTCATGTTTATATCGGTGACTTCACAACTACTACAGGCTCTAACATAGCCAGTGGGTTCTCCAGAACTCAAGTAGATCCATCCATTGCTAGTGAGTCAGAGAAGGGCACGCGGTTCTTTGAGAAGAGAACTAAGTATCACAACATCGGTGGATCTAGTTACGACATCTTGTTTCAAGAAGACAGACTGATCATTGAGGATGTTTACGACATTAAGGGAGTGACAGAGCCTTTCTTTGTATCGCTTGATCCTACAGCTTCTGTATCAGAGGACTTAGTAGACCTTACACACTACGTAACATTTAGCGCAGCACCTACATTCCAAAACTTGTTTAGAGATAAGTGGACTGTAACGATTAACTTTAGAGAGGCTATATGAGTTTCGAACAATTTCCAGATAATCTACATATAAGAATCTTGGAAACAGATGAGAGTGCTAGCATGGGGCTTTACTCTATACCTAGCAATGTACAGCTAACCAATCTCGTTGTTACCCTACACAAGCTAGGTGCTGAGGCTGGTAGTGAGCGCTTTAGAGTAAACATCCATAGTGAGGATGATCCTAACTTCGTAACTCCCATCTATAGCTCTGCTTGGTTTGATTGGACTAGTGCGGGAAGCTTTACAAACTTCCTTGGAACAGTCAGATTTGATCTAACTGGTGCTGTAGTGAGAACAGGAAGTTACTTTCTAGTACTTGAAGCAGATAACTACACAAGGAATGCAGATACCTTTTACTTTGCATATGTCTTAGATGATCCTGCTGTTATAAACAGTCGCACCAATCCCAAAGAGACAGGAGCACAGATAGCTTTCTTAGGTGCAGCTCTATGAGTATAGCTACAGAAAAAGATCTAGCATCATCCGACAGGTTTCTTTTAGTTAAGATTACTCCTGCTAAATTCATCAATGATGATCTGTCTTTTGTCAGTGCTACAGCCTATACAGCAACCCTCTCCTTTGAGAGTGTTCCTAAGCTTGAGCGTAATGGAGTTGAACTAACAAAGGTAGACACCCCAAGTAGTAACGATGAATTCAGCTATAACGAGTCGACAGGTCTTCTAACTGTTTGGTTAGCATCTGCTCCCGATGAAGATACTAATGTCATTATCTGTTTCTTTGATCTTTACTTTTCAGGCTCTAAGACTAGATACGTCCCAGAAGATCCAGAGACAGCTCAGAGTGCTTCCAATCCCACAAGAGAATGGGAGCCGAGGATAAGTAGATACCCATCTGTAACAGAGAGCTTTAAGAATATACTGGCTGGAGTTCTCTCCATCTCAGATACAAACCTAGATATAATAAATAGTGATCACTTCTTTGAGGCTTTCTTAGGAGATGAGTTCTCCTTTAACAATAAGGATGTATCCATCTGGTATGTGATCAATGATGTATCGAACATAGAGAAGATGTTCACAGGTAAGATTAATAAGCTAAAGATGCTAAGTAGCTCTGTATCAATTTCGGTACATGATATATTTAACAAGCTCACAGAACCAGCTACCATGGGTGATAATGAGGATGAGTCCTACCACAGAAGGACAGCTTCTAATCCTGATCTAGATCCAGATAAACACGATACTCCACTTCCTTTTATCTTTAGTTCCTTAGGACCGAGAAAAACAGGTGATACAAACATACAAGAACCTGCGACAACGGGTTTACCAATAACAAAGACAGAGTTACCCCGATTGGAGGGAGCTTGTACCGAAACTGTCAATGCATTTGGAAACACTTCATTCAGAGATTGGAGTCTTTGTAGACAATCAACCAGTCTCAAGACTCATTCATTTGGAGCTTTTGAAGCAGCGGTTAATACAGGCTTTGGTCTTAACCTGGTTAGACT
>SDBT01020229.1_pt1 | contig 10413 bp, 9 predicted proteins | sample 2277101 | NCBI WGS metagenome assembly SDBT01 (sample SAMN10404973, study PRJNA504765) | marine sediment metagenome | isolation source: marine sediment core GS10_PC15, 103 cmbsf | place: Arctic Ocean: Southern Knipovich Ridge | collected 2010
GACCAACTTTGTTCTTCGGAGTCAAGATTACTCTTCTTTTTCAGGATTATTTTTTTATTATCGGGAGAGAAAAAAAAGTCTTCTGTATCCTTAGTTATTATGATAAAATTTGGATTCTCCGGGATTAAAACAATATTTTTTACTTCAGTGGCTTGTCTTTTCTTTATTTCCAGTGTTTTTTTCCAACTATGGAATCCCTCACTTTTAATTTCTATATTATAATTTCCGGGCAGTAGATTTTCAACTAAAGCCGAACCAAAGAAAAAATCGGTTTTCTCTTCAAGATTACCGTTAAGGTAAATTTGAACATTTTTTGGCCAGACCTTAAAATAAAAGATTCCGGGCTGTATAATTTTTTTTGTTTTCCAATCAAACCTCCAACCCAAAGAATAAAAAACAGCTAAAGGAGCTACCAAAAGAAATAAAACCGATAGGGATAAAAATATAGTAAGCCGAGTTTTCCGATTCATGTTATATAATTTTACCCCGTTAGAGATAAGAGAGCAAGGATGAAATACAAAGAAAGTAAATCTCTAACGGGGTTTACCTTAATTTTAACCACTTGCCAACTTTTCGATTTTGGATTAACATAAAGATATGTCAGCAGAGAAATTTGTAATCCAAGGAGGAAAATCTTTAAAAGGAGAAGTTGAAATAAAAGGAGCTAAAAATGTTGCTTTTCCGATTTTAGCAGCTGCTCTTTTAACCAAAGAACCCTGTGTTATTGATAACCTTCCACTTATTGAAGATGTTTTTCAAATGCTAAAGCTTTGCCAAGGATTAGGGGCTGAGATTTCTTGGCTTGGAAAAAGAAAAATAAAGATAAAATGTTCAAGTATTAATCCTTCAAAACTTCCTGTAGATATTGTTGGTTTCTTCAGGGGTTCTATTTTGGCTTTAGGTCCCTTATTAGCCGGATTTAATAAAGTGAAGTTTCCTTCGCCGGGTGGTTGTTTAATCGGGGCCAGACCGATTGATACACACTTAGATGCTTTTTCCCAAGCCGGGATTAAAGTTTCTGCAAAAGATAATTTTTATTGTTTTGAAAAAAGGATCGCCTTTGCTAAAGCTACGGCGGGTAAAAAAGAAGAAAAAAAATCAGTTGAAATTATTCTTAAAGAATTTAGCGTTACAGCAACAGAAAATATTCTTTTGTTTTCTGCTTCTATCCCCAGAAAAACAATTATAAAGATTACAGATCAAGATTATCAAGTGCAGGAATTAATCAAGGTTCTTAAGAAAATGGGGGCAAAAGTTAAAGAAGCAGGAATTCGTGCTATAGAAATCGTTGGAGCAAAAAAACTTAAAGGTTTTCAGCATACTATAATCTCTGACCCAATAGAAACAGGCACTTTTATAATAATAGCGCTGGCAACTAAAGGAGAAATGTTGATTAAAAATGCTGAATTATCATTTCTCACACTTTTTTTAAAGAGATTAAAAGATTTCGGAGCAAATTTTAAAATTTTAGACCAGCATGCAATTAAAATTTTACCTTCAAGCAATCTTAAAATTGATAAAATTCAGAGCTTACCATACCCGGGAATTCATACAGATTTATTACCTGAATTAGGGGTTCTGGCAACTCAAACCAAAGGCCCGACTTTGATTCATGATTCCCTGTATGAGGGCCGTCTTAAATATCTTGAAGAATTGAATAAAATGGGAGCTGATATTATTTTTTGTGATCCCCACCGAGCTATAATTTATGGGCCAACTCAACTTCAAGGAATTGAGATTCCCAGTCCGGATCTTCGAGCCGGAGCATCCTTGGTTATTGCTGGACTTGTTGCTAAAGGAAAAACAACAATCAATAATATTTACCAAATTGACAGGGGATATGAAAGGATAGAGGAGCGTCTTCAACGGTTAGGGGCAGACATTGAAAGGATAAAAGCTTAAATAGTTTTCTCCATTTTAAAATCAAAAAGGAACAAGTTCCTCGCAGGCGAGAGCAAAAATCAAATATAAGAACCTCTCGCTTCGCTCGAGAACCTTGATTCGCTAAGATATAAATATATAATCTTGAAATAAGAACCTCGCCTTCAGCGAGAACCTTGATTTGCTAAGGTATTTATATATAATCTTGAATTCAAAAATACATATTAAAAAGAAAAAAATATTTTTAAACTTTGATTTATATTTTTAATTTTTGATATTTAATATTTAATTTTGACTGAGTCCGAGTGAACCCTGCCTTGGCGGGGGAGCGAGGACGAAGGAACGTGTTTATAAAGAAAATTGGTATTGATTTAGGAACTTGCAATTCAGTTGTTTTTACTCCTTCAAAGGGGGTGGTTTTGCAAGAGCCCTCAGTGGTTGCGGTTACTCTTTCCGAAAATAAAATTCTGGCAGTAGGCCAAGAAGCAAAAGAAATGACAGGTCGGACGCCTGATACTATTAGGATATATCGACCCTTAAAAGATGGAGTAATCGCTGATTATCGAGTTACCGAAGCAATGCTGAGATATTTCATTAAGAAAGCAGGCATAACCTTTAGGTTTCTGAAACCAGAACTATTAGTTGGAGTGCCGGCTGGTATTACTTCTACTGAGAAGAGAGCAGTGATTGAGGCTGGGATGGCAGCTGGAGCTAGAGCGGTTTACGTGGCTAAAGAGCCGATTTTAGCTGCCATAGGTGCTGGCATTCCTATTGACTCTTGCTCGGGTCATATGATTGTTGATATTGGAGGTGGAACTTCAGAGGTAGCAGTAATTTCTCTTGGTGGAATGGTAACTAGTCATTCCCTTAGAATAGCCGGAGATAAAATAGATCAGAGTATTTCAAATTACATTAGGAAAAAATATAATTTAGCTATTGGTGAACAGACCGCTGAAGAGATAAAGATAAAAATTGGGACAGCCTTGCCAGAGAAAGAGGAGAGAGAAATGGAAATTCGGGGCAGAGATTTAATTTCCGGGCTGCCTCAAAATATTAAGATTAGCTCTAATGAAGTTTGCGAGGCGATTTCTGACCGGCTTGATGAAATTGTTCAAATAGTTAAAGCGGTTTTAAGAGATACCCCTCCTGAACTTTCAGCCGATATTATGGATAAAGGAATGATTATTTCAGGTGGAGGGGCATTGCTTAGAAATATTGATGAACTTATTGCTCGTTCTACCGGCGTACCTTGTTTTTTAGCTGAAAATCCTTTACTTTGTGTGGCAAAAGGGACAGGGGTAGTTTTGGAGAACCTCAACGCTTATAAAAAGAGCATAATGACTAAAAAGTGATATGATTATTGGTCATCAAAAACAATGGCAGTTTCTTAAAAAATCGGCTGAGTCAGGAAAACTTCCTCACGGGCTTTTATTTTGCGGCCAAGGACAGTTAGGAAAAAAAACTTTAGCCATTGAACTTGTTAAATTTCTTAATTGTCAGTCGGTTGAACGGCTGCGCCCTCACACCAATAAAATTGGTAGTGATGGGCCATGTCAAATCTGCAGAAATTGTCAGGATATTAAAAAAGGAGTTTATCCTGATTTCGTTTTAGTTGAGTCCGACCCTTTGCGTGAGCAGATTCAAATTTCCCAAATGAGAAACCTTATTGAAAAACTATCACTTCGTCCCTATTCAGCTTTTTTTAAAATCGCGATTATAGATAGAGCTCATTTAATGAGCCAAGAAGCCCAAAGTTGTTTTTTAAAATTTCTTGAAGAACCAAAAGGTAACGTCATTTTGATTTTAGTAACCGAATATCCTCAACTTCTTCTCCCAACTATTCTTTCCCGGGTTCAAAAACTTAGATTTTTTCCAGTGAAAAGTACGGAGATTGAAAGTTATCTTCTTTCGCAGGGAATTCCAGAAGAAAAAACAAAATATCTCTCATCTTTTTCATTTGGAAAACCGGGACAGGCTCTTGATTTTCTTTTGAATCCGCAAAAACTCGACAATCAAAAGAAATACATTTCCGATCTTATTAAAATTAGTAATAGTGACCTTGCTTCTCGTTTCCAATATGCCAAAAGTTTAGTTGAAAAGAAAGCTGATGTTGAAACAAAGGATTCAAAAGAGGTTTTAGATACTTGGCTGAGATATTTTAGAAATATATTTCTTTTGCGTCTAAACAGGCAAGCCCATGAAGAGAGAGCTTTTAGTCAGTATTCCTTGTCTAAACTAAAAGATATTATTGAACTTATCCAAACTACAAATTTTTTGGTTTCCACAACCAATGTTAATTTAAAATTAGCCCTTGAAAATTTATTAATTAAGATTTAGATATGTACAAAGAAATTATTGAGAAAATTAAACCTGAATTAGAGAAAGTTATTAGTTTTTTAGAAGGAGAATTGATAAAAATCAGGACCGGCAGAGCTTCTCCTTCTCTGGTTGAGAATACAATTGTTGAGTGTTTTGGTCAGAAGTTTCCTTTAAAACAATTAGCAGCAATATCCTCTTCCGGGCCCAAACAGATTGTTATTCAACCCTGGGATAAATCCTATATTGAACCGATTGAAAAAGCGCTTTCTAAATCAAGTTTAGGAACGTCCCCGGTTGTTGATAAGGATTTAATTCGCATTTCTCTGCCTCCTTTGAGCGATGAATACCGAAAAAGTTTACTGAGAATTATTTCTGAAAAACAGGAAGAAGCCAGGAAGACAATAAGGAGATGGAGGGAACAGGCATGGAACGAAGTTCAGGAAGGATTTAAGAATAAAGAGATCCGGGAAGACGATAAATTCCGGGCGAAAGACGAACTTCAGGAATTAGTAGACAAATATAATGAAAAAATTGAAGAAATAGTGGAGAGGAAAGAGAAAGAGATAATGGAATAGTTTAAAAATTTTTAAAAATTTATGTTTTTAACTCTTATCATAGTTTTTATTTCTTTTGTTGTTTTAATAATTCTTCACGAATTAGGCCATTTTCTTATGGCAAAGAAATTTGGAGTAAGGGTTGAAGAGTTTGGTTTAGGTTTTCCTCCTCGGCTTTTTGGGAAAAAGTTTGGTGAAACAGTTTATTCTATAAATCTTCTGCCATTCGGAGGATTTGTTAAAATTTATGGGCAAGAAGAATCAATTGATCATCCCCGAAGTTTTTCTACTAAACCTATTTACCAAAGAGCTCTTATTATTTTAGGCGGGGTAATCTCTTTTTGGATAATTTCAGCAATTTTGCTAAGTGTCGTAATAGCGATAGGGGTTCCAACAATGATAGAAGATGAAGAAAATCATAATTTAGTTAACCCAAAAGTTCAAATTACTGCCATTGCTCCCGATTCTCCGGCTGAGAAAGCTGAGTTAAAAATAGGTGATATTATTAGAGAATTAAAATTTCAAGAAGAACAGTTAAAAATTGATAAAGTAGGCCAGGTTCAAGAATTTACTCAGGCGCACAAAGGAGGAGAAATTATTTTAACAGTTCAAAGAGGAAAAGAAACTTTTGATATTTCTTTAATCCCCCGGGTTTCTCCTCCGGAAAATGAAGGGCCAATGGGAATAGCTTTAGCTAGAACTGCCCTAAAATCTTATCCTTGGTATCAAGCGCCCGTTAGAGGAATTATAGCAACTGGTAATTTAACCTTGATAACAGTTATGGGGTGGGGAAAACTCATAGCCAGTTTGTTTCAAGGTAAAGGGGTGCCTTCTGGTATAGAAGTGAGAGGGCCAGTGGGGATTTTTGAATTATTTGTTATTGTCAAAGGATTAGGAATAAGTTATTTTTTGCAATTCATAGCCATGATTTCTGTTTCTCTTGCTCTAATTAATATCTTGCCTATCCCGGCTTTAGACGGTGGCTGGCTGTTATTCCTTGCTATCGAAAAATTAAAAGGAAAACCTTTGAACCAAAAAATTGTAAGGAATGTTAGTCTGGTTTTCTTTTTTCTCTTAATTGCTTTGATGATTTTAGTTATAATAAAAGATATAATGAGAATTTTCTGAAGAAATTTCTAATTTCTAATTTCTAATTTTTAAGAAACATGTATCAATCACAGCTTTTTTGTAAAACTTCAAAAGAAGGTCCAAAGACAGCAGAAGTTATTTCTCATAAGTTATTATTGAGGGGTGATTTTATTTCTCAGTTGGCTTCAGGAATTTATAGTTTTCTGCCTTTAGGAAACAAGGTTCAGAAAAAAATAGAAGAGAATATCCGGGAAGAAATGGATTCAATCGGCTGCCAGGAGGTTTTCTTGCCTTCTTTACAACCAAAAGAACTCTGGCAGAAAACAGACCGTTGGGATAATATGGACCCGCCCCTTTTTAAAATTAAAGACAGGCATAAAAAAGAATTTGCCTTAGGTTCAACTCATGAAGAGGTGATTACCGATTTAGTAAAAGATCGGGTTCAGTCATATAAGGATTTGCCTTTGGCTCTTTATCAGATTCAAACTAAATTTAGAAATGAAATGCGTTTTACCGGAGGTCTTCTTCGAACCCGGGAGTTTATAATGAAAGATCTTTATAGTTTTCATGCAGATAAAGAAGATTTGGAAAAGTTTTTTAATAAGGTTTTACAAGCTTATGATAAAATTTATAAGCGCTGTGGATTGAAGGCAATAAAAAGTGAAGCCGCGGGAGGAGTGTTTACTAAAGAAAAAACCTATGAATTCCAGCTCTTATCAGAAAAAGGGGAAGATAGAATATTTTTCTGTCCAAAATGCAGCTGGGCTGTTAATTTAGAGGTAGCTCGGGTGAAAGCTGGCGGGAAATGCTCAAAATGCAGCGCCGAATTGGTCAAAAAAAGTTCTATTGAGATAGGTCACACTTTTAAATTGGGAACAAAATATTCCAGGGCTTTTAATCTTTATTTTAGAGATAAAAAAGGAAAGGAAAGGGAGGTTATAATGGGATGTTATGGAATTGGGGTAGGAAGATTAATGGCGACAATCGTTGAAATTAATCATGATGAAAAAGGAATTATTTGGCCAAAAGAAATAGCTCCCTTTCAGGTTCATTTAATTCAAATCAACCCTACGGGGAGTCGCTCTGGGCGACAAAAAAATAATCAAAAAATTAGGAAGGCGGCAGAGAAATTATATAAAGATTTACAAAAAGCTAAATTGGAAGTATTATATGATGATAGAATTGACAAAACTCCCGGAGAAAAATTCGCTGAATCAGATTTAATCGGCATACCGCTAAGAATTGTGATAAGTATTAAAACATTAGAAAAGAATAGCGTAGAAATTAAAGAACGAGCAAAAAACAAGATTAGATTAATAAAAACTGAGAACTTATCGCAATTCTTAAAGCTAAAATTATGTTAAATAAACTTTTTTCCTATCTTACAAATAATATAGCTATTGATTTGGGAACTGCTAATTCTCTGGTTTATGTTCAAGATAAGGGAATAGTTATCAATGAGCCTTCGGTAGTAGCTATAAATCAGAAAACCGGCCAGATTCTGGCAATTGGAGAGGAAGCTAAAAATATGGTTGGCCGCACTCCAGCCCATATTGTTGCTACCAGGCCTTTGGTTGATGGAGTGGTTTCGGATTTTGAAGTCACGGAACGAATGTTAAAGTACTTCATTGAAAAAGTTCACAAAAGAAAATTTATTTTAGGTCCTCGGCCCAGAGTTATTATTGGTATTCCTTTTGGAGTTACCGAGGTTGAAAAAAAAGCAGTTCATGATGCTGCGAGAAATGCTGGAGCAAGAAATGTATTTTTGATAGAGGAACCAATGGCAGCGGCTATGGGAGCAAGATTAGCAGTTCAAGAGGCTGGAGGTAATTTTATTGTTGACATCGGAGGAGGAACAACCGAAGTAGCAGTAATTTCTCTTGGGGGAATAGTTCTTGCCAAAAGCATTCGTATTGCTGGAGATAAGCTTAATGAAGATATAATTCAATTTGCCCAGGAAGAATATAAATTGTTAATAGGCGAGAGGGGAGCTGAGGAAGCTAAAATTGGGATTGGTTCAGCTTATCCATTAAAAGAAAAAAGAGAGCTTCCCTTGAGGGGAAGGAATTTAATTACTGGATTGCCAGAAGAAATTTTGGTTACTGATGACGACATTAGAAAAGCTTTAGAGAAGTCAGTAAAACAGATTGTTACAGCTATTAAAACAACCGTAGAAGAAACCCCCCCAGAACTTTTAGCTGATATTATGGCAAAAGGGATTTATCTCACAGGGGGCGGCAGTTTGCTTAAAGGATTGGACACTTTAATTCAGGAAGAGGTAAGAATTCCTACTAAAATTGTTGAAGACCCAATGACGGCAATGGTTAGAGGCGCAGGAATGGTTTTGGAAGATCTTGATAAATTGCATGAAATATTAGCAGAAACAGAAGAAATTGGACCACCGAGATAAAATAATACAAGAATAAAATAATACAAGAATAAAAAGAGTTTTTATATTATTTTGTTATTTTGTTTTTAAGTTTTTAAAATTATGATTAAAAAAGAAAAAGTGCAGCATATAGCAAAGCTTGCTCGGCTTGGTTTGACAGAAGACGAGATTAAAAAATTCCAGAAGGATCTTTCTTCGATTTTGGATTACTTTAATTCCATAAAAGAAGTTGATATTTCAAAAACAGAGCCAACTTTTCACCCAACCGAATATTTTTTCAAAACAAAGCCTAAAATAATGAGAGAAGATATGGCAAAATCTCAACCGGTTGAAACTACAAATAAGTTAATTGAAGCAGCTCCTGATAAGAAAAAAAGACACATTAAAGTTAAATCAATTCTCTGATTATGGAGCTTCATAAGTTAGCCATAACTCAAGCTCATCAAGGTTTATTGAAAAAGGAATTTTCCTCGCTTGAGCTGACTAAAGCTTTTTTAAATAGCATTAAAAAAAACGACAAGGAGATTTCAGCTTTTTTAACAGTTACAGAAAATTTAGCTCTTTTGCAGGCGAAAAAAATAGATGATTTAATTTCAACAGGAAAAAATATCCCTGTTTTAGCTGGAATTCCATTGGCTGTTAAAGATAATATTTTAGTTGAGGGGACAAAGATGACCTGTGCTTCTAAAATTCTCGAGAATTACATTGCTCCTTACGATGCCACCTGCATAAAGAAGCTAAAAAGGCTTGGGGCTGTAATTTTGGGAAAGACGAACATGGATGAGTTTGCTATGGGAGCCTCAACTGAGAATTCTGCTTTTTCCCCAACCAAAAATCCTTACGATTTAACGCGGGTGCCCGGAGGAAGCTCCGGTGGTTCAGCAGCCGCGGTTGCGGGAGATTTATGCTGTTATGCCTTGGGTTCTGATACAGGGGGTTCAATTAGGCAGCCAGCTTCTTTTTGCGGGGTAGTTGGATTAAAACCAACCTATGGAGCAGTTTCTCGTTACGGCTTAGTTGCTTTTGCTTCTTCTCTGGACCAAATAGGTCCAATAACAAAAACAGCAGAGGATGCTAAAATTGTATTTGAAGCAATCTCTGGAAAGGATCCTCTCGATTCCACTTCCGTCAAATTCCAAATTCCAAATTCCAAATTCCAAATTACAAATTTACGAATTGGTGTTCCAAAAGAGTATTTTGTTAAAGGCATGGATTCTGAAGTTGAAGAGGTAATCAGAAAAGCTATTAAAAAATTTGAGGATCTTGGAGCAAAAATTGAAAAAATCAGTCTGCCTCATACAAAATATGTCATACCCACTTATTATCTCATCAGTACATCCGAGGCCTCTGCTAACCTGGCTAGATACGACGGGATTAAATATGGATTATCTCAGCCTACGGCTGACCAGCCTAAGGATGGAGAAGCCAAAAATTTGTTGGATGTCTATTTACAAAGCAAAGAAGAGGGTTTTGGAGACGAGGTGAAAAGAAGAATTATGCTTGGCACTTACGCGCTTTCTGCAGGTTATTATGATGCTTATTATTTAAGAGCCCAAAAAATTAGGACGTTAATTATAGAAGATTTTAATACTGTATTTAAAAAGGTTGATGTTATTTTAACTCCAACAGCTCCGACCCCTGCTTTTAAAATTGGAGAAAAAAGCGTAGATCCTTTATCAATGTATCTATGTGATATTTTTACAGCTTCCGTTAATTTGGCCGGTTTGCCAGCCATTTCAGTTCCTACTGGCTTTGTAGGAAAACCTGCCTCGCCGAGTCAAGGCGGGTTGCCAGTTGGTCTGCAGATTATTGGCAAACCATTTGAAGAAAATAAAATTTTAAAAATTAGCCAAATTTATGCTCCATAGTCAAATTTCTACTACGGGGTTTGAGAAAAATGAATGATCTAATCGCCTCTATTGCATTTCCTAAAACTGAAGGAATTTTTCTATATCTTAAAATTATTTTTATAGTTATTACTTTAGCTTTCTTCGGGAGTATTATTATTCTTCTTTTGAAAAATAGTTGGTTGAAACGTCGTCTTTTGGAAGATTTAATAGAAATTACCACCTATAGACCATTTGGCGTAAAAAAAACTTTTAAGCAGTGGGCTAAAATTTCTAAAAGATTGGAAGCTGGAAAAGAGGCAGAATATAAGTTAGCGATAATTGAGGTAGATAG
>SDBT01020230.1_pt1 | contig 10413 bp, 10 predicted proteins | sample 2277101 | NCBI WGS metagenome assembly SDBT01 (sample SAMN10404973, study PRJNA504765) | marine sediment metagenome | isolation source: marine sediment core GS10_PC15, 103 cmbsf | place: Arctic Ocean: Southern Knipovich Ridge | collected 2010
GTGCCCGGCCATAAGTATTCAAATCCGATTTTTTTTCATCTTTTACCAAATTGAATTCTCTATTCAACTCATTATTTTGATCGTGTTTAGCTTTTCTGTGTTTATTCTGACTTTGATAATACGATCTATCTCTGTGATCCAGAAAATTTTTTGTAAAACAGCGGAAGGATTGGTAATAGTCAATTTCCCTCTCAAACTGTGAATTTTTTTATTAAGTTGAATCAGTAACGCCAAACCCCGTGCGTCAATACTATTGATCCCACGGAGGTCAAGAAATGTATCCTTTTCATACGATAAATGTTGTTTTATCTTTTGAAATACAAACTGTGCATTGTCGCTGTTTAACGAAGAAAGATTGTCGAACTGAATCATCAAAGATTTATTTGTTTCTTGACATATAACCTTTTCATTTTTACTGTTTTGATTTTCATTTGCCGCAATATAAAGAGTTGAAGGCTGATTCATTTTTTTTACCTTAAATGTGAAATATATATGTTTTGCTGTAATAATTATCGGCAAAAAGGGGATTTATCTAAAGAGAAGTGATTTGTTTTATAAAATAAAATGGTAACACTCAGGTTGTTTAGGCTGTAGGTGTTTAGGCTACAGCCTAACAGCCTAAACAACCTATTTTTAATAAAATATCAGATTTACTAAAATAAAAATCGGAATCAGAATACAAATTGACCAGATCATATAACCAAAAAAACTTGGCATTTTGACGCCACGTTCTTCAGCAATAGATTTTACCATAAAGTTAGGAGCATTGCCGATATATGTCATTGCCCCCATAAAAACCGCCCCTGCGGAGATTGCTACCAGGTAACGGGCATTTTCTGCAATTAACCGTGCAACTGCCTCGGTTTCTGCCATTCCCGGATAAAATCGTCCTAAAGCGGTGTTAAAAAACGTTAAATAGGTAGGGGCATTATCAAGAAAACTTGACAGGGTTCCGGTTACCCAAAAATAGTGCCACGGGTCACGTACTGCCTTTATCAGAAATCCTAAATCACCCTGTTCTCCGGCACGGAGAATTAATAAAGCTGGAATTATAGTCATAAAAATTCCGGCAAAAAGATAGCCGACTTCTTTTATCGGAAACCAGGAGAATTCATTGTTTTTGTGTATGTCATTATGGGTTAAAGTAAATGAGAGAATACCCATCAAAATCAAAAATCCATCTCTAATTAAATTTTGAGCCCCAACATGGATGCCCAAAATATTTAATTCCGGCAATTTGACCAATCCGCTAAAAAGAACACCGGCAATTACTCCAATCAAAAATATCAGATTATAAAGTCCCCTGATATTCAAATTTTCTTGATAAACGGGAGTTTCAGCACCTTGCTGTTCAACTTCTTCAATTATCTGAATGTCCCCTATTTCCTCAGTTTGATCTGTAATTTTCACTTTTTTAACTATGGGATGTGAAGTTGATAATCCCTCTTTTCGATAATAAAACGAGTCGATCTTATAAAAAATAAAAAGTAAAACAATTACTACCAGGCACATTTGCGGGAAAAGATTAAAGGTCCAGAAAAACGGAACTCCATGCAAAAATCCGAGAAAAAGCGGCGGATCTCCTATGGGAGTAAGTGAGCCGCCAATATTGCTTACCAGGAAAATGAAAAAAATCACCAAATGAATTTTATGTTTTCTGTTCTGGTTTATGCGTAAAATCGGCCTTATTAACAGAACAGATGCCCCGGTAGTTCCCATCCAGGAAGCTAACAAAGTTCCGAAAAGAATAATTAAGGTATTTATTGCGGGAGAACCAACAATTTTCCCTTGGATTAAAATACCTCCGGTGATGGTGAATAGCGCCCATAACAATATTATAAATGGAATGTAGTCTATTATATAAATATGGAGAATTTCGTGTAAAGCGATTTCTTTATATTTAATCAGAAACGGCACAGCGAGAGCCAATGCCCAGAAAATTGTTATTTTGGGAAAATGGGCATGCCAAAATTTTGGAGCGAACAGAGGAAACAGCGCAATTGAAAGTAAAATTCCTACAAATGGAATAACGCTCCATATCGATAATGCTTTGCTCAGCATTTCTGTGCCTTCTGATGCTGCTCCCCAGGCCAGGGTAAGCTGGCAGAATGTAATAAGGATAATGATTAAAAAACCGACTTTAATAATTGATAGTTTTCCCATCTGTTTTTCTCCATCTGCAAAAAAAATATTGAGACAATTCATGGTAAAACCGGATCAAAAATATCAAATATATGTGATTATTATGAAAGATTCAATTCAATAAAGTTTTTTAATAAAAATATTAGCCTTGGCTATCACTTTGAAGAAAAAATCATTTCGAATATGCCTAACCCAGTGTATCTGTAATCAAATGGAGATAAAGTAAAACTGATTAGAGATCTGTTTTGCAACAGCCTCCTCCGGTGAGATTTTTGAATTAGTAGAATGACGTACAATAATTTATGGATTAAACAAATTAATCACTCAAACATTTTTTTTATCATCCTCAATATCTTAAAAAATTGTTTGCATTTATAATGGCAAACTATTAAATTATTGACCAATCGTATTGAATGAAGCATTTATCTGCGTAAGCTATTGATAATAATAATATTACAACCATAAGGTCTGTTTCCGGGAAAAAACAACCAAGTTTATTCCCGCTTATAAGGCTAAAAGTTATAAAGCCAATAATTCGGTTTGAGGATTTGAAACATGGTTGGAGATTTGGTTCCGATTTTAATCTTGATAGCTATTGTAATCGTAGTCGTTGGCGGTATGTTTGTCCTGACCCACCTGTTTGGGCCAAAACGTCCGGGCAAAATAAAATTAGCTCCCTATGAATCGGGAATGGAGCCGGTCGGAGAAGCTCATACCCGGTTTTCAATTCGTTATTATATTATTGCTATGTTATTTGTGCTGTTCGATATTGAGGTGATTTTTTTCTATCCATGGGCGGTTGTTTATAAAAAATTTTTACCGCTGGGCAATTTTATTTTGATTGAGATGGTCGTTTTTATCGGTTTGCTTTTGGTCGGTTATCTTTTCGCCTGGAAAAAAGGAGCACTGGAATGGGAATAGAAAGTAAACTCGGCGATAATGTTTTAACCACTCAGTTAGATAAATTTATAAGCTGGGGCCGGAAAAATTCATTGTGGCCAATGCCATTCGGAACAGCATGTTGTGCAATCGAATTTATGTCTGTGATGTGCAGCAAATACGATTTGGCAAGATTCGGCGCCGAGGCCATGCGATTTTCCCCCCGGCAAGCGGATCTGATGATTGTTGCCGGCCGGGTTAGTATCAAGATGATGCCGGTTTTACAGAAGATTTACCGGCAGATGTCCGAACCTAAATGGGTCATTTCGATGGGTGCCTGTGCATCTACCGGCGGTGTTTTTGATACCTATTCAACTATTCAGGGTATCGATAATTTTATTCCTGTCGATGTTTATGTCCCCGGATGCCCCCCGCGGCCTGAAACACTTCTCGATGCAGTGATGAAAATCCAGGATCTGATTAGTGATGAACGATCGGCTAAATACAAATGAGAATTTAATCATGCCATACGGCGAAAAACTACTCTTTTTAGCAAAGTTTTAGCTTACAGGCATTAAATTTTGTGAAAAGTGAAATGTGAACTGGCAAACACTGAAAAAAACTTTTTTCCGTCTCACGTTTTACGTTTGAACAGCAGCTTTGCTGCATTATGAATTATAGGCTGGAAATATGGTAACTCCTCAAAATCTGATCGGCAAAGTAAAGGACAAATTTGTGGATTGTGTGTTGGAAACGTCGGACAAGCTCGGGGAAGCGACGGTTTCGGTGAGACCGGATTGTATTGTTGATTTGTTACAATTTTTACGTGACGATCCGGAATTATCCTTCAATTTTTTGATGGATGTTTGCGGAGCCGATTTAATCGATCTGAATTTATTCGAACGATATGCCGTCGTTTATCATCTTTATTCAATGGAGCATAATCATCGTATCAGGATTAAGGCGTTTGTTTCGGAACAGGAATTATCGATTGATTCTGTTTCCCACCTTTGGGAAGCTGCAAATTGGGCGGAAAGAGAAGTTTATGATATGTACGGGATAGAATTTAAAAATCATCCCGATTTACGAAGGATTTTAAATCCGGATAATTTTGAAGGTTTCCCCCTGCGTAAAGATTTTCCGCCGGAAGGAATTGGTTATCGTGAAGATTTCGAAAAGATTAAAAGATCGGATGCACAATAATTTTGGATCTGAATTAGGATTTTTTGATGACTGAAACGAAAGACAATTTATCCAAAGAAACTGAATCTACTGATTTTTACGATTTTGTCTATGATCCCCATGAGGAGCATATGCTACTCAATTTGGGGCCGTCCCATCCGGCGACACACGGAACCTTGCGCCTGGTTTTGGAATTAGATGGTGAACGCATAATAAAATGTGTGCCTGATCTGGGTTATCTCCATCATGGTTTCGAAAAATTAGGCGAATACAAGTCGTATAATCAGGTTGTTACTATTACTGACCGTATGAATTATTTGTCTTCCTTTAACAATAATCTCGCCTATATTTTATCGGTTGAAAAACTGTTTGGGATCGAAGTTACCCCCAGGGCAAAGTATTTTAGAGTAATTCTTGCTGAATTGTCCCGAATTAATGACCATCTGGTATCTGTGGGCACCCAAACTATGGATCTTGGAGCGTTTTCCGCACTCCTGTTTTTGTGGCGTGAACGGGAGGAGATTTATAATCTGTTTGAGTTGTTAACCGGTACCCGTTTAACCGTTGGTTATGCCCGGGTCGGGGGTTTTGCCCGCGATCGGGATATCCCACCCGGTTTTATGTCCCGCATAACAGATGTGCTTGAAAATATCCCTAAAACACTCGATGAAGTTGAAAGACTGATGAACCGAAATAGAATCTGGTTAGACCGGACCAAAGATGTCGGGGTTATCACTAAAGACATGGTAGTAAATTACGGCATTACCGGGCCCTGTATGCGAGCCAGCGGGATCCCATGGGATATACGAATTACAGAACCATACTCATCCTACCAGGATTTTGATTTTGATATTCCGGTAGGTGAGAACGGAGATGTTAATGATCGATATGCCGTACGTATAGAGGAAATCAGGCAATCTATCAGGATAATAAAACAGGGGATAGAAAATTTCCCGGAAGGGGAGTTAAATGTAGATCCTGACAACAAAGTTATTCTGCCCACCAAAGATGAAGTATACGGTTCAATCGAAGGACTAATTCATCAATTTGAAATAATTATGACCAACAAGGGAGCAAAAGCGCCAAAAGGTGAAGCTTATGTAGCAACCGAAGCTCCCAATGGTGAACTGGGTTTTTATATCATCAGCAATGAAGGGCGAGGGCCATATCGCTTTCGGGTTCGAGCCCCTTCTTTTTATAATTACCAAGTCATCCCGCCAATTGTTGAAGGCAGGTTACTTTCCGATATTGTGGCAATCCTGAGCAGTTTAAATATCATTGCCGGTGAATTAGACCGGTAGTAATAAGGAGAATAGAAAAACAGATGGCAGTCGAATTTTCAATAGAAGCCAAACGGGAATTTGAAGAGATTCTAATACATTATCCGAAAAAAGATGCCGCACTGTTACCGGTTTTGCATTTGGCCATGCGGGAATTTAAGACAATTACTCCTGAAGTGATGGAATATATCAGTGCTTTGGTCGAAGTTGATCCCATCAAAGTATTAAATGTCACCTCTTTTTACACTTGGTACCCCCGAGAGGACGAGGGACAATACGTTATCCAGGTTTGTTCCACCCTGTCCTGTTCTCTGATGGGTGCTGAATCGGTTACTAAATACATAAGTAAAAAATTAAAAATCAGTGTGGGTGAAACCACACAAGATGGCAAGTTTTCTTTGAAAAAAGTTGAATGTTTAGGGTCCTGTGGTACGGCACCAATGATTCAGATTAACGACAATTATTATGAGAATTTAACCGAGGAAAAAATTGATCAGATTCTTGATGGTCTCGAATAAAATTTCGGCAAAATTGTAAAGTAGGCTTGCGAATGGAAGAAAAATACTTTTTAAAAAACTGTAATTATCCTGAGTCTAAAACTTTAGATTTTTTTGAGAAAAATGGCGGATATAAAAATTTGGAATCGGTACTCAGGAACAATACTGCAGATCAAGTTATTGAAGTTGTTAAAAAATCCGGTTTAAGAGGAAGGGGCGGCGCCGGATTTCCAGCCGGATTAAAATGGAGCTTTGTTCCTAAAGATTCCGGAAAACCAAAATACCTTATTTGTAATGCCGATGAATCCGAGCCGGGCACATTCAAAGATCGTTATATCATTGAGCGTGAACCTCACTTGCTGCTGGAAGGGATTGCGATTGCCTCGTATGCTATCGACTGCCACCAGGCATATATTTATATTCGCGGTGAATTTGTTTATGGCGCCCGGGTTCTTGAGGATGCAATTAAAGAGGCCAGGGATAAAAATTTTTTAGGCAAAGATATTTTAGGCACCGGTTATGATCTTGAAATTACCGTTCACCGTGGCGCCGGGGCGTATGTTTGTGGTGAAGAAACCGGTTTAATTGAATCATTGGAAGGAAAAAGGGGCTGGCCCCGCCTTAAACCCCCATTCCCTGCTGTAGTCGGCCTTTTTGACTGTCCTACTGTAGTTAATAATGTCGAAACAATAGCCAATCTTCCGCTTATTTTTGACAAAGGTGCGGAATATTTTGCCGGTATCGGACCCAATGCTAAAAACACAGGGCCAAAATTGTATTGTGTTTCCGGACAAGTTAAAAAACCCGGTTTGTATGAATTTCCGCTGGGAAAAAATTTAAAAGAATTAATTTATGACGATTGCGGGGGCATGTTTGATGGCCGTAAGTTGAAAGCGGTAATCCCGGGAGGATCTTCGGTTCCGGTGTTAAAACCTGATGAGATAGATGTCAGTATGGATTACGATTCTATGGCTGAAATTGGCACTATGTTGGGTTCAGCCGGTGCGATTGTAATGGATGATACAACCTGTATGGTGGATTCCCTTTTAAATTTGGCGCGGTTTTATGCACATGAGTCCTGTGGTCAATGTACTCCCTGCCGGGAAGGTACAATCTGGATGGTAAAAATTCTTTCCCGCATTGAGAATGGCCGCGGCAGAATGGAAGACCTGGATCTTCTGGATGATGTCGCAAAAAAAATCAATTTTCGCACTATCTGTCCCCTCGGAGATGCCGCAGCAATGCCGGTAATGAGTTTTATCCAAAAGTTCAGAGATGAATTCGAAGAACACGTGAAGCAAGGGAAATGCCCGATTCAAAAAGACAAGAACATAAGGCTGCAAAGCAGCCAGTGAAACGTCAAACGTGAGACGTGAAACGTGAGATGGCAAAAAGTTTTACGGTTTTTTTGACGTTTCACTTTTCACAAAAGTTACAATATGTAGACATAACAATAAGCTTGTAAAATAGTTAATATTGAGAAACAATAATATAAAGGTCCCCGATGCCAACGTTTAAAATCGATGGGAGAGAATTAGTAGTCGAGCAGGGCACGTCTGTTTTAAAGGCAGCACTACAAAATGGAATAGATATCCCCCATTACTGTTATCATCCGGCTTTAACAATTGCCGGAAGTTGCCGTTTATGTATTGTTGAAGTGGAGGGGATGCCAAAATTGGCACCTTCATGTGCCACAACTGTATCAGATGGCATGGTTGTCCTTACCGATTCCGAAAAGGTAAAAGAGGCCAGAGAAAGTATCTTAGAATTTTTCCTGACCAACCATCCTTTGGATTGCCCAATTTGTGACAAAGCCGGAGAGTGTCAATTACAAGATTACACATATCAATACGGTTCTGCTCACAGCAGATTTATTGAAGATAAAAGGGTGCGTCCTACTAAAGATCTGGGGGGTAAAATTCTGCTGTATCGGAATCGTTGTGTGATGTGCACCCGTTGCGTCCGCTTTTATGAAGATGTTGTCGGTGAAGCTTATTTAACCGTTGAACACCGGGGTTACCACAGTGATATCTCAATTTTTCCGGGAAAAGAATTGGACCATAAAATGTCCGGGAATATTGTTGAACTTTGTCCGGTTGGCTGTTTGATTGATAAAGATTTTTTATTCCACTCAAGGGTATGGAATTTAAGTGTAACAAAGAGTATTTGTCCCGGCTGCAGCACCGGATGCAATATAAATATTGAGCATAAAGATAACAAAATTTACCGAATTCGGAGCAGGGCAAACAGTAATGTGAATTCTTTCTGGATCTGTGATGACGGGCGTTATATTTTTCATAAATTTGAAGAATTAGATCGCATAATATATCCGATGAAAAGAACCAGAGATAAGTTAACCAAATCAACATGGCAAGAAGCACTGTCAATCCTTCATGACCGCCTGGTTTTATTAAAGCGTTCAAAAGAGATCAAAAAAATGGCGGTAGTCAGCTCCTCATTCGCCTCAAATGAAGAGAATTTTCTCCTTCATAAAATTTTTCATGATGAAGTCGGATGTGATAAATTTTTTGTTTATCATAATAAACCGGAAGGCGAAGATCTTACTTTTAAAAACGGTTTTAAAATTCATGCCGATAAAAGTCCCAATAAGCGCGGAACGGAGTTATTAATCGGTAATAGATCCGATTTTTGGACGGCACTGAAAAAAGGTGGAATCGAAGTGCTGGTTTTTTTCGGCAATGATCTAAATTTAGAACTTTCGGAGATACAAAAAGAATCACTTAAAAAGTTGGATTTTTTAGTTGTATTTGATGCGGTGGATAACGATTTGGTTCGGCTTGCCAATGTTGTATTACCAACTGCCGGATTTGCAGAACAGGATGGTAGTTTCGTCAACGTGGATGGCCGGATTCAGAAATTTATGGCTGCGTTAAAACCGCCGGAAAATGTAAAACCGGGCTGGCAGATTTTATTATCGATTTATAAAGCTTTTAATGAAGACATAAAATTGGTTTCCGCCTCAGATGTAATGAACGAATTTGCCAAAACTAACAAAAGTTTTGCCGGAGTTTCGTATTTTAAAGTCGATAACAATGGGATCCAATTGGAATAAACCAAGGTTCGTTTTTAAATAAAGGATTATTTTACAGGATAACAATAAGGTGTGTAGAGGTTAATGTTGTAAGTTTTTTGTAGATCCTGTCAAATAATTGAAAAAGAAATAAATAGCAAATTTTGATTCAGGAATTCTCATGGAGCAAGCAGGGTACATCTTGATCGATTTTTTAATAATAGTTGTTAAAATTTTACTTGTTGTGACAGTAAATTTTTTAATGGTGATGTTGTTAGGATTAGCCGAACGTCGGATTGCCGGTTTTATTCAAGACAGGCTAGGGCCAAACCGGGTTGGTTTCCAGGGGATATTACAACCGATAGCCGATGGCGTGAAATTCTTTTTTAAAGAAGATGTTATTCCTACCAGAGTAGAAAAAGTGATTTATATTCTTGCTCCGGCATTTGTCCTTGGTCCTGCCTTGATGACCTTTGCAGTGATACCTTTTGGTGAAACATTCACTGCTTTCGGCAGGGAAATTCAATTGCAGATAGCAGATCTGAACGTCGGGATTCTTTATATTTTTGCTCTGCTTTCATTGGGGGTTTATGGTCTGGTGCTAGGCGGGTGGGCATCCAACAGTAAGTATCCTTTGATGGGTGGTCTAAGAGCCTCGGCACAGATGGTTAGTTATGAAATTTCTATGGGACTCGCAATTATCGGTGTGATCATGATCACAGGTTCACTCCGGCTTGGCGATATGGTAACCCAGCAAAATGATCTGCTTTTCGGGTTTTTGCCACACTGGAACATTTTTTTACAGCCCCTGGGTTTTATCATCTTTATGATTGCTGCATATGCTGAAACTAACCGGTTACCGTTCGATCTTCCTGAAGCGGAGCCTGAGTTAGTCGGTGGTTATCACACGGAATACAGCAGCTTGAAGTTTGCTGCTTTTTATATGGGCGAATATATTACCCTGGTAACTTCTGCAGCATTGATGGCTACATTATATTTTGGTGGATGGGATTTTCCATATGTTGATGAGGGAGCACTGGGAAGCTGGGGAGTAGTGTTGTCTGTTTTTGCTTTTTGTGCGAAAACAAGTTTTTTCCTTTTTCTTTTTATCTGGGTTCGCTGGACTCTGCCTCGTTTTCGCTTTGATCAACTGATGCGACTAGGTTGGAAAGTTATGATTCCATTGGCGTTGCTCAATGTTCTTATTACCGGTTTTGTCATGAGCTTACTCTAAGAGAGGTAATTAATGGGTGTTAAAAATGTGACATATAAACCCAATTGGGTTGATAAACTATATTTCCCGGCAATTTTGAGAGGGTTAAGGATCACATTAAAACATTTATTCCAGAAAAAATATACGGTTCAATATCCGGAAGAAAAATGCCCGGTTCCACCAGGACAT
>SDBT01020232.1_pt1 | contig 10413 bp, 11 predicted proteins | sample 2277101 | NCBI WGS metagenome assembly SDBT01 (sample SAMN10404973, study PRJNA504765) | marine sediment metagenome | isolation source: marine sediment core GS10_PC15, 103 cmbsf | place: Arctic Ocean: Southern Knipovich Ridge | collected 2010
ATCTGAAAGGAACTACTGCTTGTCAATTCATTTCTACCAGCAATATATTGATCCATACTTTGGATGTATTGAAGACTGTCCATTTGAATATCTTTACGTGTAAGGATTTTAATCCTGTGAAAACAGAACGGTTTTGCGTCGAGTGGTTTGATGGTTATACTGTGAATAGAGAAGAAATTGATAGGATATGAAACTTCTGAGACCATTTACTGGAACAGGTGCAATTTTCTTTCCTGTAGGATCTTATCTTGATGGTGGAACATGTATAAGTTCCACAAAAGATTGCCGTAAATACTGTTATGCAAAAGATCTAAATGATTTTAATTTTGACGAGGATCTTAGGATATCTGAAGATGAGAAAAAGGAAATTTTAAGATTATTCAAAACAGAATCCGTTGAGTGGATTAAGAACAAGATTATTCGGGATTTAGATGGACTACAGACGAATATCCTTCATTGGTTTGGTTCTGGTGATTGCCTAAGTGATCTTGAGGATAAAATAACATCCATAATGGAAGCCGTACCTCGAAGTGTAACGCAGATGGGATTTACGAGGAATAAGCGGTTTTGGAAAAGACACAAGAGGATATTCGCGTTAAGCATAGAGACGCTAGCCGAAGCAACTCATAAGGATGGATTATATTCAATACCGAACTACAAAGAACAAATATCGGTTATATATTCTTCCAAATATGAAGTACGAGGAGGATACTGTGGTCCACTTACTTGCAGGGATATTCGCAGAGACAATCCTGAATTGGAGCATTATATAAACTGCAAAACATGTCTAAGGCTAAAGTCTGGATGCTTTGACAGGAGAAACACATGAATACGGTATTCATAGTTCCAACGGGTATCGGCGCAAGTATCGGTGGACACGCAGGAGATGCGACCCCGGCTTTCAAGCTCATAGCATCTCTATCGGATATTGCCATTACCCATCCGAATGTTGTCAATGCCTCCGATATCCATGAGATGCCGGACAACACCTGGTACGTTGCAGGATCAACGCGTAACAGGTTTCTACGAAGAGAGGTTGTACTTAAAAAACCAAAGACCAACAGAATACTAGTAGTTACAAACCCACTCATCCGACCCGAGACACACAATGCAGTCAATGCAGCCAGATATACTATAGGATGCGAAATAGAAATTCTTGTACTGAATGAACCCTGTACGATGGAGGGGTTTTACAATCCAGATGGAACTGCTGGTGGATCACACTCAGGGCTTGAGAACTTGATCAGGCAGGTTGAAGAGTATAACGATTTTGATGCATTGGCTATGGCTACAAGGATATCAGTTCCGAAAAATGTCGCGCTGAATTATATGAAACATGGCGGTATCAATCCGTGGGGCGGTATTGAGGCGATTGTCTCAAAGGAAATTACAAAAAGAATAAACAAACCATTTGCGCACTCTCCAGTTGAACAGGAAGATCCGGACATTAAATACTTCAATGAGGTTGTGAACCCAAGAATTGCAGCAGAAGCTATATCAACATGCTTTCTCCATTGTATCCTGAAAGGGCTTCACAAAGCTCCTAGGATTACACAGGGGCCGGGGTTGACAGTTGAAGATATCGATTGTATGATTACACCTCTGGAATGTTCTGGAGAGCCGCACAGGGCTTGTATTGAAAGCAAGGTGCCAATAATCGCAGTTGAATCAAACACAACATGCATCGATGTCAAGACGCATTATGATTATTTGGCACGTAACTATATTGAGGCGGCTGGATTCGTTCAGTCCATCAAAGAAGGGATTCACAGAGATGCAATAGGGTAACTATCCGTGAATTTAACATTGAATATAAAGGGGCTCAAACTAACACCGCACGACCATAGGGGGTAGAGATGGATCTTATTACAAAGAGGGTATCGGCTAAGAGCATTGGGCTACCTAAGTGGGCTAAAGACGCTATGAAAGATCACGGCCTTAACGAAGATGAAGCCCAAGTCATTCGGAAGGGTATCAGTCCAGAAGATACCAAGTTCAAAGATGGAGAGAGATCTTCAGTTGACTACATAACCACAAAGGCTGTCGATAGGGATGGGGACATCGTTGTTCCGAATGGGGCTATATTAGATCACTACCGGAGCAATCCTGTCGTCTTATTCGGTCATGATTATAAGGCCCTTCCTATTGGTAAGTCTCTCTGGATCAAAATCGATGAGAAGGGGTTGATATCCAAAACTCAGTACGCAAGCGCGAAAGCGAATCCGAAAGCTGATCAGATATGGAACTACCGTAAAGAGGGTTTCCCGATGGCGAAGAGCATCGGCTTCATCCCGCTAGAGGCAGTTGGAAGAGAAGATTTTGATACTCTGGATCTTAAAGCCCTAGGGCTGGAGGAGAAAGATCTTGAAGGGGCAAATACTGTGTTTCCTAAGTGGCTCATGCTTGAGTACAGTGATGTTCCTGTTCCTTCAAATCCAGAGGCTCTTGAACTTGCCATAAGCAAGGGCATCATAACAATGGATGAGGCTAAGGAAGCTGTCAAGAAATCAGCTTTTGTTATGGAGATAGTTGATTCGGATGATGAGGTGACGAAAGCCGTCTTTGATGAAGACGCAAAAGCTGCTGAGAAGAAGCGGATAATGGACAAACGATATGGTGAGGGTGGTGTCATAGGTGATGAGGATGAGGGCAAGCCTGTAGTGTTCGAGCTATCTGAAGGCTCTGATGATCCTTCTGAGGTGATCAGGAATCAGGTCACCAAGGATTCTGTCTCTTTTATCCATTCGTGGCCAAAGTTCAAAATGGCAGAAGGAACTAATGGTCGATGGAATCCAGATCTTGGCAAGAGTTTTGATGTCGATACTGTAGAGGCTGCTCCTTCTACGGTAATTTATGATATGGCATCTAAGTGGTTGGAATGCGAAGTCAGAGATATCTTCGTTTCTGATACGTTTGTCCCCAGTGCTCTCATGGGAACTTACCTAACAGGGCTAGACGAGTCCGTAAAGGACTATGATCTAGTTACTTCAAGGAACTTCAACCACAACGGCACAGAGAGCCCTCCGCATTTTGATGTGATCCAACTTACATCAGAAAAGAGCAATGACTTTCTCGTAGTCGGTATGGAGTTCTATGAGAGAGAGGTTGAGGGGAAAGACAAGAAAGAGAGGGTCATAATCCGTAGAGATGCAGGGTGGGGAGGTATTGAGCTAACCACATATTCTTGCCGTGATGATAGAGATGCTGCTATGAAAGTTTTCTCTGATATGCACAAGTGGGCCAAGGAGAACAATTTTCTTAAGGGAGAGAGCTTTTCTCTCGGAGGCCAGTTTATCGAGAAGACGGACACAAATTGGGATTCAGTATTTCTCTCATCCACAAACGAGAAGGCCCTCAAACGGACAGTCAGTCTCATTAATGAGAAGGGCATCGAGATGGCTAATCGGGGGCAAATCGCTCTTGGGCCTCCAGGTACAGGAAAAACACTTTCAGGCAGGATCATCAGGAACAACACAGATGCGACATTCATCTGGATTAGCTCAAGGGATTTCATGTACTCTGGTGCGAGTGGTGGGATCAGTTACGGATTCAGTTTAGCAAGAGAGCGCGCCCCCTCTATCCTTTTCATAGAGGATATCGATAACTGGCTTCACGAGAGAGCCTGTGACCTCATGAAAACAGAAATGGACGGAATATCTCAAAGTAAGGGTGTTGTGACGATTCTGACATCCAACTATCCTGAGAGACTCCCACCGGCTCTGATCGACCGGCCTGGACGGTTCCATGATATCCTCAATTTTGATCTTCCTGATTCTTCTATAAGGGCAAAGATGCTAAAAGCATGGGCCTCAGGTATCACAGAGAAAGCAGCTGAAACAGTCGTCATCGATACCAATGGTTTCAGCGGAGCCCACATGTATGAGCTAGTCCATTTTGCTCGTACCATCGCTGAGGAAGAAGATATCTCAATCGAGGAGGCTCTGGTGGTCAGCTTGAAAAAGATCAACGATCAGAGAGAACTTATCGCTGGTTTGGGCAAGAAAAAGGAAGTGGATGGAATTATTGTAAAAAAAGACTTGCCTTTGGAAGAGAAATCAGGTAGGACTCTTTCTAAGAAGTCAAAAACTATCCTTGCAGAGGCTATCGATGGAATGGAAAAAGGAATCGGAGCCATAAAAGAGTTCATCGAATCGGATGACTCTACTGATACAGACGTAAAAGACGACATAGTTATGGAGCTTGTAGAAGATGAGAAGGAAACTCCAGAACCGATCACCAAAGGATTTGAAGATTTCAGTGAAGAAAAGCTTGCAGAAGCTATCACGACCAGCATCTCTGCGATCCTGAGCAATCGTAAAGGGCTGGACGAAATGGTCGTAGAAGGAATGAAGAAGGCAAAAGGTGAACTTTTTTGATGAGGTACTGCGTCAGATGATCATAGTTTAGTTTGAGGTTGCCTTAAAGAGCAGCTAGACTATTCTGTGAATTGTTGGAGATGCTGATCTTATGACTACTCTAAGACAGAAGGGAGAATTTAGAAATGGCTACACAACTGACGGAGGAAGAATTCAATAAAAAGGTTTCGGATATCGTTGTCGCCAGCATGACTCCGCTCCTTGAGGCACAGGGCAAGTCTATGGAAGACGCCCAAGTCATCATTGATGCGAAGATCGCGGAGCTTGCAGGGGATGTTAAGGAGCTTCGTCCGAACATAATCGTGGGCGATGAGCCTATCGACAAAGATCCGAAAGCTGGTTTCACCTGCTTCAGTAATTTCGCTTCTCATGTGGCGAAGGCTGATAAAAGCAATGGCCGGAACACGAGCCCCGAGCTGGAAGCTTGGGAGAAGGCCGCAAGTTCCACCTCTCTGGTTGAGGGCGAGGATCAGTATGGCGGCTTCCTTATTCCGCCTGAGTTCAGAAATGATCTCATGATCGCTGTTGAGCAGAAGAATGAAATCCGGCCTCTTACCACCGGAGTGCCGATGGCATCTACCATGATCAAGATTCCATACGTCAACGGTTTTGACGAGAGTGGAGCGTTGGTTTATGGCGGAATTCAGTGGAAGTGGCTGGATGAACTCGCCACAAAAACTGAAACTGTTCCGAAGTTCGGTCGGATCACCCTTGAACTGAAGAAGATTGCCGGTCTGGCTTATGCGTCTGACGAGATCCTTCAGGACTCTCCGCAGAGTATGGAAAATATCCTGAAGAACGGTTTCAGGGATGGACTGAACTTTGCCCTAAACAACATCTTCATCCGTGGAACTGGCGCAGGAACTCCTCTCGGAATCCTGAACGCTCCTTGTCTCGTTACGATTGACGCAGAGGTTGGCCAGAACACGAGCACCATCCTGTTCGAGAACATCGTCAATATGTATGCTCGGATTCATGACACCTCTAACGCCGTATGGATGATCAACCAGAGTTGTCTGCCTCAGCTCGTTGCTATGGCAGTCAATGTCGGTACTGGTGGGGCTCCTGTATGGCTCCCTGGAAACAGCATCTCTGGCCAGCCGCATGATACCTTGATGGGTAAGCCCATCATCTGGTCAAAGCACTGCTCTACCTTAGGGACTGTCGGTGATATCATTCTTGCCGATTGGAGTCAGTATCTCGTTGGTCAGAAGACTGGCCAGAACTCCGCAGGGGCATTTGATACATCCATCCATCTGAAGTTCGACGCAGACCAGACTTGCTTCCGGTTTGTGTTCAGGATTGATGGTCAGCCTTGGTGGCCTCAAGCCCTTGTGCCCCCACAGGCTACAGGGTCAACGATGAGTCCGTTTATCGTGGTTGCAACTCGACCATAAGCACTTAGGCAATCGGTCTTACAGGACGTTGATTGCTGTATATGATAAAGCGTCAACGTCCTTAACCTTATTATTTTCATAACTGCGATAAGGAGAATCTACAATGCAGACTATAGCACAAAATTTTGGACTCGTGAATGTAGTCCCTGCTGTCGATTTCAATACTGCTAACACCAAGAGTATTGCGAATTACATCAGCATGAAGGGTTATCAGAAAATCACCTTTATCCTGACTCAGGGATCTGCCACAGACAACTTCACGGTGAATGCGTATCAGGCCAAGCTGCCTGGTGTTTCGACTAGCTCTCAGAGCATTAGTGCAACAGCACTTCCTCTGAATCACTACTGGACGAATCTGGCTTCTACTGGTGCGACACCGCTAGTTAGAACGACTGCTAGCTCCAGCCAGATGGCTGTTACTTCAACAAACAGTACACTTTATGTTCTGGAGTACGACGCCAAACAGCTGGATAGCGCCAACGGCTATGATTGTATCGGTTTGTCTTTCGCTGCCAACTCAACTGCCTCTAACTTTGGATCTGTGGTTGCTATTCTCCACGATGCCAGATATGCAGCTGATACTATGCCTATCGATGCACTCGCTAGCTAGGGATGTACTTTCAAGCTAGTCTAACTGGTGACCCTTCAGGGTCACCTTAACAACTTTAACGATTCGACAAGAAAGGGGCTAAAATGGCGGATGGTAAAAGTGAGAAATTAGAAGGTAGTTACTACCAGATGGTGTCAGATAATGATATCATCAAGAGAATTCCAGATCTACTTGCGTCTGGAGGGTATAAGCTGAGAGATGTGGACGGAAAAATCGAGATGACGTTGGCTTCAATGTCTTTCGACACTCCGTGGCACCATATCGCTCACGATGCTTATTTTGATTGTCACAAGTGGCACAAAATCATTTTCGACTATTTTAGTCGGAACCTACCAGGCGGTAAGAGCTTTGTTCCAAGCGAATGTCAGCAGTGTTGGAAGGTTGTTGTCCGACCCAAAAACCTGCTTGGCTTGTTTGCTCTTATGAATTTTCAACTGAAGCTTGACCGACCTTCTAAGTGCGGCATTGAAGTTAGGCCGTATGTAAACGGGTTATATGGCGGATATTTTTACAATCACTCGCTAGAAAAAGCAGTAGAGTGCTTTGGTATTGTCAAAGATGGTATCAAAGACATCTTGCACTTGGGAGAGGAAACGCCTGTTATTCTGAAACGCGCCTGTACCGAGTATGAGATGAAATGTGGCCCTAGCGATAAGTGGACTGTGACTGACGAGCAAATTAGGATCGAGGCGCTGGTTGATAGGTGGTTTGATCTTTCAAATATCGTTAGGAAGCAGCCGGAACATGCTATCGCCAATATTCACCGAAAGTGGATCGAGTGGGCTTATCAAAATGGAGATATGACCTATCTTAATTTCACTGGAGGAGAGCCTCTGTATAATCCAGTCGTAACTTACCATCACCTTGCTGAGGCAGAGGAGTCAGATAGAACCGATGCTTTTAAGAAATTTGTGAAGCAGCAGGTTGACTTTTCGTTGCTTTAGTGGAGGATAATATGGAATTCAAAAAAATCAAGTTAAAAGCTGCATGGCTCGGCAACTCTAAAGGATCAGAACTCACCCTTCAAGCTGTGAAGGCTAATGAACTGATATACAGAGGAGTCGCCAAAGCGGTAAGCGTGGAAAAACCAACCCAGTAAACCAAACCTTCTACTGATGCCACTAAGACTAAGGCGGTCGAGAAACCACCGATTAACAAGATGGTTTCAAGACCAGACAGGTCAAAGTAATTCCTTAACAGTGGGTTAGAACCCCATGGAAGGAGCATCAAATGACTACGTTAAAGGATACCAAAACCAAGGCTGTACTGTTTGCTCGGAAGCAAGCAGGTGGTGTCTTCACAATCGTCAACGAAACACTGACTACTGGTAACATATATTATGTCGATAGTGGTCAGACTACTAGGAATGGGACAACGGCCAGTTATGGTCGGAATCCTGACGCACCATTCGCAACTTTGGCTGCTGCTATAGCTCAGTGTATTACGGCAAACGGAGATATGATCTTCTTGATGCCTGGCCACGCTGAAGCACCTACTGCATCCATCGCTCTGAGTGTTGCTGGCGTTTCGGTTATCGGGATGGGGAATGGGACAAATCGTCCAACTTTCACTCCTACATATGCTGGTGCTGGAGTTGATGTTCTTGATATTACGGCTGCTAATGTAACCGTTAAGAACATCAATATTGTTGCTGGAACTGCTGGTTCTGGTACAATTGTGAATGTCAATGTGGCATCTGGTGGACATGATTTCACTATGGAGAACTGCAAGCTTGGTATGGGCTCCAAGAATGAAATTTGTATCACGGTTGCTGCTACTGCTCATCGTGGCTCTCTTCTGAATTTGAAGATTGTTGGAACTGCGGCAGGAGCAAACAGCATCATCGTTTGGGAAGGTGGGTCTGATGATTGGCTCATCGATGGAATTGACGGAATCTTCACCGCTGCTACCGACATTGATGGTCCTGTTTTCTATCAGAACGCTGTTACGATGGAAAACCTCATCATCAGGAATGTAGTTATCCTTCCATTGGCTGCTTCTGGTCTGGTCATCGATTTCAATTCCGCTTCGACAGGGTTTGTTGATAATCTGGCGACCTACACTCTGGCTACCACGGTAGGGGATCTGTATGATTGGGGCAATTTGATGATTGGCCGGAACTATGCTGGTGGCGCCGCTAAATGGGCTTATCAGTATCCGACTGTCACTCTCGCTCCGTAAACCATTTAAGCTTAAGGGGCTATGCAAAATGGTACAAGTTAATAGAGTTGTCGAGAAGCTGGCCATTGGGTGGCCGTGGGAAAGTCCATTTGCTTGGACTCCATTCACTCAGAATTTGGCTAACCTTGAACGGCCAGCTAACTCGAAAGTATTTCAAGGCAGAGGTTGGTGTCCTGCAAAGCGTCACATTCATATCTGTGACCAAGCAATTGAATTTGGGGCATCTCACATTTTGATAATTGGGGCTGACCAGGTTCACCCAATAGATATGATTCCTAGACTTATAAGCCGAGTTGAAGATGATGGCTGCGATGTCATCACAGCTTTGGTTCCTACCAGAGGCCATATTCCTAGGCAGAAGATGAAGCCATTTCAACATATGGCTTGGAAGCTCAAATCTGCTGACCCTAGCGAAGCCGAGCCAGTTGATCCATCCGCAGGAGATCTCCAAGAGATCGATATGATTGGATCTGGAGTCATGATGTTTCCTGTAGACTGTCTTCTATCAGTCGAAAAACCTTGGTTCAAAGAGACATACCAGATAGACACAATGGGCCGAGTGGCTTGTATGGATACTCGCTTTTGTATGGAGCTAAAGACTGAGGCTGGAATCAATATCTATGTCGATACCACTATCGAGGTGAAGCACTTGAGTACCTTCGCTATCGATGATACCTTCTCTGAGAGATTTGCGGATTATGCTGATCTGTCAAATGGTAAATCGAAAGTGGATCTACAGTATATCGATAAGGCAGGGTTGAAGGGATGAAGGGCACAGTCCTTGGTGATGTCAAGGACGTTCAGATGCACGATATTATTTCCCATATTGGTAGGGAACCCTGGCCGTTTTTCGACGTTACCGGAAGCAAGATCATAATCGGTGAAGAGGCTGTTATAAGCTCTGGAGTTTATATCCACACGCACACTCATCGGTTCCACGAAAAGAAGTGGATCAATAAACTTCCAAAGCCAAAGTTTGCCCCGACTGTGATAGGCAAGTATACATTCTTAGGAGTCAACGCTCAGATAATGCATACCTGTAAGAGGGTTGGCGACTATTCAGTAATAGCAGCAGGATCTATCGTCACAAAAGATATTCCTGATTGTGAAATTTGGGGCGGTAATCCTGCTAAGAAAATTGGCGATGTAACTTAAGGAGGATTCAAGATGTCACTTACAGAGAATGGGAATATTCTTGCAGCGATTGCAGACAAGATCAGAGATGATTGCGAGATTCACGAAAGCGGAGAAAAAGACAAAATGGAAAAGATCATAGACCGTCTTGGTGGTCTTTCAGATTTCGCTTTGAAGATGAAAGCAGACTTGTTGCCGAAGCCGAAGAAAACGGCAAGGAAAAGACCACCAAAAAGTATATAAGGTGATCTAAATGGCTGTTAAGAGGATAGCATCAATAAAGAGATTCACCGGGACGGAAACCGACATCAAGCCTATTGGTGTTCCTATCGGATCCACTTTCCGTGAGTATGATTCCAGGCGCACTTGGATCACATACGATGGGAATAACTGGGTCAACGAGGCAGAGAACACGATCAGCAAAGCGATTGTTGTTGCCGACTTTGATCTTGCCGCTTTCTTGGGTGGCACCTCAGATCAGACATACAACAACGGTTCAGTATTAGATACAGAGGAAGAAGGTGTTCTCGCAGGCTCCCTAACCGTAGTAGACACCGCAGCAGGTACGGTCAAAAGTGTTTCGGGGGAGTTGGAGTTGGTGGGGAGTGGTGTAGCTAATGAAACCGGAGTGATAACCCAAGCGATTACAAAGGCTACCGGAAAGGCGTGGCTTTTAAACCACACCCACAACGGTGTATCAGGTACAATATATAGT
>SDBT01020233.1_pt1 | contig 10413 bp, 6 predicted proteins | sample 2277101 | NCBI WGS metagenome assembly SDBT01 (sample SAMN10404973, study PRJNA504765) | marine sediment metagenome | isolation source: marine sediment core GS10_PC15, 103 cmbsf | place: Arctic Ocean: Southern Knipovich Ridge | collected 2010
GATCCAACCTGCCATCGTTAACAGTGCAACAATTTCCAGGATTGCGATTGTCTTTAGGTTAGATGGATACCTCGGTTGGTCCTTCAACAAGTTGCTTGCAGAAATTATTTCCATAATACCGAGAGGTATCATTGCTATCGGTAATATGAGCCAACAGAACACTAAGCCAGCAAGTATATTGCATACACCAGCCCCAATTCGCATACCCCCTATCGTACTTACTTTGCCAGGTTTAGTAATTCCAGATACATTAAGCTCTTTTTTTTCGGCTGTTAGTTTGGCAGAACATTTCTTGCAAACTATATGAGTTTCATAAATAAAAGCTCGTTCGAGTTGACCTATTTCTGCTCCACAGTTTTGGCATATTTCGGTTTTCATAATTAACTCCCTATTTTTCTGCTTATACCTGCGGGTGTTAATGCCATTATCTTATCAACTGCATTTTTATTTGCCTTTGTGTTTTTCTGCATTCTGACTCTGACTACCAAGTGTCGTACTTACCGATTCCAAAACACTGTGTACGTGTCCTGTTTTTGTATATATACGAAAAACTATTATTGACCATTCACAAACAACTCGCAGCCAAAATAAGCTGATGCAAGCCAATAGCCATTTGTGTTCAAGCACAGATAATATACCCGGTCTTTCGAATTCTGGCAGCAAACTGCCTCACAGGGTGTACTTTTTCTTGGCCATGCTCTCTTTGGTTTTCTTCATAGTGAATTACAACGTCATAGCTTTATTATCATCCTCGGTTTTTGCCGGCTAACAAAAGGGGTTGCTGTTTTTTGGCGGTATGATAAAGTGGTCGGGTACAGGGAAATGTGAACAGAGCAATAAAATTTCCTTGCCGATTTTTTCCATAGTTTCTTCATTATCGATGTTTTCAGCAATTCTGCTGAAGTATCCGGCAATTATTTCCATTTGTTCTTCTTTCATCCCCCTTGTAGTAACAGCCGGTGTTCCGAGTCTCAGTCCGCTTGGATTAGAGGGCGGTGCCGGGTCGCCCGGTACCGTATTATAATTTGTGACAATTCTTGCTCTATCGAGAGCTTTCGCGAATTTTTTCCCCGGTATGCCTTTGTTTCGTAAGTCCATCAGAATAAGGTGATTGTCAGTTCCGCCGGATACGAGCTCAAAGCCGTATTCAAGCAGCTTCTCGGCCAGTTTCTTCGCGTTTTTGACGATCTGTTTTGCATACGCGATGAATTCCGGTGTATCTGCTTCTGCCAAAGCGATTGCGATTGCGGCAAGAGTATGCATGTGCGGTCCGCCCTGAAGACCGGGGAAAACAGCTTTATCTACTTTTTCAGCGTGCCGGGTCTTGCATAGTAACATGCCGCCGCGAGGCCCGCGGAGAGTCTTGTGCGTAGTGGTAGAGACGATATCAGCATAGGGAACGGGGCTTTTGTGTATGTCAGCGACAACCAGACCGGATATATGAGCTATGTCGCTGAGGTGGTAAGCGCCGACATCTCTTGCGATTTGACCGAAGATTTCAAAGTCAATTTCCCGTGGATATGCCGTAGCACCTGATATAATCATTTTAGGGCGATGTTTTTTTGCGAGTTCTTCTATCTCGTTGTAGTCGAGTCTGCCGGTTGCCGGGTCAACTTTATATTGCACGGAGTTGTAGAACTTGCTGGTGGCACTTACTTTCCAACCATGGGTTAGATGGCCGCCATAGGTCAAAGCCAAGCCCATAATTGTGTCCCCCGGCTCCAACAGGGCCGAATATGCCGCGATATTTGCGACGGAGCCGGAATACGACTGGACATTAGCGTGTTCGGCGTTGAAAATCTTTTTGGCACGCTCAATGGCCAAGGTTTCGATCAGGTCTGTAACCTGTTGTCCTTCATAATAACGCTTGCCGGGGTATCCTTCGGCGTATTTATTGGTCAGACAGCTTCCACTGGCCTGCATAACCGCTTTTGAGACATAATTTTCCGATGGAATCAGTCGCAGGGAGCCGCTTTGACGGGCTTTTTCCTGGGTTAACAACTCATAAATCTGCGAGTCATATTGTTCAAGCGCTGAAATCATATTGGTTTTCTCCACAAAGTAAACACTGATGCGGTTTTATAACACAGTCCGGTTTTTTATACAAGATTTATTTTGTTGACAGACAGTTCATCCGAACGGTAATATATTGCATTTCGAGCTTTTAACGAGGAGTAGTTTAGAATATGCTGGATGTGGACCCAGATGCCAGCCTGGACAAGGCAATGGCTTTTTTTGAACGAGCCCAAGAGGTGGCGGCGACGGACAACTTTGATTATGCCATCGATATGTACATTGAAGGACTGCGCCGAGCGCCTGGTGATATTGAAGGTGGTCACATAGCCCTGCGGCGAATAGCATTGATTCGTCAGGGCAAAGGCGGAAAAAAGGCCTCTCTCGCCGACAAGATGAAACACCACGGCGGCAAGACACCATTGGAAGAATTGCTCAACGCTGAGTATCTTTTGGCAAAGGACCCTGACCATCTGCCGTATGCAGAGACGATGTTAAAGGCTTGTGTGGCAGGAGGTTATAAACGTTCAGCCCAGTGGATCGCGCAACTTGTTTTCGATGCGAACCGAGCCTGCGCCAAGCCCTCGATGGCCACATATTTGCTGTTGAAGGACTCTTACACGGCCTTGGAGATGTTTTCAAAAGCGGTCGCGGCCTGTCAGTGTGCAATAGATCTTAAGCCCGGTGACGCGGCACTGCACGATGAGTTGAGGGACCTTTCAGCCCGGATGACGGTCAAGAAGGGAAGGTACGGACAGGAAGGAGGGGATTTCAGGCAGTCGATCCAGGATAAGGAAGAGCAAGAAAAACTGCAATCCCAGGAAAGGCTCGTTAAAACTGTGGATTTTCGTGCAAGGACCGTCGAAGAGGCCAGAAAAACACTTGCGAAATATCCCGATTCGCCCACGAATATATTGAAATTGGCTGAAGTTTTATCTGATTTGGAGACCGAAGAGGCTCATCAAGAGGTGGTCAAAGTTCTCGAAAAAGCGTATGCCGACCATAAAGATTTCATTTTCAAGCGGAACCAGGGCAAGCTGGAGATGAAAAAACTCAGACGCAACCTGCGAGAGGCAAGAACCGCCGAAACAACTGAGCCGCAAAATCAGCAGTTAAAGCATAAGGCTGAAGCCGTCGCTGAGCAGCTTGCCAAGACAGAATTAGAGCATTATCGGCTTTGTGTGGTGAATTATCCGACGGATATACACATGAAATATGAGTATGCTCGTCGCCTGGTTGGAAATAAACAATTTGACGAAGCGATACCATTGTTCCAGGAGGCTCAAAGGGATCCTGCGTACAGGATTACTGCGATGGATAAAACGGGGATGTGCTTCTTTCTAAAAGGCTGGTTTGACGACGCAGTTGACATCTTCCGGCGGACATTGGAAGCCTGTGAAGTTCAGGATAGCGAAATCGGAAAAGATTTACAGTACAATCTGGCAAGAAGTTATGAAGAAAAGGGCCAGGTAGATAAAGCCCTTGAGATTTACAGGAAGCTGGCCCAGCTTGATTTTGGTTATAAAGATATTCGTAAGAGGATTGATAAGCTGCGGAAAGAAAGAGGTTAAGGCACCCTGCATTGAAAACAGAAGTAATAAGTCTGGTTGGGAATTGTTGTATAAACCAAACACAAACAAATAATATAAGTTTTTGAATTAGGAGTTTTACAGTGGCGCATTCATTATCAGCAAAGAAAAGAATAAGACAGAACGCAAAGAGAAGAGTTATTAATCGTGCGCGTAAAAGCATGGTTAAGACACAGATGAAGCACTTCGAGGCGGCCTTAAAGGACGGTGATGCCGATAAGGCACAGGAGCAATTCAGGCTGGCGGCAAAGAAGCTGGACAAAGTAGCCTCAACCAGCACGATGCATAAGAACACCGCAGCGCGGATTAAGTCCCGCCTGGCACGTCGCCTTAACAGCCTGAAGGCAAAAAAGACATAAATTTTGGGTTTGTTTCGCCTGAGTCCGCAAAGTCGCTGATACCTGTGGCATAAATACCTATGGCACAAGTACCTGGGGCATAAATTTTCATAATGGTTTGTTAAAACAGAGGTTACGTTCATTTGAACATCCCAGCAAATTGGGTTTGTTTGGCTTTGAATTGGGTTTGTTTTTGCGGCGTCTGGAAGGCTGGTTTTCTTTGTAATCGGTTGTGTAAACAAAAGTTACGTTCATTTTGGGCATCTGGGCCAATTGGGTTTGTTTGGCTTTGAATTGGGTTTGAATTGGGTTTGTTTTTGGGGTGGCCGGCAGGCCGTATTTCTTCGTAATCACTTGTTGTAACAGAGGTTGCGTTCATTTTGAGGAGCCAGGAAATTGGCTTTGTTTTGCATAAAAAGAGGTGGATTTGTAGAGGATTCTCGACAAAAGTAGAGCAACGATAGCAGAAAGTAAGAAAATATAAACGAGGTAGAAAGGAAAAAGGTAGATTTTGGGATTGATCCCCGATGAATCGAGATTTCGCGTTGCTCAACTTTGTGAATTCTCTTGATTTATGATTCATTATTACCTTTTATATGTTAGATATATATTATACAACATTATTTGTTAGATGTAAAGTGAAAAATTTAAAAATATGGGGATTTTTAGGGCTTTTTTGGGTGGGCATTACAGGCTCTCAAAGTATGTATTTCCAGATAGTCAGGTATATACTACTCTTTTTTTACGGTTATTTTGTATGACTGTTGCGTTACGTAGCTTTCACCAATCCTTGAAATATTACAATATTTCTCCGGTATATCTATAGCGTTTGGATGAAAATTTTTTATTTTTTTGAAAATTTTCCTTGACTATGATAGGCGAAAGAACGACAATACAACAGAACTGTTGGCAGCAAGAGTGTTGGCAACGGCCTTGTTGGCAATATTCTTAATTATGGAGTAAAGATATGGACAAGTTAAAACAGGGGCAAGGAAAAGTTGTGACCGGGGAATTGTTTTATGACAGGGAAAAGGACAAGGAGTTGTTCATTGATAAGATTGATGAGGGTGCGCATATTCTTTTGGTTGCACAGCGACGAATGGGGAAGACAAGTCTAATGGCTGAGGTGGCTAAGAAACTTGAGAATGATTATTTTTGTATTTTTGTTGATTTGCAGGGAGCTAAAAACAGTTGTGATGCTGTAACAGCTTTGAGCCTACAAAGCAAAGATTACAAGAGTATTTGGGAGAAGTTCAAGAGTGTTTTCAGTAATGTTCTGGATAATATAGAGGAAGTTAGAGTTGGCGACTTAGGGGCTAAGATTCGCGGGGGATTGACAGAGGGTAACTGGATGGCTAAGGGGGACCAGCTTTTGGATATTCTTGCGGATGCTGAAAAACCTGTTGTGCTTTTGTTAGACGAAGTTCCGATTATGATTAACCGAATGTTAAAAGACGATAATTATGTGATAACACGCCAGAGAAGGGATTCGGTTGATGAGTTTATGTCTTGGATTCGCAGAAATTCGATTAAACATCAGGGTAAAGTTCGTATTGTCATTTCAGGAAGTATCGGTTTAGAACCTGTATTGCGCCAAGCAGGACTCAGTTCTACGATAAATAACTTTGTGCCGCTCGAACTTAAACCGTGGGATGATGCTACAGCAAAAGAATGCCTGGATGCGCTGGCTAATGAATACGGGATAAAATTTCAGGAAGGTGTTACAACGGATATTGTAAAGAGGTTAGGCTGCTGTATTCCTCATCATGTTCAAATGTTTTTTTCTCACATATATGACAGATGCAAGCGAAAAAACAATATGGTATGCTCAATTAAAGATGTGGAAGAAGTTTATGAGAAGGATATGCTCGGCGTTCGCGGTCATGCAGAGTTGACTCATTATGAGGAGCGATTAAAGCAGGTGTTAGGGATAGAAGTACTGCCTTTGGCACTGGATATGGTAACCGAGGCGGCGGTTACAGGAACGTTGAACCGTAAAGCAATTGAAGCTTTTCAGAAAGAATATACATTTACAGGCAAGAGTACCAAGGATGCACAAAAGGAGATACTGTGGGTTTTAGAACATGATGGTTATCTAATCAAGAACACAGAAGGTTATATTTTTGTATCGAAGCTTTTGCGTGACTGGTGGAAGAAAGGGCACAAGAATTTTTACACGCCAATTTTAGAACGGGGGATTTGAGTTATGAACAAGCAGGTCATAAAAAACAACCCAGCTTTTTTGAAGCAGGAAGAACTTATTCAAAGCTTTGTAGTGCGGCATACAGAACTTGAGTTAATCACACAGACTGTTCGGGAAAATGTGGCCGAATCCAACCAGCATATTATGGTAATAGGACCGAGGGGTATCGGCAAGACGATGCTTGTGTTGCGTGTGGCGGCGGAAGTAAAGATGAATGAGACTTTGTGCAATAAATGGTATCCATTGGTATTTGCGGAAGAGAGTTACCAGGTCAGCAGCCCCGGGGAGTTTTGGTTAGAGGCATTATTTCATTTAGGTCAGCAGACAAATGATGACCGGTGGAAGAAAGCCTATGAAGAATTGAACGCGGAGCAGGATGAAAAGCGACTAAAAGAAAGAGCATTGGCACAGCTTATGGACTTTGCCGATGAGGAGGGTAAGCGGCTTTTGCTTATCGTGGAAAACTTTAACATGCTGTTAGGTGATCAGATAAGTGAAGATGACGCGTGGGTGCTTCGAGAGACACTGCTTCATGAGCGGCGGGTTATGCTTCTTGCGACAGCGACGAGCAGGTTCGATGAGATAGACAACTCGGGAAAGGCCATGTTTGAATTGTTCAAACTGCATAAACTTGAGCCTCTTGATGAGGAGGAGTGTCGATTGATCTGGACGTCAGTAGCCGGTGAAGAACTTAAGGGCAACCGGATCCGCCCGATTAAGATACTTACAGGGGGCAGCCCGAGGTTGATGATGATCATTGCTGCTTTCGGGAGACAGTTATCATTTAAAAGACTTATGAAGGAGCTTACTCAATTAGTCGATGAGCACACGGAATATTTTAAGAGTCATCTTGATAACCTGCCGGCAATAGAGCGGAAGGTATATGTATCGTTAACCGAATTGTGGGACCCATCGACGGCAAGAGAAGTCAGCAAGTACGCCCGGCTTGATGTGAGTAAAACGAGTTCACTGCTTAAGAGATTAGTTGAGCGTGGGGCCGTGGTTGTAACAGGTCAGAGCGGCCGAAAGAAAAGCTACCAGGTTGCAGAGCGCATGTACAATATTTATTACCTGATGCGGAGGCGCGGTGCACCATCGAGACGAGTACAGGCGGTGGTTAACTTTATGGTGACTTTTTACGGGCCAAAGGAATTGGTCAAGTTGACTAAAAGGCTTTTACAGGAAGCTTGCAAACTTAGTCAGGAATTGCGCAAAGACCATTACTTAGCTTATGAAGCGATATTAAAAAATTCTGCCTGCTCGGAATATCAGGAAAAACTGCTCCAAATAGCCCCTGATGGGCTTTTTGAGCAGTTAGATATTCCTGAATCATTAAAGAAAATAAGAAGAGGTGAAACTAAGGTTGATAAGGAGGCAGATAAACTAATTAAAAAAGCAGAAGTCTTAATCGAAAGCGAAGAACCTGAAAAACTGAAAGAAGCTGAATGTTTATACCGCAAGGCTATTGAGAATTCCCCCCAAAATGTCAGTGCTTGGTTTGGGCTTGGTTTGCTTTTGCAAAATAATTTTAAACGTTATCAAGAAGCGGAAAAAGCATACCGTAAAGCCATTGAGTTGAAAAATAATAATGCTTGGCTTTGGGCACACCTTGGATGGGTTTTGTATGACCTTGCTGATTATAAAGAGGCAGAAAAAAAATATAAAAGAGCAATAGAGTTAGATCCTAAATCTCATTGGGTATGGGAGCAATTGGGTAAACTTTTACACAAAGGGCTTAAGCGTTACAAAGATGCTGAGAAGGCATATCGCCAAGCTATTGAGCTAGGGCCTGATTGTTATGTGGTTTGGGCAAATCTCGGTTCGCTTCTTCATAGACAACTTGGTTGCTATGAAGAGGCAGAAAAGGCATATAGAAAAGCTATTGAGTTGAAAGAAAATGCTGCCGATATTTGGGCACATCTTGGGCAACTTTTACACGAACGTTTTGAAAACTATGATGAGGCCGAGAAAGCCTATCAAAAAGCCATTGAGTTGGACTCGGAGGATGCATGGGTCTGGATGCATTTCGGATCCCTTCTTCACGATATTAAACGTTACAAAGAAGCCGAAAAGGCGTACCGGAGGGCGATTGAGCTTGATAAAGACTACCCTTGCACGTGGGTATATCTCGGAAATCTTCTAAGTAGGGAAACTGATCGCTATCAAGAAGCTGTGGTAGCTTATCAAAGTGCTACTAGGCTACCTAAAGAATGTGCTTGGGCATGGGGGTGTTTTGCGATTTTGCTTCATGAAAAACTTGGACGTTATGAAGAAGCTGAAGAAGCATACCGTAAAGCAATAGAAAACATGTCGTGTGAATCACCTGGGGTTTGGCGAGGCCTTATTTCCTTGTTGTATAAAGACATGAAGCGTCCGGTCGAAGCAATGGAGGTTGTAAAAAAATATGTTGGTGATATTAAACGGGTGAAAAAATCGGTGGACAATGCAACTAACTTGTTTGTTGAGTTGGCTGCCGGTGGTTTTGGTCGTGAGGCACTTGAGGTTCTGCAAGGCAGTCCGAGTGCGGAGATATTAGAGCCTCTTGTTGTTGGGTTGCGGTTATTTGTTGGTGAGGATGTTAAGGTGGCGGTTGAGATTATGGAGGTCGGCAAAGACGTTGTAAAACGTATTGAAGAATTGCGTGAGAAAATGAATAAAACATAATTTAGGGATTCCGGCAAGTACTTTGAATTGATAATTGCTTAGTGAACAAGACTGGGTCCCGGATCAAGTCCGGGATGACCCCGCACCAAATCGCCCACGCACCAAAATTTTTGGTACGGGATGCGACGGCAGCGGCCTATTTCGTGCGGGGCAAGCATTTCTGTTTGTGGGCAGGTGTGATTTTTGGTACTAATAAGGCTATTTCTGAGGTTTTTATTTGCAGGTGAACAGAGCGTCTGGTCGATACATAATCGGTTAGACGTATTTTGTCTGGAAAGGACCGATGACAGAAGTCTATAAGAACCAGATACTCAAATTCGTAACCCGGCGAGACTATTTGCCGGTGAAGTTATCAGCCCTTTCTAAATCACTGGGTGTAACGGGGGAGGATTATCCTGAGTTCAAGGCGGCTTTTAATGAACTTCGCCAAGAGGGGAAAATTTTAACAGGAGCTAAAAACCTGGTGGTTGGTCCGGCAATGCCGGGGCAAATTATAGGTAAGTTTCGAGCTAATGCGCGGGGTTTTGGTTTTGTAGTTCCGCTTGAGGAGAGCTGGCACAGTGATTTATACATAGGGCCGAGTGATACGGGCTGCGCAATGACCGGTGATACGGTGGCGGCCAAAGTATTGAAAAAAGGTGTCCGTGCCGGACGGATGCGGTATAGCGGAGAGATATTAGAAGTTCTGCAGCGCGGGGACAATAAGTTTGTCGGGACCCTGAAGAAACACAAATCCGAACTGGTTGTGGAGCCGGATGGAAAGGGGTTTTATGAACCGATAGTGGTGGGGGATGAAAAGGCCAAAGGGGCGAAGGTAAATGACAAAGTGGTCGTTGAAATTATTACCTACCCGACAGAAAAGTATTTACCACGCGGAGTGATAGTTGACGTTCTGGGTAAGGCGGGCAAATATGACACTGAAATAAGCTCGATAATCGCCCAATATCAACTGCCGGAAGAATTTGACGAGAGCTGCCTCGCACAGGCAAGAGAAACAGCCGCCGGTTTTGACGCAGGGCAAGATAAAAACAGAGATGATATCTCTGATGAAGTAGTAATTACGATTGACCCGGAGGATGCGAAGGATTTTGATGACGCAATAAGCCTGAGAAGAGATTCGGATGGTAACTGGTCGCTGGGCGTACATATTGCCGATGTAAGCTCATTTATCACTATGGATTCACCGCTGGATGCAGAGGCCGGGGACCGCGGCAACAGCGTTTATCTTCCGGGCAGAGTCATACCTATGCTGCCGGAGATGCTCAGTAATGGTATCTGCAGTCTGCAGCCCGGACAAAAACGCTTCGCTAAGAGTGCTTACATTACTTACGATGAGGGTGGTAATGTTTTGGGCAGGAGTTTTGCCAACAGCGTTATTTGCTCGACGGCGCGATTAACTTACCGAGAGGCGGAGAGGATACTTCGCGGCAAAGCGGCTGGGTTTAGCGGTGAAGTGGTTGCCTTGTTAAAAGATATGGAAACATTAGCGAGAGCCATCGAGAAACGTCGAAGAGAGGAGGGGATGCTTCACCTGGAATTGCCGGAGACGGAGCTGGTGTTTGATAAATCGGGGCGGGTTGTTGACGCCAAATCCGCTGATGACAGT
>SDBT01020234.1_pt1 | contig 10413 bp, 3 predicted proteins | sample 2277101 | NCBI WGS metagenome assembly SDBT01 (sample SAMN10404973, study PRJNA504765) | marine sediment metagenome | isolation source: marine sediment core GS10_PC15, 103 cmbsf | place: Arctic Ocean: Southern Knipovich Ridge | collected 2010
GTATTACAGGTGATAGAAGACTTAAAGGCCTGTGCTCGACGTGTATTAGCAGTTAGATCACCGATATTAAGGTCGGTTCCCGATGAGACTACAAACTCCTGCTCAGGAGTTTCAAAGGCATAGTCTGTTGAGCCATCGAAATCAACAGCAGCATCCCAGGCAAGAGTTCCAGCAATAGGAGTTCCTGCCCATGTAAGATCGCGTCCGTTAGGACCACCGTCTACAGGAGGATTACCGCTATCATCTAGCGGCCAACAGAAGCCCCGAGCTCCAATTACGGAGTAGAACTTAGTATTGATGAGGGTAGCCCATGAAGCTGTAGTTCCAGCGACATCGTCATGGAGAATAGTGACACCATCATCACCGGCAATGTAAATCCTGTTCGTGGACTCCTGAGAACCTTCAGCCACATCTAACTTCCGAGCACCACCAAAGACAGTACTGTTGATAGCTGTTACTCCTGGTAGTGTGGGGCTTTCATAGGCATCAGCCTGGAAGACAGGAGCTTCATACTCACGTGTGAAAGCATCGGCTACTGTTTGGTCTATCCCCGCAGCATTAGCAGGGAGAGAATTTGTAACAGCATTGTCTAGGACGTAGAGACGTGCAGTATTAGTATCGATATAGACTAGGTGACCGGCTTCAGTTATATGAACCTGATAAACCGCAGCACTGGCATTCTGTTGAATGTTGGCATGGCGCTTTACAGCCGTACCATCCCAGGCCATAAGAGACAGTCCATTAGCCTGTGAACCACAGGCTACGTACATCATTTCACTGACAATTTGAGTGTGGACACATAGCGGCCGTGTACTGGCCATCTTCAGAGACTTGCTTATAACATTGCTGTAACCATTAGCATCGTTACGTTCACGAATAGTCCCTTTGTAACGCTCATAACCCGTCGTTAAAATACGGATTATTTCATCCTTCCTAAAGTCAACAGCTATTAGGCCTGTTGCTCCATCAGGAGTTGCATCATCCCAGCACACGAAGAGAACACCATTACGCATGTGCACCTGAGTTGCATCGTTGGCTGTGCCGTCTAGAACCTTGTTTGTAGCACCATCAAACTGCATCCACAGATCAGAGGTCTCAGCATTATAGATAGAGACAGTAGTTCCTGTCGCAATGATAGAAACCACATCTGGGAACGGGCCTAGGTCCTGCCATGAAGTTCCCCAGCCTGACATCCACAAGGAATCGGAGTCATCAACTTCAGGCTTGTAGGTGTAAACATCAAGGATACCTGTGATGGCCAGCTTATTGACCATCTCATCAGGATTAGAGTGTTTCCAGGCATAGCGCCCCTCAAAGAGCGCTCCTTCTGCATAGCGCGTGCTGGCATTAACCGAGTTAAAGCGGAACTCTATGTAGGTAGCAGCGGAGTTAACTAGATGAGAGACAGAGTTTTCGTTGAACGTAGCACTTGAAGCTACAGCGGAACTGGCCGTAACACCAACGTTATCTCCGATAGAGATCGTGCCAGACTGATTGCCTGTGTAGACACCTGTAATGTACTTGCCACGCAGGTTCTTAATGTTCTTGTAGACACGGTGGAAGACGTAACCTCCAGCTGCACCAAAGACCTTAACCGATGAGCCACTGCTATCAGCAGACGTTGATCCTTCACGAGACACACCTAAAGTCTTAATTGAGCGCTTCCAGGCCTCAGGTGGTTGTCCATCACCCGAAGGCCACGTTTCGAAAGAACCGGTGCCTTCTAGAAGATCCTTGCTATTAGTGCTGATCAGGAAGTCTGATAGGCCGCTGGGCTCATTGAAGGCTTGGGGGTTAATCGCATCCGCTCGAAGATCGTTGTATTGCGATGCTAGGACGTTATCTCCTGCATTAACTGTACTGCTATCCTGTGTTCCCATCTCTATAGCTCCTTAGACGCATTGAGAGCCACAGGAGGCTTGGGCCAGGCAGTAACTAGTCCCCTTACTGCTAGTAGGCAGTTCTGGCTTCGCTCTCGTGCGTCTCAGAGTAGTGTTAATCATAGTCATTTAGCTTTCTTTGTAAAAATACGCGCGGTCGAGGTTAAACAATGTGTCTACCTCAGTATCTGACAGTGCATCTGTAAAGAACAAGATTGGTCCAAACCTAGTATTGGTACTAGTCAGGCCGGAGCCTCCAGTAACCGTAGCATCGGACGTCGACAGACTTTCCATCAGATCAGCAATAGTCATGGTTGTCGTTGTCAGGGTAGTGGCCGTGGCATTATCAGGATCTGAGGACGACAGATATAGGCTCTGCCCATCCCAGCCTGCTGCAATGAATCGGTACTCACCGCTGACATGTGCATCAGTGACAGATACAGACTTAGTCGTACCAGCTTTTACGTACTCTAGGATCCAGCCAGTGCCATCAGACTTTCTGGCTAGGGTTATGCGGTTAGATGAGTCAAAGCGCCAGTCAAAGAGAATACTGTTGTTGGCCGGAGCACTGGTATGGTACTTCGCCCACAGCGCCACATTACCGTTCTTAGTATCTAAGCTGTTCCCACCGATAGTGACGTAACCACTGGCCGCAGGTACGTATGTGTTCGTCCACCGCCAGGGATGAGGATCAGCACTCACATCGATAAAGCTGCCTGAGCCTGTTTCAGTAAGTGCAACAGTCACATCAGCAACCACAGCTGTTGTTAAGTTCTGCGCATTCCACAACATGCTATTGGCAGCTGCTGAGAAGTTCATAATGATCTTCCAACGCACAGTGATAACACTGGAGGTGCCCTTGAACTGAGTAGGCTGGAACTCAACGATAGCTAGAGGAGTTCCAGCATCTTCGAAGAGCCATACACGATCTAGGCGTAGGATCTCGCCATCGGAGTTCGCTGCATATACTGACGACACCTTAATGCGCACGATATTGGACAGTAGTGGAGTCCCATTGTGTGTGGCTGTATTCAGAGGCAGCCAGATGTAGTTCCAGCCATCATTGATCGTTTCCTTCGTGACGGTCCACTGAAACTCATTAGTATCGTCAGAGGTACTAGAAGACAGTTCAACGACTGGATCAGCGGTCAGTATTGAAGCGTCACTTATGAAGTACCAGAACGTCAGAATACCTGTAGCCTCAGATACTAATGTCCCGTCTACTGAAATATTGTCATTACGGAAGTCAGTAGTTTCGGCACCCGTACCAGAGATATCAATGCGCATCGATCCTGCACCCTCCTGGCGGGTTGTTGCATCCAGGGATATAGCACTACCAGTACCAGGCGCATCCCAGTCAGTAGCATTGTCACACTCATGCACAACGACCTTAAGAGCCGCTGCGCTGGTGAGCATGCCATGGCTCCACTCACCGCCAGCCTCGGTCTTTCTGAAGACAGTGACTGCAGTCATGTTGTCAGACCCTATCTTCGACGTCGCTATAGTCAGACGCTCTATCTCTCTAGGGATGCTAGTAAGGGTTCGAACATCTAGGCTCTCAGTAATGCGATAGCGACTGGTTGTATCTGGGGTTGTAGTCCATGCAGGGCTAGTAGTGAGGACTGTGGCAGTGTTGCTGGTAATGCTACGCGTCTGACCTGTTCCGGTACCTAGTACGATAGTCACACTGAAGCTTTGATAGGCGTTAGTAATCCAGCTCTTCGTTGTGTCGGTCAGTGAGGTACTAGTAGCGGTTGTCGCTACACCTTCTAGGCTAGACTCAGAAACCCCTACAGCCATGTGTGTGGGCGGTAGAGCAGTCACATTCCCCAGGAAATTAATGATCTGGTTACGCAGGGCGTACGTGATTTTATTGAAGGTGGCCTGCTGTAGGTAGTTACCATCCTCATCCTGCTCTTCGATTATTACTTGTCCTGTAAATTCCATGTTTAACCCCATGTACTTCCAGCATCCCAGTTAGTATTAGTCGCTATATCCCATGTAGGCGGATCAGCCCACTTAGCAGCAGCCGGATATGAACCGGTATCTAGGTCAGCTTCCTGGATCAGGATACCTGTGTCTTGTACTTGTTCTAGGATAGCCAAAGTTCGCATATTAGTAAGCGGCCGAGTACGGCGTGTTCGTTCTAGGACCTCTCGCCACAGTGCAATATAGTCATCAATACCAGGCATTAAACCCTCGCAAACAAGGTACTGCTAAACTCGATAGTCGTCAGAACAATGGTGCTCTGTGGACTAGCAATACCACCTTTAATAGTTCTCCTAACGCTCTGTATCCAGACACGTATAGGCTCTTTTGTCACCTGTCCTGATCTCCAGTACACCTCTTGGTCAAACAGGTCACGCTTTGAGGACGTCAGGACAAAGGTCTGTCCAGCCTTCCATCCTGCAATGTCAAAGGTACCGAAGTTACCATTAACTTGAGGCCATGCAATACGGTCTAACAGGATACGGCCAAAGGCTTCCACAGGAGCCTCACTCTCTACACGGACATCGGGAAGAGAGACCATATGCTCATAGACGCCGTCTGAACCTGCTCCTTCACGATCTCGTACCATCGCCTGGCTATCCTTGTCCTCGACCATAAAGACCATGTCATCAGGACGTACAGGATTATAGATAGCTTCAACAATCTCACCGACTTCGGGAAGGTCATTAAGAGGGAACCTGAAACCCCAGTTCAGGATGCAGACAAACACCACCCCCGGCGTACCTAGGAGCGTGTCGTCTTCTGAGTCACCAGGATCGATAGCAACCTGCCATTCCTTCTTTGTACCGTCCACCTTAGTGCTAGTAACCGTCAGGTTCTCATCGTAAGGCTCTGAGAAGGCCTTGAAGAAACTTGTCTGTGCATCTCCGATCCATACATCGGTTCTGGTGTTGGAGTCCTTAACATTGGCGTCCTTGATAAAGATGCGATTCTTAAGCTGTTCTGAGGACTCCTGCCAGGTGAAGTCACCTAGCTGAGTCTCAGAGTCCACATCGTAGGTAGCAATAGGAGCAGCAAACGTTAGGTTATCGGTAAAGACAACCCTCTTGTTACTGTCCACGTACCAGATCATCAGACTTTCCTGTGATATTTGGTCTAGCACGTTGGACATAGGTACATAGTCGAACTGTCGCTCACCCATCGACAGGCCATCCTCTATGCCTGATAGGTCAATAGCAAACTCTGAAGCAAACTCCACAAGAAGATCCCGGATCATAGATCCAGCTGACGCAGGGCCAATCTTTTCGCGTACGACTAAGTGTCTATCTAGTCTTCTTGTGTGGTCTGAGCAGGTAATCTCGTGTTCGAACGTGTCCGAGTTAATGATCTTTGTTTCAGCGACGTGAGAGATATCTCCTGTAAAGATATCCACCCCATCGATATTGAGCGTTACAGACTGGCCAGTCAGTGGTCTAAACGTAATGACGTCGGTACCAGACAGAGGCAACGTAAAGGACAGGACATCACCACGAGCTAGAAGACTGTCCTGAAGCTGATAGCTCCGATAGTCCACCCTCGTAGTTAGATCATTACCTGCAACCGTTAGCACTACACCCATGATTAACCTCGCAACATATCGAACTTGTAAGGTCGTAGCCGCTTCATCTGAAGCTCGGTAACAGTCTCAGCTAGTTCAACCATGCCACCTTCGCCTACTACACTACCGGAGATATGATACTCGTTAATCATAGTGATGCCACCACCACCAATAGATCCGGACAGACTGCTCAGTAGCTGCATAGTCTGAGCATTGTTCAGGATCTGGGTACCACTGGGAAGGATAGCCATCTCACGTCCCTGTTCTCCCAAGGAAGCTAGGCCGCCTTTACCAAAGAAGCCACCTGAAGCGAAGTTCACCATCTCGCGTGGATCGATTCTATCGAAGAAGCCTCTGTGAGCTTCAAAGTGAAGGTGGTTACCGGTACTCATACCAGTACTACCTACCTGACCGACCAGATCACCCTTCTGAACAGTTTGAAGGACGCCAACCGCAATGCTTCTCATGTGGGCATACAGCGAGTACATCTCATCTGCGTGCTTTAGAAGCACCATGTTGCCGTACGCACTCTGTGAACTGGCAAGCAGAGCTGTACCAGTAGCAGCAGCAAGTACAGGTGTACCAGCATCAGCACCAATGTCTATGCCCTTGTGAAGACCATCTGTGTAGACAGAGCTAAATGGCGTTAGACCGAATTCCTGGGTAACAGTTCCCCTATTATTTAGAGGATGTTCCCAGTCCTTAACGTTGTCGATCACGGCTGCTTTAATAACCTCAAATCCACTAGTCACTGCCTTGATCATGCCATCCTTAATCTTGCCGAAGATAGCTCCACCCAGTGAGCTCATCACGCCAGGAAGATCAGGCTTATCAATTCCAAAGAGAGACAGTGCCTGGTTAACTAGGAACTTAGCAGCTTCCTTCGCAAGCAGTTCGAACGGAGCAGTTATAACATCTAGACCTAGACTGCCCAGATCGGAAGCCACATCTAGGGGATTAGGCACGACATCGAAGGGACCACCTATAGCAGGCACGTTGCCTTTGAACATGCGCTTGAGTTCCATCAGTCCGGTATTAGATAGAACACTAGAGCCTGCAGGAATAGTAACCAGCTCTGGGCCCTGCTCACCAACGATGGTAGGACCACCTATAGCTGCAGCCGATCCCATGGCTAGGGTTGGAATGGTCTTTAAGTCTCTAGGAATGGAACCAGGTATGATATCGCCTATTCCCAGCTTGCCACTGACCCAGTTAACGGCACTCTTAATTCCGTTGATGAAGTCTTTGAAGCCATTGATCGTCTTGTTAATGGGATCAATAACCTTCTGCAGGCCTGCCTTCACGGGCCTACCTAGATTAGTGAAGACTCTATCAACGACTGTGCCAATACCTTCGAAGGCAGCGATAACTTCCGTCTTAATATTCTTCACTACACCACTAGGACCTAGAAGCTGGTCGTAAAGAGAAGTGAACCAACCAGGTACGGTACTCGTGAAGAAGATAAAGGTATTATCCAACATCCAGCTCGCTATATCTTTAAAGAACGCTATGACCTCGTCACGAATCTCTCGTACCGTGCCTATGACAAGCGTATGCAAGGTCATGTACCACCCAGGTACGGTCTTAGTGAAGAACGTGAAGATGGTCGTGGTTACATCAATGATCAGGTCACCAAAGGCTCTAAGGATGTCCGTAGCTAGGTTCGTGACACTGCCATCAGTACCTATGATCTCCTGGTACATGTCGTCGAACCAGCCAGTTACTTCCTTAAAGAGCTTTTCAGTTAGGTCACCGATAGTGCCCGGAAGCTCAGTAAAGATCTGAATCAACTCTTCCGTGCCACCAGTAACTACACCAACAATGACTTCGAAACCGGCCTCAAAGATGTTCTTAATAATCACCCATAGGAGTTCGAAGGTGCCTTCGAAGATCTTAAGCAGAGCCTCCAGAGTATCTGTTAGGTACTCCCTGAAGGCTTCGAAGATAGCCTCAGCATTCAACCACGCATCTGCCCAGTCTCCGGACAGGAGATTACCGATTAGTCCTATGAAGTTAATGAACACGGCAGTGATCAGTTCAATAGGCGCTAGGAATAGGAGCAGCAAGCCCGTAACAAGCTTAATGGCCGGGGCTAGGCCTTCTTCTAGGATGTCTATGAGGTTGTTAATGATCGGTACTAGTGCCTCAGCCAGTACACGAGCAAACAATCTGAATGTCTGTCCAAGGATAATAAGCGGAGGTGTTATGACCAGAGCTAGGATACGCGCAAGGTTATCCAGCTGATTAATCAGGAACATGAAGAGCGGGTTCGTAGCGAAGTCGACAATACCCTGGCCAAAGTCTTCGAAGGCCTTCTGAGCTTCAGCTAGGTTGTCCTTAATGTCCTGGATAGGCTCCTTAAGTGCTTCCGCCATCTCATCTAGCGCGTCCCCTGCCGGTCCAAGGTCAAAGGACAGATCCAGATCCTTGAAAGGCTCGGTGATAGCATCTGCAATACCATCGAACGCACCACCCAGAACTGAACCATCAATACCAATGCTGCCAAAGGCGTCACCTATAGCCTCATTGATACCTGTTGCTACCGCCATGCCCATCTTGTTGGCAGCTTCTCTGAACGCAGGGTTAAGGCCTAACTCAACAGCTAGTGATAGGAGACCACCGACAACAGCACCTACAAGGGCTGCCACGATGGCTCCAGGACCTGTTGGCGATGCGGCTATGCCTGCAACAGCACCTCCTGCAATAGCACCTATAAGGACACCCCAGAAGACCTGAGCCACACCACTCCAGACATCGTTATCGATTATCTCGTCGATGAGGACGCTGCCTAGAAGGTCGACGAAGAAGAATACAAAGCCACCTCTGATAAGGCTCTTACCACCACGGGTCAGGGCCCTTATCCAGCGGTTCGGGTGCAGCAGCGTATCCACTACACCACGAACTAGGTCATCACTAGACTTTCCTAGAGGTCCTGCAATGTCGTCCATAATCTTTTCAGGAGCTAGCGCACTTAGGAGAGTTGCAGGGAAGGTGATGATCTTAAAGGCTTCTTTAATCAGACCAGGCCATGCCAGGGGATTGATCAGCCTAAACGGGATGCTAAGTATATGAATTGAAAGCTTAACCGCACCGGTAACCATGTCGACGGTAGCTTTATCCATGCTTCTAAGGAAGCTCTTTGAGGTGGCCTCTCCAGCCTCACCGGACTTCTTAGTTATATCTATTACAAGGGTATCTAGGGACTTACCTATCCCCTGACCAACATCGTCAAAGGTTCCGTCGAAGCTCTTTAGATCGACATCGATAATGTCATCGGCAGTGATAGTAACCTTTGTGCCGCCAAGCTTAAAGCTCAGGACTAGGTTATCTAGAACTGCTGTAAGTCTGAGACCAACCTTTTGCAGGCTAGGAAGAATATCGGTTGATAGGTTAGTAATAAACCTACGCATGGCACCGAGGATGTTATTGGTATGTACAGGAATGTCATCGCCAGCCCTAGCTAGCTTCCGTCCAAAACTGAATATCGTCTCAGCTACTTCATCGAAAGCCTCGCGGAATCTAGCCGGACTAAGGGATTCGAGGATCTCGTCGCTAAAGGCTCTAAATGCGCGAGGTATACCACGAAGACTATCAATACCTCTGGTCAGGGCTCTCATGAATTTATTGAATGCTTCTATGATGTCGTCTAGAAGATTTCGAAGAGTATCGATGTTGAGCACACCAATAAAGTCATCCCAGGCCTTTTTGAGCCTAGGCGTACGGTCAACTAGGTCGTCGATAAAATCATCGAGGGCTTGGAAGAACGGTTTTAGGAACCCATCTAGGGCTACCAATATGTTCGACAAGGCATTGTTAATGATGGCTGGAAGGTTGCCGAAGAAGTCTTTCAGGGCTCCTACGAACGCAGGATCAATAAGTGACTTCAGGAACTGGAATAGACGACGTAGCGCGTCTATTAAGGGCTTCACCAGCTGGAATAGCTTGCCTACCATCGAGGCTACGAAACGGATTGCATGCCCGAATAGAACTAGGGCACGTGTAGTCATGATCATGCCATTCAAGGTGAGGTTCAGGAAGAACGCCCAAGCCTTCATCTGGCCATTGAAGGATTCTATTGACGGAAACAGCAGATCTACGAAGGTCTTCATGTTAGCCAGGATTTCCTTTAGCTGGTTTGCCGCATGTTCAGAAGCGAAGAAAGACTTCGTGGTCTCCGTCATAATCTCCACAAAGTCCGTCAGACCGCTTATAAGCGGTACTAGCACCTCTTGAATGAATGGAGCGCCCATAACACCGAGAAGACGCTTAATCTCCTCAGTTAGGCCTTTCGTAGCACCTGTAAGGGTTCTGGCACGGATAGTCTGAGCATTAGCGAACTGAGCATTAAGAGCATCAGCTACGGCAAAGGCACGTGTGGTCCGATCACTTTCATCATGGGCAGCAGCTAGCCGGAAGGCAGTAACACCTAGAATCTCGTTGAGACTCTCTAGAGATCCCTGGTCGGTTCCAATACCCTGTGAGACACGCTGTGCAACGTCTTCAGGAGAAAGGTTTAGTCCAGCAGCGGCCTTAGCTATACCCTCCATTAGAGGTCTGATTACTAGGCCTTCCTGGTGGAGCCTTACAAAGCCATCAGCAAGCTCTTGCTGAGATAGGTTGAAGCGGCGCGACATGTCCTCGGCTAGGGCATATGCAGCCGCAGCCTCCTTAACACTACCTGTAACGTTCTCTAACTTAGCTACCTGATCCAGGAGAGCACCACCAGCCTTAATCACTTCCTTGGTCAGGAACTGGAATGCTCTACGTAGACCATCGATGATCAGGGTCAGGGCAGCTGCTGCAACCATCAGGCGCAGGATAGTGGCATGAGCGAACACGAAACCAAAGGCTGCGAAAATGACCTGTCCCTTAAGCAGGGCTTGTCCGGTAATGAAACCCTGGAGGACAGACTGTAGTGCCTTTAGGTTCTTCTGCTCTGCACGTCCACGAACAATGGCACCGCGCTGCTGCTTCTCTCTCTTACGC
>SDBT01020236.1_pt1 | contig 10413 bp, 8 predicted proteins | sample 2277101 | NCBI WGS metagenome assembly SDBT01 (sample SAMN10404973, study PRJNA504765) | marine sediment metagenome | isolation source: marine sediment core GS10_PC15, 103 cmbsf | place: Arctic Ocean: Southern Knipovich Ridge | collected 2010
GAATATATTCTGGCAAGCTGCCTTTTTCTGGCATCTCACCCATGTAGAACTTTTGCCATTCAGCTTTACTTTTTAAGTCTAGCTCCCTCGCGAAATCCCTTGCTTCATTAAAGGGTCTGTATTCCTTCAAAAAGGGGGCAATCGCCCCAGAATCCAACCAGTCACCCCAACCCTTCCAACCCTTGTCTTTGTATGTGCTGCTTGCACCAGCAGGAATGTCTTCTGGTAGAGTTCCTTTTTCCGGCAATTCACCTTTGCAGAACTTGCTCCACTCACCCACACTAGCTAATCCAAGTCTTCTGACGAACCTCCTTGCTTCCTTAAAGGGCCTGTATTCTCTTTGCTGAGTGGCAACTGTCCCTGTACCCAACCAATCACCCATGCCTATCCAACCCTGCTTTTTATACGTCTGATTTGGATTGGCAGGTATATCCTCTGGCAGGCTCCCCTTTTCCACCAGCTCTCCCTTGCAGAAATTTATCCACTCAGGTGCACTTTTTAAATCTAGCCCTCTGGCAAATTCCCTTGCTTCATTAAAGGATCTGTATTCCTTTAATTGAGGGGCAATAGTTCCTGTTCCCAGCCAGTCACCCATACCCTTCCACCCTTGCTCCTTATAGATGTTACTTGGAGTTGCGGGTATATCCTCTGGTAAACTCCCTTTTCCCGGTAATCCACCCTTGCAGAGTATTCTCCACTCAGATTCATTTTTTAAGTCTAGCTCCCTGGCAAACTCCCTTGCTTCCTTAAAGGGCCTGTATTCTCTTTGCTGAGTTTGAATTGTCCCTGTTCCCAGCCAATTTCCATAACCCTTCCAACCTTGGTCTTTGTAAATCGACCATGGAGCTTTGGGAATGTCATCCGGTAAAGTTCCCTTCTCAGGTAACTCATCTTTGCATAACATTTTCCACTCAGATTGACTTTTTAAGTCTAGATCTCTAACAAAATTCCTTGCTTCTTCAAAAAATCGCCATGATAGTTTCGCCAACCGTGACCACAGATGTAATTCGATAGAATTTAGAAAACTTTCAGAGTCGATTTGCATCCCGATGGGAACATCAATATCAACGACTCTATCGCCGCTCCTTCTTGGCTTCCCTTCAGAGATCGCACGGAAGTATTCAACAATCCTTTCATCGTTAGCGGCCAGAGCTTTAAGGGTGGTGAGTACGGTATCGAAGACTGTTTTCTGAGTCTGGCCTATCTCCGATGCACCATCTTCAATCAGCACGGGGATAAGGATGTATCCAAATTTCTTCCCTTTCGATGGACGTAGCGCCCTGCCGACGGCCTGAACAATATCGACTTGGCTCTTCTTAGGGTCGGCGAAGATAATGCAGTCTATGTTGGGTACGTCCACACCTTCTGTCAGACATCTGGCGTTGGTTACCAATGCTCTATCAGATGCCTCGAACTCATCCATTATGTTACTGCGTACAGATGTGGGGACTTTCCCTGACACATGGAACGAGTCCAATTCACCAAACTCCGGGAAGGTTTGTGTGATCGAGTCCTGGGTTTGCTTGAAAGCAACGGCACGGGAAATGCTGCTGTGGAACGATATGGCGTGTTTGATCGGATGTTTCTTTATGGACTTGCGTAATGCCACAGCCCCGGCCAGCATCTCAGCCTCAAGCCTCTCGTCCCATTTCCCCTTATCAGGTCTAACAAGAACATTCTTTTCAAGCAGGGCTTCCACTTCCTCATTTGTAATACCGATGGTGATGATCTTGTAGTCACTCAGTATGGGGGGCTTGGCTTCCAGGGCAGACTTGAAGGAAAGCAATTCAAACGTATCGCCGTATATTTCCGGATCGTCCATGCTGACTAACTGGTCACTGCTCCCTGCGTAACGGCGTTCGGTTGCCGTCATGAAAGTTCGTTTTTTTATCTTGATGTTCTCATCAGACAACAGCCATGCGAATGTGCTGTCCTTCCTGCCAACGGTCTTGTGGGCCTCATCCATGATCCCCAGGTCGAAAACCGTTTCGGACAGTCTGGCCGCTTCAGCAATGGCCTTGCCGCTCTGGTAGGTCGTAAAGACAACAGTGCGGCCCGTCTTCTTTTTCTTCAGCCAGCGTGCGATCTCCTCCGGATCAGTGTGAACGTGGATGCCGAGATCCTGGACGAAAACGGAGGGATCATCACCGCCCACATCCTTGACTGTTTCGTCACTACATACGCAGATCCAGTTGACTTCAGTACCGTTAGCAACTGATTCCATTGTCCACACTTCAAGGGTTTGCTTGATCAGAGCCAGGCTGGGAACTGCTACAAGGACCTTTCGGGCTTTCAGTGCGTCAGCTATCCAATACCCGGTGAGACTCTTGCCTGTCCCACAGGGCATGATCATCTTGCCACGGGCATTCCTTTCGGCCTTAAAGTGCTGTAGAGCGTTCTCTACGGCCTCCTGCTGGTGTTTCCTTGGCTTGAGAGGGGTGAGAGGTACAACTTTTCCCGCAAGATGTTTATGGAGGCCAGAAAAAAAACCAGAGTCCAAACGCCGCCATTCATCTCCGGCACAGAAGGAGATCCTGTCACCATAGAGTTTCAGTTTATGACTAAACCTGTCAGCAGTGGTGCATACCAGGGCCAGGTCGATCCCCGTGCAAATACTAAAGGCTAAATCGGTGAAGGTACTAAGTTCTTTACGTGTGAGCGAACGGCTTTCATCTTCACGGTACTTGCACTGGATGGCCCAGTACTCCCCTTCTTTCGTCTGGGCCAGAAGGTCGATGCCCTCGTCTGATCCAGGGAGGTTGAGCTTCCTTCTCACAGCGGGAGGCACTTCACCTTTGTTAAGGTTCCAGACGTGCTTGATCTTGGTGGCGTATCGGGGAGTTAGTCGGAGATAGAGGGAGGAGAGGACTTCAAAACAATCACCTTTCTCCTTGGTGCCGAGAGGTTGAAGTTGCTTTTTGAAGTCATCCCAGTGTTTTGCTTTACGAAGAATTGCGTAAGGATTCATTGACCCCTTCCATTCCTGTACTGTGAAACAACTTACACGGTGGAAGGGAAGAGAATCAAGGGGGACATCTAGGCTGGTGTGGCGGCTGGCCACCCGTAGGCTATGCCCTACTTGCAGGACATGACAAAAAGGTGGAAGATGCTGTTCTCAGTGAGGCAGGTGCGAGGATGGACAAATACGATATCTTTGATCAACTAAAAACGTGCTGTTTTTGTAACAAAGAGAAAAAACTAATTAGGAGCCACATCATACCGCAATGGGTGAGGGGCTTTCTAAAAGAGACTTCCTCTACCGGCCACTTCCGGCACCTCCACAAAATCAATAAACGGGTAGAGGATTTATATAAGCCCAGGATGCTATGCCAGCAGTGTGACCAAATGTTTGGAGTTTGGGAGTCTCAGTTTAAAGATCAAATCTTCGATGTTTTCCACCAAACTGGGAGGCTTTCGATGCCATATGGTTCTTGGTTGTTGAAATTTGCTGTATCAATATCATGGCGAGGACTGACTTTTTTAAAAATCACCGAAGAAGTTGAACCAAAGTTATCACACCTTAAATCCAAGATAGATGACCCATTAAATTGTTGGCACGATTTCCTTTCGGGTAAGTCTAGTAGCCCGGGCAAGTACCCCCAACATTTGATCCCCATCCAGATAAATCCCAACCCGAAAAACGAATTGGATGTCCAACTCAACAAATATCTTGAAGGCACCGTCAACTTCGGCCTGGTAGAAATGGGCGAAGACCTAATCCAGCACACAAAACTGGGTCGGATAGGAATCGTTGGCGTTGTTGATGCACCAAGCTGGAAGGGGGTTAAGGTTTCGAGATTGAAGGTTAGGAAAGGAATAATACCCGATGATAGATACAACAACCTGCCAATGAGCTACCGGGATACTCTCCATTACCATGTCGCAAATGTACTTGAAGGGTCAAAAGGACTTTCACAAAAGCAACGGGAGAAAATAGACAGAGACAGCCTTGAACATTAAGTGTCCCGACAAGCAATCCCCCAAGAGGCATGAATCATAACCACCGTGGGGGCACTCTTTTGCTCCCATAAACGCTCCCAAATCCCATCACAAAGAAAAAGGACTTACAACAAAATGCTGTAAGTCCTTGATTTTACTGGTCGGGGCGAGAGGATTTGAACCTCCGACCACCTGAACCCCATTCAGGTGCGCTACCAGGCTGCGCTACGCCCCGTTTTGTTTCTTTTTCAACGACTTGCAGGGTATTATATGATCTATATACCTCTGTATTTTGGTGTCTGGCTACCGTTTGGGCTATCATTTTCCATCTTGTTTTTTCTATAGCTAAAAGGGACAGTGGAAGATATTAGATTTACCTTCCATAGTCAAGGCGAAGATGATCCGAAATTTACAGGGTAAATTATGATTCCATTAATGTCTTTTTCGAAGCGGCAAAAGGATTCATGAACAAAAATATTCCCATCATGATCCTTGAACTGATGTGCAAATTTGAAATAGTTCCATTTGGCTTGGCTGTTTTCAACCTCCCCTTTCGCATATTTGAGCCATTCGCTCCAGCGTTCAGCAAAATAAATTGATTCACCAGCCGGAATCACCTGAGGACCTAATCTAAAACCTTCTGGTGGAAGGAAGGATCCCTCTCCTGGATATTGCTCCCCCAATAGATACAAGTTCGCCTTTCCACGGTTATAGATCGTTAACCTGTCTTGGGAAAACTTTATTTCGACTGACGGTGAGTATTGTGCATTGTAAAGTTGTTTATTGATCTGGTATTGGAGGTAACCTACGAACATGATCGCCACAACGGTGGCCACCATTATCCAATTTTGAATAACCTGCAGTTTGTTCTGTCTTTTTTCCTTACTTTTTTTAAGCCGATACGTACTCATTATAGTCGAGAATATCAGCCGGTATGTTGAGGGTCAAGAACTGGGTTAAAATGCTTACCTCTTAAGTCTTGAAGTCTAAGATCTCCCATGAATCCAGGCCATATTTCTCTGTTGTAATTTCTTGACAACACTAACACGTTGTATTATCTTTACAACACGAGGGCGGAAAACAGGAGGTAGGAGACAGGAGACAAAAGGGGGCTAGTGATGCTAGCGAATAAAGGAAGAGTATCAGACCGGCGATTTGGAGAATTTTTCAGGACCAAAAGAATGGCGCTTGGAAAAACACTTAGGAACTTTGCAATGGAAAACGAACTCGATCCTGGCAATCTGAGCAAGTTGGAAAGAGGGATTTCACAACCACCTCAGAACCGAGAGAAACTTGAGAAATATGCTGCACTGCTAGACATTAATCCAGATACTGATGACTGGTATACTTTTTTTGATCTTGCAGCAACTGAAGCTGGCCGGATTCCTGAAGATATAATGTCCGACCAAAGAGTACTTGAACGATTACCTTTGTTCTTTAGATCCATTAGGGGCAACGAAATAACGGAAGAACAATTTAAAAAATTGATCGAACTCATTAGGAAATCTTAGACTCAATGAGTGACATAGCCCTCGATAGACTCAGTTACGAAGATATCCGGCAGAGGGCCGATCAATTCCTTGCCTCATACCATCCTGAACGATCGACCCCAATTCCGATTGAAGAAATCGTCGAATTTCAGCTTGGCATCCATATCTATACTATCTATGGATTGAAACGCTTGTTGGCAGAGGCCGAAATAGAGGGCTTTCTCTCCAGCAACTTTGATGAAATTGGAATTGACGAAGAAGTATATAAAGGTGCCGATACCAGATATCGTTTTACGCTTGCTCATGAGGTAGGACATTTGATCTTACATCAAGAAATGTATTCAAAATATGAAATCAACAACCTTGCAGATCGGCTGAAATTTGTCACGGAGATCCCTGAAGAACCTTATTTCTGGTTTGAGTGGCAAGCTAAATCATTTGCCGGATTAGTGCTGGTACCGGGTGACAGGTTAGAAGAAGTCGTTGCTGAAAATATTGAATTGGTGAGAGAGTCCGGCATTCACCTTGAGGGCCCAGACGATTCAAAATGGGGTTATCTATTCGAAGGGATAAAAAAGCCATTTAATGTTTCAAGTCAAGTCATCGATATTCGAATGAGCAAAGATGGGCTTAAGGAGAAATATAGTGGTTAGAGAATGTAGCCCGGGTGTAAAAATCCCCCTTCAAGGCTGTTCCCAAACTGAACCTTGAAGGGGGCACACTATCAACCCCAATTAGATTGGAGGTGATAAGATGGCTGGATCCTGCAAATCTCGTTACGTAAGAACGAGCAAAAAACCCGGTCCTAAGACGGTTAAGGTCAAAGGGCATCCGAGATCTAAACCCTCTAAATCTAAATGTGGCCGTGAGACTAACATAAATCTTACACCCGGGCTACATTCTCTAATCCATGCTACATCCTCATTATTATCTTTTGGCAGATGAAAACTATTCAGCTGCAGGTCCTTCCTGGACCCTCTTAATGCTGTCCTTTAGAGAACTGGGGCCCCTGTCCAATTGTATGAACAGGAGCCCCGATGAAAGGAAACCCACCCCAGCCCGTTGCTGAGATGGCGGATCCTTCGGTTCGATGCTGTCCACGTTGGCGGCCTGGTCGCCACCTCCCTGCGCACCCAGGTTCACTGTCACAGTATCGTTGACAGAGATACCCGACACATCGGATGGATCTGCCCAGATGCGCGGGTTGTGGGTGGGAGTCTCGGTATCGAGGTCAGTGTCTTGTCCTTGCAGCCATGGATTCGTTCCCCTTACTCTACAGCGAGGAATACAAGACCCTCAGACGCCCCAGGAGACACGATCTCACCAAGGGAGAGGTAGGGATAAGGAAAAAAAGAGAGAGTACTAGACCAGGTGGAGATGATAGTATACAAGATAGCCAACCGACGCCAAGATCCTCCTCAACCTCCAGAACCACCGGAGGATGATGGAGCACAGTTAAGGGTGGTGAAGTGATCACTTGCACTGAAATGGGAATGTTTTGAACTAGGATTTGATTCACGTTTTTTGCGAATAAGGTAAGGTGAGGTGATTGCCGCCGGAATCGCTAGAAGGTGGGGCACACCCCTTAGGGTGGTGAAAACAGCCCCTTCCATACAATATTGGGGTTGACACACTTAACCTAAAGGTTAAAATGAAACTTAGGCTCATCGATAGAGGGCGTTTCCAAGTCTATGCCATTTGCCGACAAGGTGGACGATGTGACCTACTTGACCATCTTGAAAGTGCTATCCCCTTAGAAGACCAAGATAGAAAACTATCGAAGGAAGAGCGCGATGCTGTGGAGATGTTTCACCTTTTAGTTTCTGTTGCTGAATCAGGATTGCCAGAAAACAATGAAAAAAAACGGCGGTTGAGTGACGAGGTTTGGGAACTGAGAAAGGGAAAGCTTCGGATCCCGTTCTTTTTGGATGATGGTAACCTAATAATATGCACTCACCACTTTAGGAAACAATCACAACGCACACCTCAAAAAGAAATTAAAAGAGCTGAGAACGCTAAAAAGAGATACATGGAAGATAAGAGAAGCGGACATAATGAAATCATAGAAGAAGAGGATTAGCCTATGAGCCAAAAAAGTTTCTCAGCGCTCAAAGAGCGAGTGAAAAATTTAGAGTACTATTGGATTGCCGATGCCAAACACACTTTTACCGAAGAACTATTTAAATTAGCTAGGGTCAAAGGGGTATCTAAATCTGAACTGGCTCGGCGTTTGGGGAAGAGCCCCGCTTACATTACAAAAGTTTTTCGAGGGGATACTAACTTTACTCTAGCAACAATGATCCGCCTCGTTAGAGCACTGGGTGGTCGGCTTCATATTCACGTAGCCAGCGATGTTCATGATGTTGTTGCTTGGTGGTATCGCCCAGAAAAAACTCAGCAACTTACAACTCCAGAAAACTGGAGATCGGAAAACTGGATCTCAGTGTTGAGTAGAACCGAGGATTGTATTAATGAAAGAACTACCCCTCACTCTTGAAAATTATTTTTTCACCAAGCTCTCTATTCAGGCAGCCGCCCCCTCCACTGTGCAGGGGGGAGACGAGATCCAGATTAAAATCAAACACAGGGTACAAGTTAAACAAAACAAAGAAGAGAAAGACCTTTGGCAATTGATCCTAGATCTCAATCCTGAAATTGTTACCGGTGAGTATATGCCCTATAATTTCGAATTGCAGGTTGTCGGCTTTTTCCGTGTCGGTCCTTCGGTGAAATTGGACGAGGCTGGACATCTTGTTTATTGTAACGGGGCCTCCATGCTTTATTCAGCTGCAAGGGAGTTCCTACTCGGTGTGACTTCTCGATTTCCGTGGGGCGACTTCAATCTCCCGACTGAATCCTTTTTCCCAACATCAGATGAGAGCGATAACAAACAAACCTCCGAGGAAAAATAAACTTCCCATTGGAGCGGGCCACTTGGCCCGCTTTTCTTTTGTGTGGAGAAAGATCGTTTTATTTTTAAACGAACTCTCCGTTCACATACTCCCCCCAGAAGAGATCCAGTAGTTCTCTTCGCTGATCCACGGACCACCCCCAAAACACTACTCATAAACCTAGCCGCTTGTCAGAAGATAGAAAGAAAGAGGGGGGGCTCGGGCCAGCCGAAGCCGGGGGATGTCGAGCCCCCCCCAAGGGGAAGGAAAGTTGAATGAAAGTCCGCATTGGGCCAGTATCAAAACCCGCGCCACTCGGACGCCCTCACGGAACGCCCCAACTCTTTTCCCACACGTCGGAATTAACGAGCCTCCAAGGTCACAAATGGCGACAAATCGTCGGCACCCTTGAACGGCGTTATGGCGCTCGCGAGCGACGGCTGCCCGTCAACCCTGAGTACGAAACGGAAAACGCTCTCATCATGGATGAAGCGCACATGGATGCTCATGTCGCTCTTGATCCCGCCCTTTTCAGCCAGGACGTAAGCGCCGAGATCCGCAAAGATCACGTCACCCAAATCACCCAAAGCGCTGCACTGTTCGATAGGGATAACAGGCCGACCGAACAGGCTGCTATAGGGTGAAGCACTGACACCACCACCGGGCATATACACAGGCCCTCCACCGGTGCCCACAGCAAGGGACAACGTGAACAGTTGTGGTTCGACAGCCTGATTAATGAACCAGGCAGCGTTGCGCCGGTTCCGCGCGGGCATCCGGGAAAACATTTTGACAAAGTTTTCGAGGATCACCGTATCGTTTGCTTGGCCAGCCTCTTTGGCCTGGGTAACCAAACATCCGCTGTTGAGAATACCGAGAGGCATCCCGGCACCGGTTCCACTGACAATGGCGTCGTCCAGGAGAAAACCGAACTCGTCCGAAAATCCCTGCGTGATAACTGTTTCCAAAACAGCCGCATCGTCCAGAAGTTCGTCAGTGGCATAGCAGAGCCCGATAAGCTTCTTCAAAGAAAGGTCCATGTTGCGGAACTTTGGCTTGCTCTTGGTTTTCTCCTCGGCCTCGTCAGCCCAGTAGCCGACGATCCCGCCCCAACGACTACCGGTCGCCCTGCTGGTTTCGTCTACGCCTGGCAATTTGATGCTGTTCGCGTTGCCGCTGATCGGGATCCGGTTGCACCTTTGGGCAAGGATCCCGGTCTCATAGATGCTCTCCAGGAGCTGGTCCGAAAAGTCCTGCTGGACGAGGAAACCGCCATCCGAAGGCGTGGTTTCATTTAGGCCGGTGGCGGCGTTGAACAGCCGGGGATCTACCTGACCGGCAGGCATACCCGCGTGAACGACCGAGACGAGCTGCTCCCCGAATGAAGAGAAGGGTCCGTCGCTGGTGAGGGCTACGGATCCGCCTTGTCGGGTCAGTGACACCGCTGGGAGCTGGAGTTCGAGATCTGCGATCTGTCCCACAACATCCCTGTACAGCTTGCGAGTCTCATCCGTGGCACCGCCCTTAGCAAACTTGGCCTCAAGTCGATTTTTTGCAGATTTCAGTTCTCTAATTGAATCCATGATAAATTACCTCAATGAAAAGGAACATGTGAGCGCACGCGCACGCACGTCCAATGATTAAAATAAAAGCGAATTGGGACTATTAGAAGCACCAGCCGCGACCGAGCATCCCGCTCGCTGGGGCTGTTTTCGCTGGGGCCGTGTCTGGATCCCTGCGCGACCTCCCGTCGCCCTGGCGTTATCAACGTCCCGTTGACAACCTCCCGAGAACCTTTCCCGTCCCAACTTGGACAATCTGCATCCCGCAGAGCCCCTGAGTGGTAATTCATTATATCAATAGTTTCTATAGTTGTCATAGGTATTTTGAATCAGCCACGCTTGCCGGGTCCACCTATCAACCCGTCAAACTTGCTTTCATGTGGTTTCGGAACGACATCCTTCATCTTGTCAGTCCTAATCCTCATATCAGCCTTTATGGTCCGGATCATCGCCGTATAATTACGGGACAGCTTAGAATAGACTCCTTCCACAAGGTCCACCACTTCCCCGTGATAGTTTTTCTTTTCCTGT
>SDBT01020237.1_pt1 | contig 10413 bp, 8 predicted proteins | sample 2277101 | NCBI WGS metagenome assembly SDBT01 (sample SAMN10404973, study PRJNA504765) | marine sediment metagenome | isolation source: marine sediment core GS10_PC15, 103 cmbsf | place: Arctic Ocean: Southern Knipovich Ridge | collected 2010
AGTTAACTTCAATCATGATGAGATTTAATTATCGCCTATGGTTTATACCTAAATATTTATTTTACAGCAATAAATTATGGTACAAAACAACATAATATTAATAGATAAAACCAGAATCTGTATATAATAGGTTGTGAGACAACCTCAATTATAATCTTAGATGTCGGGGGTATTCATACCCTGCAGGCAAAGCCCCTGAAACGGATGTGCCTGCCGAAGAATATGAAGCCGGATACCGGGGGTATTCATACCCTACAGGAGCCCCTCCTCCCTGAAACTAAAATACTGTTCTCCAGTAATTATGATATGATCAAGTAAATTAATCCCGAGTATTTCAGATGCCTTGACCAGACTTTTTGTTATGCGAACGTCCTCATCGCTTGGATTTGAGGTTCCCGCAGGGTGGTTATGCGCGACAATAATCTTGGCCGCCTTTTCACGAATTGCTTCGGAAAAGACCTCCCTTGGATGAACAAGCGCCTGGTCTACCAGCCCGATTGTTACAACTCTGTTTGAAATTATCTTATTGCCGCCGTTAAGGTTGATACATACAAAATACTCCTGACTTTTTACGGCGATGTAAGAAATAAACGGTAGAACATCCACCGCATTTTTTATAACACGGCTCTTATCCCCGTCAAGCCTTGAAGAGAGCTCATAAGAGGCCGCAAGCATAGCAGATTTCGCAGTCCCGAGCCCCTTGATCCTTAAAAGCCCATTAAAAAAAGAGGGAAAGTTTTCATGCCTGAGCGTGGTGTTCTCCTCTAAATAGCTCACAACTTTTTTGGAAATATAAAATACGTCTTTACCCTTTATACCGCATCCGAGAATCACGGCGATTAACTCCTGGTTTGTCAGAAATGACGGGCCGTTTTTAAGAAGCTTTTCCCGCGGCCTGTCCATAAGAGGAGTTTCTTTGATTTTATTCATCTATTTTCTCCTACCCTTATTAAACAGGATATGACAGTTTTTTATTTCAAGTCAGCTGCGATGTTTATAAAATAAATTTCAGCAATGAATTAGAGAGACATTAAAAAATATTTTACCCCAGGAAACAGCTAAAATCAGCACCTTTTAGGCGGTTATTTAAGCTTGGGGTCAAAATTGACCCCATCACGTTATTTATAAGTTACACATAGAATTAGAACGGTTTTTTGGGAAGCCGCAACTCCCCGAAGGGGCTAGATACGCATGCGAATGGGAAGAAGAGGGATGTGGAAGAGAAGGAAGAAGATGGGAGGCGTGATACTGATGCTGATTGGGGGAAGAAGGTGTACTGTAGTGGGGTGAGGGAGGATGGGACAGCGTGGGAGAAGGTGAAGAGCTGGTTTGGGTACAAGCTGCATTTGGTAGTGGATGCTAAGTATGAGCTTCCTGTAAGTTATTGTGTGACAAAGGCATCGGCAGCGGAGGTGCTGAAGGCTCATGAACTGTTCTGCTTCAAGTGGCACTGGGGAGGATCAAGGAAAAGCAGAAGGATTATATGCGCAGTCTTGTCAGGTCTGCTTGAGGTAATATTTAGAAGTTTTAACATTATTATTTTATTGAGAACAGGTGGAAAGATGCGCCTGCTGGGTTTAGGATTTGTTAAAATTGGTATATTTTTGACTGAAGAATCTATTGTAAGCTGGTATAAGAAGGCATAAAGGAGGCATTTGTAGAGTTTTTTATATCCACCGCAAAAAGGCTGGAAAATAGATGGCGTTCTGCAAAGAATCTAATAATTATTTTCATATCTTCAATTCGATTTTCAGGCTTGTACGGGGAAGCGGTTTACTTTTTTCTCGGGTGCGCGATGCGCAATCCCAATAAAATTTAAAGCATGCGAAACAGTATCATTTAGATCGAGTTTATCCAATACCTGGTTATAATAAATAAAATCATCTATTGCCCCCTCTACGTAAACATCTTGCCCTCTCTGCCACTTAATTCGTCCTGAATCAGAACTCGCGCTTCCGGCTAAAATCTTTATAAACGTCGTTTTGCCGTAACCATTAGGTCCAACAATAACAAGGCGGTCACCGCGTTTAATATTAAAAGAAACATCTCGGAAAAGCAGCTGATCTCCATAGGTCTTTGAAATATTTTCACCCTCACAGAGCTTATTAGATATCTGAAGATTTGCATAAATACCGGTTTTATAGGTCTAACCCTGTCGCCTTTACTAAGTCGAAAAAAAACGTCACGCAACACCGGCTTAAAATCGTACTGTTTAGATACATTATGTAATTTTATAAGAGACATAAATTATCCTTATTTATTTTACAACTCTAAATAGCTTCGCGATTAGATTTTTATGTTTTTTCGTGTATTCTATAACGTCTGCTCCTGAAAACTATACAACGCTTTCCATTACCTTGTTAATTCGTTTTAATGCAGTATCGAGATCAAAATTGTCTCGCTCCCCAACCGTCAAAACATCAAACAATTCATTCTCAATCCGTGACTTCATATCTTTGATTTCTCCATCCGAACGGCCAAGGTTAATTCGATACTTAGCTAAATCTGTATCGCCGTTGTCCTCTTCAAGCTTTTTCTTAAAAAGCTTGAAAACCTCTTTATCTCCCAGATTAAATCCTTGTCGTATAATAAAATTAAGGTCATAGAAATCGCGCGGAGCGATAGGCTGCCTGATTGCCGCAGCTCTAAGCTTTTCACTCACAATTTCTTTTAAAGACAAACAATTCACATTGCCACCGTCAAATAACGATTCTTTGGTAAAGGGATGCAAGAATTTGTGTTTAACTTCCCGCGCTTTTGTTTCAAAGATAGGATTAAATCGAAGCCCTATCTCAAATTTAATAATTTGTTCTGTTGGCTGAAGAACCGATTTATAAATAAGATAATAGATATATTGCTTCGATTCATTACGTCCCGGGTTTTGTGTATCATCAATACGCATGTCAAACTGCTTAACATATTCTTCAATATTATCCTTGACCGGTTGTATACATTTTCTTCTCTTTCCCCGTGAAGTTGTATAATCAGGTAGACGCATACTAAAATCTAAATCTTCGCTTAAACGATAATAGGAATAGTAAATCTTGTTAAGACATGTTCCTCCCTTAAAAATTAGATTATCCGAAAGTTCATTTATTTTAGAAAGAACGAGTGTCAAATAATAATCCTTCTCCAGCAGATGTGCCCTGAATCCAGTACGCTGAACAGTGATATTAATTAAATCTATAAATTGTTTTTTATCCTTGTGAATCATTAATAATAACTTTCCATTTCTTATTGAGTTTTCCTTTAAATGACCCTGTAAATGAGCTAATGGCCGTGTCTTCTACACTTTTAATAAGCAGGGCTAATAGCTCATCAGTATATCCTTTTTTCTCTAACATAACGCCGATTCTTTTGCGGATCGTTATATTTGGAAACTTTGCCGCGAAACGAATGAATTTTCTAAAGTCAAAGCGCTTTTTCTCAAGCTCGCCTTCAAGTATTTCGAGAGCACGTTTTATTCCTCCAACGGGCTTATTGAAATATACAAGATCAACCAATGTTCGCTCTAAAGAACTGATTATAACTTCCTTTCCTTCAATCTTTATTTTTTCAAGTCCATACATCCGGTTTTCAGGAACTCTCAGGAAATTAAACTGTATCCCACAAATTTTCTTTTTTCTCTGTAATGATATATTAAGTACGTACACAACCTGAAAAAGCTGCTCTGTCAGATTAAAATAATTATACATAGTAGAATAGCCGATATAATAATTGCCTTTTGGGAAAAATTGTGGTGGGATGAGCATTTCATTGATAGCTGCTCCAAGCTCTCCATACTCAAGCGGGGAAAAGATATAAACACCTCTCTTGATAGCCGAAAATATACCTTTTTGCTTCAGCCTATAAACGATTTTATTTCGTTCATTGTCACTAAAATTAAAAAAGTCATCCAGATCTTCTTTTATAACAATTCTTTTCTTTTCATACGAAAGTCTGGAAATAACATCGATTTCTTTCTTGCCAAAACGCTCTCTATTTTTGTTATTCATAATGCCCTCAGAAGGTATTATTGTTAATTATTCTATAAATTTAAAATAACACATTTTTTTGATATGTCAATGTAATTATTTGAGGGGGACGCTGGTTTATCTCTGTAATTTTATTCACCGAAAGTACTGTTAGAAGGTATTTTCGTAGAAAAATAATACAGCCAGTTCGTGGTAGGATATTTAGATGGATTTATTTTGATTTGAATTGATGGGAACTTTTATAATTCGAGATTCGCTGATATACACAATATTTGCTGTTAAAACCCCTCCATTTAACCATGAAATACTTCCGAATGTTTTTACTGACGAAAAACGTCCGTCCTCTCATAGACATGCTACCCAACAGGACATTCTGTCAAGAATAAAGAAAAATGTGAAGTTTCCAGGGAATTTCTGAAAATATGGACGGGCATATCCCACCCCTGGTATTTATTCCTCCATCGATGTGTAAGGAAATGAGGATCAGTAGGCTTTTGTGACTTCCTTGTCAAAGGGTGGGGCATTGTTCCGTTTCAGGCATTCAAGTATTTTTCGTACATCATGCGGTTCAGTGATTATTGCAATTACTCGCATTTCTTGGCCGCATTTTGGGCACACCATAGGGTCCAACATAGGAAACCTTTTGGATGAGTTGTGTCCAGCCCTGCCTTGATGCTTTAGATGATACAGTCTCCATCTCAATGTTTGAATCTTTATTCTGTACTCTTTCATGTGCAGGTGCAGGATTGTATCTAAATTTTACAAGGTCACCATCTTTTTTGGCCTTCCCCTTAGTTCTGCTGGAGTACAGCCCATAATACCGTATGATAATACTGGCTGAGATTTATTCGTGCGTTTTTACTTGTGGCGGGTATCTTCACTGAGTTGCCCACTGAAGAACTTGAGTGCTTCCAGGAGAGAAGATTCCTTGCAAAGCTGTTTTCCAATAATCCCTTATCAACAAAATATTTTATCATCCTTTGTCTGAATACTCCGGTGAGCTTTGATGTGTCTTTTGTCGGTAAGTAATGGAAAGAGTTATTTTCATCAATACCTCCTTCCAAAATTATACAATGCCAGTGGGGATTATGCCTCAAAATATCAACATATGTTTGATGAGAAACAACTGCTGCACTCTTTAAATCTATTTTAGCTGCGCTGTTCGCTTGCGATGTGTATAATGCTTGCCATGGCACCGGGTAGGGTCAAGGAAAAGCAGAAGGATTATATACGCAGTCTTGTCAGGGCTGCGTGAGGTAATATTTTGAGACTCATAACATTATTATTTTATTGAGAACAGGTGGAAAGATGCGCTTGCTGGGTTTAGGATTTGTTAAAATTGGAATATTATTGGCTGAAGAATATATTGTAGACAGCCATAAGAAGGTTTAAAGGAGGCATTTGTAGAGTTTTTCGTAGGTTTTTAAATTTTCCAATAAAATGTTTACAACGCAAATGCTTTATTTCAAAAAAGTATTGCAAAATATTAAAGAAATAAATATGATTATAGGATAATATTTTTAGAGTGGTAATGCTATGCAGAACATTCTGGATGATGTGATACGGGCGGGCACAGTTATAGGAAAAGGGTTTGATATCAAACATTTTATATCATCTCTTGTTGAACAGCTTTTTGACATAACAGGTGCCCATCTGACCTGTTTTTACTCGATAAATAAAAAAGTGATCCGGATTCTCTACAGAAGGGGAAGGTACAGCGTCCGGGAGGTGTTTTCCGCCCTGGATGATCCTTTTCAGTTTATTATAGAATCAGGTGAATCCGTAGTACTCAACGAACGAAAAAAAAGTCCTTTCCTGCCTCTTCTCCTGCATGATTCCATGGCCTCCGGAGTGGCAGCATCTATCGGGACCGCTGAAAAGGTATACGGTTTCGTTATCCTCAATTCCCGGGATATACTGTTCTTTAACAGAAATAAACTTCAGGCAATCGAGGCCGTCACAAGACTGGCAGGAGAATATTTTCACAACTCTGTTCTGCACAATCAACTGAAAGAATACACACACAAGATCGAAGTTCTTGAAAGGTATCAGGAAAACATATTTTCTTCGATGACGAACCTACTGCTTGCCACAGACAGGTCGGGAAACCTCAAATACTTTAACCGTGCCGCCGGGACAAGGTTTTTTCTTGCAGAATCTGACGTCGGTAAAAACATCAAAACCATATTTGATAATAAATTAGGTAAAAAGATGCTTAATGTTATTACTGCGTCAATAAAAACCGGAAATGAAATTATCGGTGCAGAGGGCATTTACAGGAATGAAGAAGAAGAGGTCGATTTTTCTTTGAATACATCGCCTCTTTTCTCACGAAAAAGAAAACGGGAGGGCCTGACCCTCCTGTTTACGGACCAGAGCAAAGAGCGTGAGCTGGAAAAGGAGGTAAAAATAGTAAGGGAAGAGCGAAGGTTGATAAAGGATATTTTTTCCAGGTATCTTTCAGAGCGGGTAGTTGCAAAGTTAGTGGAAAATCCCGACCTGATAAACCTTGGAGGTGACAAGAAGGACGCGACCGTTTTCTTTGCTGACATCAGAGGATATACCTCTTTCTCAGAAGGAAAAGATCCTGAATACATAATCCAAATATTAAATGAATACTTCAGCGTGGCCGTTGAAAGCATAATTAACCACAACGGTTACATCGACAAATTTATCGGGGACGCCATAATGGCCGCGTGGGGAGTTCCCCTTAAAACCGAGGAGAATGATGCTCAGCTTGCTGTGGCATGCGCGCTTGAAATTCAGCAGATGGTAAAAAGCTCGAAGAGAAGCTTCTTCAAAGGCAAGGCGTCTGATCTCAAAATAGGCATAGGAATTCACACCGGTCCTCTTGTTGCTGGAAATCTTGGGTCGGCCCGGCGCGTAGACTATACAGTTATCGGGGATACTGTGAATATTGCCTCCCGTCTTGAGGGAATAGCGGGCCCTGAAGAAATCATAATCACCGAGGTTACACGCTCCCTTTTAACCAGGAGCTTTAAGGTCGAAGAAAGGCCCCCCGTAAAAATTAAGGGAAAGGAAAAACCAATAAAAATATACAGGGTTTTAAGAAAGACAGGGTAGTACTGGATTACAATTTATAAAAATCTATAAATGCTGCAAAGCAGCAAGGACGGTTACATGAAATTGCTTATAAATTTTTTTCAATTACAAAATCTAACGCTAATAATCCCCGTGGCGATCATCATCTGTATAATCCTCTGGCTGATCATAAGATATCTCATAAAAAGGAACCGCTTCATTACAGCTTTCACGCGGTTTATCGAAGGAGAAGATATCTACCTGCCCGCTCCTGCCAGGCAGTCTGCTGATAATTGGCTTAGAGGCAAAAACAGGCTTATCATAAAACTTTTAGAGGGAAAGAAAACTGAAACCATAAAAAAAATTCTCTATGAGACAGGGCTTACAGGCTTCTGGATTGATAAACTTAAGAGCTCTCCTGTGAAAAAGTATTTTCGATACATTTTAGACTATTATATCGAAGAGGGATTCTTCATATGCTTTAATTACGCACTGGAAAAGAAAAACTACCTGAATTACTTTAAAACCTGGCTTAACATGTATAAAAACAAGCTTCCCCTTCAAAAGGTTGCTCATTCGGGTAATGGTGAAGATTTCGACGGGAAAAAGGCGTATCAGTTATTCAGGGAAAAAGAGGATGAAATACGTGAAATGCTCGGTGATCCGAACTGGAAAGGAAGGTTTTTTGCTCTGAAGGTTTTCTTAAATGCTGAAAACGGAAAAGCAGAAGGTCTTTTGGAGGAGCTGTTTACCGATCCGAATCCCATAATCAGAAAGACAATGGCAGGATATTTCACGCCGGACAATATAGAAGATTTTAAAAGCCGGCTTTTTTCCATGATATTAAACGACCCGAATGCTGAGGTCCGGTCTGCTGCTCTCGGCAGGTACAGAAAAACCTTCACCAGGTTACCGGAACTTGATCTGGGGGCCCTCAAGCCGCCGGAAATTATTCACATTATTCAGGCATTAAAGCTGCAGGATAGAGATGATGAAGCAATCGCGACAGAGCTCATGAAAGACCGGAACCTTGAAATCAGGTTTCATGCGGCAAATTATCTCGAACGCTCAGGCGCACTCGACCGTTTCTGTACACGTCTGGACCTGGGAGACAGGGAAGATTTTAATAATAAAAGAACTATGCTGCAAAATGCCGCGTCTATCGGGGTATCGGGATTTTTAAAAAATTGTATATCCCATGGGAGCAGGGAAAGCCTCCTGGTAGCGGCCGAAATACTGGAAAAAAGCGGCAATGAAGCTCTGTTAGGCGAGCTCATGAAAAAAACAATTGAGGCCGGCTTTGAAGATGTGCACAGCCAGGCAGTGAAGTCTATAGTCAAAAGGGGAGACAGGGAGGCCAAAGAACTGTTAAGAGATGAACTTTACCGGAATATCAAAAATAGAGAGATTCTGTTAAATATTATTGAAAACATCACTCCACTTCCCGATTCGCTTTTTATTGACCCTCTCATTAATATCCTGATAGAAAGGAATGATTTAGTAGAAATCACAAGGGATGCTCTTTTAAAAAAGGAGCCCGACACACTTATTAAGAGGTTAATCGAGATCATTAACAATGGCCGGAAAACGCTTTCTCAGGATCGCGGGTTTAGCAATAGGCTCCTGGTCCAATCGATGCTCATGCTGGCAGAACTAAAAAAAGACTACTGTCTCTCTTTTATCATTGAAAATTTAACGGTTCTTCCTGTTGAGTTTGTGAGTGACCTTGCCGTGATTCTAAAACAATTCCCGCAGGAACTTCTTAAGAATAAAATCCGTTACTACCTGGACCAGATTGACGGTGAGATCAGGTCGCATATTATAGCCCTGCTGCCGAACACCGGCATCAAGGACTTTAACTCAGAAATAAGGGACGCATTGAATGATGCGGACCCTCTTGTAAGGATTGCATCGACTTTTGCGCTCGTAAAGATGGGTGATGCAAGGTCCTTCAACGGAGCTCTGACTCTTTTAAGGGACCCTGTTGAAGAGGTCAGGAACCAGGTAGCGGCTGCCCTGGGCCGGACAGGAAAAAAGGAAATCCTGAAGGAGATGGCCGCCATATTTTTTGATGAAAACGAAGTTCTGTCCATAAAACAGGCAATAATAAAAGGAATCTCCGGATCCGGGTCACCACAAGCGACAGGCGTACTCGTGGAGTTTCTCCGGAAAGATGAAAACTTGGCACGTGACATTATTTCCGAATTAAAAAGTCACTCCGATGAGCAAAATATTAAAGTGCTGATAGAAAAAATGAAAGACGGCAGTGAAAGCTTAAAAGAAAAGATTTCCGTCATTTTTATTGAAATGGGGTCAGAGGCATGGCCTGCCCTGATCCGGCTGCTTGAGTCGGAGCTCACTGCATTAAAGACTTACGCAAGCAGTACCCTTGATTCTTCCGGCGGAACAGAAGATCTGATAAAGAAATTAAAACAGAGAAATCCTGCGGTAAGAAGAGAAGCCGCGAAGATACTTTCACTCATCGGTACGGTGAAGGCATTCAGAGGGCTTATAATGGCATCCCGCGATCCTGACAGGGAAGTCAGGATAAATGTGGTGAAAGCACTTGAAAGACTTGAAACCGATGAGGGGAAAGAAATATTAAAATCCCTGGAAGAGGACCCGGACGCAAAGATAAGAAAGTATACCCACTGGGCCCTCGAAAGAGTAAGGGCAAAGGAGCTGGTGTAAAAAGGCGAATATCGAGTTTTAACAAATAAAAATGAGAGCTATCTCAATAAAATTGATATTTAAATAATTTGTGACATGTTTATAACGCAAATGCCTTTTCTGAAAAAAGTATTGACAATGTATATAATAATATATATTTTATATATATTAAAGAGAAAATAATGACAAAAAAGATTATGATTTCACTCCCGCCTGATTTTTTAGCCGAAGTGGATATTGTCGCTCATGAAGAACATCGTAATCGGAGCGAGCTGTTTCGTGAGGCATTGCGTCAATATATAGAAATGCGTCGAAAAACACAGATACCGCGTAATAACCCACGTATTCAATCAGCTGTTGAAATTCAGAATAAATTGTCGGGACTTAACAATGGTTCCGGGGAAGATAGTACTGCTGAAATCCGCCGTTGGCGAGAGTACCGTTAATGCCAATAACAACTGTATTGGATACCTCTGTAATTATTAAGTGGTACCGTCAGAAAGAGATTTTGGCGGATAAGGCACTCATCATTCGAGATTCATATTTATCCGGATATATATTGGTATCAATACCCTCTCTTGTCGTTTATGAATTAGCAAATGTTTTACGATATAAAACTGATATAAAAACTGAAGAGATAAAAGAAGCCTTGAAAAGCCTTTTTAATATGGGAATTGACCTTATAATGCCGTCAAAGGAATTAATAGCCCGTGCAATTATAATCTCC
>SDBT01020238.1_pt1 | contig 10412 bp, 12 predicted proteins | sample 2277101 | NCBI WGS metagenome assembly SDBT01 (sample SAMN10404973, study PRJNA504765) | marine sediment metagenome | isolation source: marine sediment core GS10_PC15, 103 cmbsf | place: Arctic Ocean: Southern Knipovich Ridge | collected 2010
CCGAAATAGCCCCGTTTTTATGGTGCATCAACAGATGCAACCCCTCTAACAAGGGGAGCCCGAACTCAATGGCCCACATAGGCCCCACTTTTACGGGTTTGCGATAGGTTTGCTTGATGTAGAGCTTGTCAGCGATCGCCGATATCCTCTCAGGGGTATCCGGTGCATAGTCCAGAAGGGCCTCTGCGACTGAATCAGCGCGGGTATACTTGCGTCCAGGTGCTTTTGCCTTACCCTCAGGCATCGGAGCCGGTTCGGCCTTTTTAGGGGCCTCTGTGGGCTCCACAGGGGGTGTCGGGTTATCTTCACTGGTAGCCTTGGCAAATTGACGCTCTGGGGAGGTAGGAGGCGCCCCTTGTTCGTCAGTGGTGTCGGCGGCTTTCTTCTTCGCTTTGGCCTTTTTCTTAGCTTTAGCCTCCTTTTCCTTCTTTTCATCAGCCTTCAGGAGTTCAGCGACATCTATAGCGACTTGTTCCTCAGCATCAGGTTCATCCTGTGGGGTGTAGGCATTGGCCTCATCCCGCTTGGCTAGGGCCTTTGATGCTGATCCAAGCTCACGGAGGATATCCCACGTATGGTCGGCCAACGGGTCTTTAGCGAAACAATCCAGCCCCTCCTCAATGATTAAGGCCTGAAGTTCTGCGTCGGTCTTGTAATCCTCATGAGATGTGTCGTCGGTGGTTTCAATAATGGGATCGAGGCCCATCTTGATGTTCATGTTCTCTGCCACTTGAACCAGAACACTCCGGTCCATTTGCTTTGCTTTCTTCTTCTTTGCCATGGTTAGGCCTCCTTGTAATAACTACATCGAACGACGGGCAACTTCCGTCACGCTATTTCGTTTCTTTTTTATTTTTCTTAGGTGGGTAAATGTACTTATACGAGGACAGGTGTGGCTTTCCAGCCTCCCGGCAACTGAGAATAGTCGCCAGTGCCCGCTCATCAAAACTACCATTACGCAAGAGAATAGTCCCCGCCCGGAGAACCCCTTGTGCCTTTTCCTCAGCATTCTGGTTGAGGCTGAAAAGGGCCGTCACATGGTCGAGGAGCCGTTTGTCCTCGTTGAAGTTCTTTCTCGTGAGCATCCAGATATCCTGTCCCGCTGTGTCGGATTGGGTAGCTGAACACACCAGACAATGACGTTCCTGACCAATCCGTCGGAGGCGTTTCATGTTGTTGTTGCGCTGATCCCTTGGTTTCTGGTGTTCATCACCGGGTAAGGCATCCAACAAATCAGCGTAATCGATCACCACAACGTCCGGGACCCAGCCCTCATAGTATTCGAGGGCGTTCAATTGGTCCTCAATGTCACGAGAGTTGATAGTGCCGTTGGGATGGCTGAACAGTCGGAACTGCTTGCCCTTGAAGCGACCCATGAACTTCTTGCCCGCCTTGTATTGGTCCCGCTTGTCCAACGGTTTCACCGGATCACGCCATTTGTACCAGTGGGCTCCCTTATACTTCTTGAAATTACAGTCCGCACAGGCCGTGCAGGGGGTATAGCCTTTCGGGGTCTCATCTGGGTGTTTAGCATCGTCGAGGCCTATGTCGCAGGTCCTTTCCACCAGGTCACAGGTGTCGTCCTGGTTGCTTTTACAGTCTTGAACAGGCATCCACATGCCATCACAGTAGTCTTTATCGTGTGAGCGGCCTGTGAGACGTGCCCCAATACGCAGGAGCATCTCACCTTCCTCCATATCCCCAATGGAGAAGAAAGCCACGTTATTGCGGGCTCTAGCGGCTCTAAAGGCAAGTTCCATGAGCTCCCAGGTCTTGCCGATCTTGGCTCTCCCAATGAAGAATACCAGCCCACCACGCACCAGCTGCTTGTTTATCAGGCGTCCAAAGTATCCGGGATATTTGAACAAGGGTGTGGTAGCCCTCTCATAAGCCGCCCAGATGGCCTCCTTGTCGTTGAATACGTCGGTCCCCTGGGTGGTTTGCCTGTTGGGTCGTCTGTAGTCGAGCATCCGGGTCTCAGCACCCGATACATCGTCGTTGGTTATGTCGGCCTGCATGTCCTCAATGAGGTTTTCTAAGGCTTTCTGCCTGAAACGTTCCTCAATACGGTCGACTAGGTAGGCGGAGTTTAATTTGTCAGCCTTCTCGTATTCCTCAGAAATCTCCCTAAGGAAATCATCAAGGGGGTCGGCTATATCCTCCTCCAATCCCTTTCGGACATATGACTGGTAAATCTGCTCTATCTGTTGTCCTGGCGCCTTGTCATACCGATCAAAATACTCCAAGCACCAGTGCCCTATTGTTTGGACGAATTGAACCTTGATCAACTCAGGGTCCCATATCTGCGATACGTTCTGGAGGACCTCCCGACTCACGATCATCCCCGTGGCCAACTCTCTCTCCAGACTATTTTCTATTTTCCTACGTCTTACCCTACTGCGTTCCGCCATTTAGATTTCGGCTCCTACTATCCGTTTATGTTCTGTTTCGGTCGGTGCCACAGTCGTATCCTGTTCCTTTTGACGGCCCCTACCCCTCTCTTGTGCTGTTAAAATGTTGATGAATTTAAGCTCCCCATTACTCCCCTTCTTTCTCAAAGAAGCCAATGACAGCAGATTCCTACACCAAAAGTCGTCGGAGATAACAAAGTCCAGAGCGGGGATGATGTCGTCCTCTAGGCTGTGTTTGTCCACCCGGATCAGCATAGAGAGGATCTCAGCCCCCTTGGTGATTTTGGTGTCGGTGATCTTTACCAGATTGGGGAAATTCTCCTTCTGTTCCTCCATGAAGCTCTTGGATAGGTCGAGGAGGTTCTGGGGGATTACAGTCTCAGCTTTCTTCTTACGGGGCTTTTTAGTGGCGTCCTTGGCTTCTGCGAGGGTCTCATACACATCGAAGTCCCACCCCCTGACAGTCCCGTCCACCTTACGTTTGGGCTTTCTGACTATGTAGCCGAAGTCCACAAGCTCAGACCACCCAGCTTCAAAGCTTTCTTTACCATCCCTGAATTGCTCTATGAGATAAGGCTTACGAAGCACCCACCCGTCGGGGAGGGTCATCATATATGTGTGGATGCCTTTGGCTTTGGCGGAGAGCTCTGGGTTCTGGGGTACTTCATTAGAAATAGAGCTGAATTGTGATTTTTTGCATGAACGGATAACGCTCATTTAATGGCAATCCGAGGTGAGAATGTCTGAATCATGGTGAGTTCCTTTCTTAAGCCTGGTGCAGGGGTCTCTCCGGAAAGGAACTCACTCCAAGACGAAGAGAGCCCCCGCAGCGCAGGACACAGTTAATTACATATCGGCCTAGTCGCCGTCAACCTCAAAACAAATGTGGGTAATCTTGAACTTAGTCACGTTGAGATGCTCCAAGGGCATATAGTATCGATTACCCAATATAACGACGGGAACGCCCAATGAAGTCGCCCTAGCATCCGAAAAGGGGGTGCCTGTGACCTTATACCCCCTGAAATTAGGTAGCGCAGCCGCTTCGTGGAGCATCACAGAAGGCATCCCCCTCCCAAACTTGGTCTGTGGGTTCTTGAAACCCTCATAGAGTACCTCGTAATCCTGGATCATTCTGGTTCACCCGCTCTCCGACTATCCACTTCTTTCATGAAATGATCCGCTATTTTGAATGAGTCTTCGACAACTGCATTCGGTCCTTTATCCATTTCGCGATAGAGCGCGCTGTCAGACTCAATCAGTAGGAGGAGAACCTCCCGGGCTAGTTGGTTAGTGTCCTTGCGCCGTTTGTTCTTAAACCTCTGAGCAAGGACTGTGTTAAGTGCATCCCCCATTTCTGCCGCTGTATCATGTTCTTCTGCTGGTTTGCCTTCCGGTACTGGCCACCCTTCAGGTAGGGCTTCCTCTGTAAACTCGCCAAAAACTACCTTAGAAACATATGCTTTGGCTTCCTCTAGCGAATCATATACAAAAGCATCTTCACCTTGGTTACCGTTTCCGATCCCACACAGAGACCCCCACACCTCACCTCTCACCTTATATTTTTGCTCAGATAGAGGACCGTCTGGAAACCTATGGTCTATCCTACCACCAACTCCCTCTTTAATTTGTATCAACGCAGAAGATATCTCTCCATCACGGATAAACGGGTCCAATTTCCACTTCCTGTTGTGTAGTGTATCTAACTCTTGATGTATAAATACACATCCCAAGGCTTCAGCCGCAGCATCCTTTGCTGCTTCCAAAGTATAGTAAAACTGTCTCTCGCAAGGGAAACCTTCATCAAAATCTAACCAGACCGTGTATGACACATCAGTTCCTAAACCATCGGAGACCATACTTTGCGGAAGAAGGTTCCGACTACAATGCCTTATGCTACCCGAGGTCCTTCCTCCTTCTGAGCGTATACGATAACTCCACCCATATTTACTTACCCGCGCTCTCTCATCTAACCATATTTCCTGTTTATCTGACATACCCTCCTCCACAAGCTCGCCAGAGAGTGCGTCGACTGCTGTTATCTTCGCAACCTCTATAGTAGAAAAAGTCTCTTTGGGACTTGGGATGTAATATAGTTCTACTCGGTAAGAACTCATAATACCATCCGGGGCAATAATACGTATCACATTACCCATATGCCCTACTTCGTTGAAGATTGGAATGCGCCATGTATCCGCACTTGTCTGTCTACTCTCACCAAACCACAGCTTTTGTTCATCTGACATATCTACCTCCTCCTTATCCAAAAAATTCATCCAGCTTTCTTGATATCACGGACTCCGTCGCAAAGAACGGCTTGTCGGTGATGTGGATACTCAGACGGTCACCCTCCAGAGCGTAGGTGCCTTTCACCCCTTGCACACAGAACTCAGAGGACCCGAATGTCCCGTCGTTCTGTCGGATCAATGCCTTGGCTTCGGCCATCTGCTCATCGTTTACTATGTATCGTCTGTGCATGGTGTGTCTCCTCCGTTATGCCATCAGGTCTTTGAGATAGTCAATGATGTACAGGCGTGGGGCTACCCATACTTGAATAGTCGTTTTCAGGTTTAAGGTAGCTACGCCCATGAGTGCAACGGCCACGTAGGCCAGCATAGCCAAATCGTGTCTGGTTGGCTCTGCCATGAAGCAGTCTTTGGCTTTGCGTATTATGAGTATTACACCGATGACAAGCATCATTGAGGCTAGTACCAGTTGTATGGAATGCTCCCATCGCCCAAAGATGATTACTTCCTGCACCACCAATGGCGCTTGTTCTTGGACGAATCCCTCGGTTGCTTCAAGATAACCCATCGCTTTGGTTACCAGTATTTCAATTTGGTTTGTCATGTCTTTCTCCTTTTCCTGTTTCTAAATGGTGGAAACGGCGGGATTCGAACCCGCGTCCACAAAGCTTTCCAGTCAAGCGTCTACGTCAATATCCTGTTGTAAACAGGCAACTATCAGGGGCGAGGTTTCCCTCACCCTCCACCAGCCAGTCTTTATTTTCGGGGGCACTGAACTTCCCACGGTCGCTAGAGTTTCGAACCTCAGAGGATGTCCTAGCCACTACCTCTTTTTGGCCCCTGCCTAATTACTTAGGCTGCGACGCGGGCAGAACCCACGTCTGGGAATTTGATCATGTTATCACTTATCTTCGGGTAGGGGTTTACAAGGCCAACTACCCATCCTCGTGACGCAACTCGCTTTCCAGTCTCTATGTCGATACCTTTCGTTCCCTTCTTAAAAAAATGGGCCTTGTGTTTCCTGTATCGCTCGGTTGGCCACAAGTGCCACTTCGGGGTAAACCCCGCCAATCAGCGCCGCAGATACGGACTGCGTCACTGGCTTATACCGCCCGAAGGCGTCCGCATAATACCGTCCTTCAAATCAAAATGGTGACCCTGGTGGGATTCGAACCCACGGATGCCGGCGATTGTCTCACAGTGTCGCAAGCTCCTACCCAGACAATAGGCTGCATTCAGCCACTCTGCCACAGGGCCCATACTCATGTCGTTGTCACTTCCCAACCTTTTAAATCAAGAAAATCCCACATAAAAGCTATTTGTGCTCTGAGCCCCCGCTTTCTGGCGTCCCTGTCCTTAAAGAGGGCTTGATGCTCATAATAGGTGATACCATACAAATCCACACAGGCCTCCAAGTAAGAGACACACCTTCCTGATGACAGCGTCACCCCTCTCTTGAATCTGTACACAGAGACCTTATTCGGATGCACCTGTGAAAATCCCACCGTAAAAGATAATCTCCTAGGGAAAATGAGAGGTAAACACGCCAGGACACTGCACGATATCCGTCGGTTTGGTGTCATAAGGTCGAGGGATTCTATCAGCCGATTGTGGGACCTTTGAACCGGATCACCCCTGAAAGGGTAGGCCATATCAAAATTGGAGGAGTGTATCTGTTCCTCCAAAAACTGGATGGTGGTCACAAAGTCATTAGCCTGTCGTTGGTTCATGGTGAGTTCCTTTCTTATCCTGTTTCTACATATACATCGAACGGCAAGAGAGTTCCGTCACGCTATTTCCATAATTTCTTTCATAATCCCGTCGGCGTCCTCCTGATCCATAGCCCCCGGATCACTGGCGCCCTCAAGTTCCAAGACCTCCGTCGACCCCCTGAACCCTGACAAATACCCCGCTAATCGCTCTGCAGAGGCCGCTGCAGGTGTCTCATTGGCGTCATAGAACACCAGTCGGTTCTTGAACCCTCGGAGGATATTGGCCTGCGCAGGGGTCCAGTCTATGCCATACGTGGCCACCGCACCCGGGCCCAGGCGCCAAACGTCGGCTATACCCTCGACAATCACCACTGTGTCCCCCGGGACCTGGTCGAACCCATAGACAAGGGTCTGGTGGTCCTGGGCTTCCTCCGCCTGTGGGCATGCCATGTACTTGAGAGCGTGTTTGTCGCTGATATCCCGGCATTGATAGGACACCAGCTGCCCTTTGTAATAGATTGGCGCGACTATCCGCCATTTGTATGGACCTAAGCCTGTGGTCCCCTGGAGCCCCCACACGTCCTCCAAATGCCCCGGGTCATACCCTCGACCCTTGAGGTATTTGCGGTGTGGTGGGCCCATTACCCCGCACTTGTAGGGCAGTTTCACCTTGAGCTCCCTGATTTTAGGTCGGATGTGGCGTTTCTGAGGCCTGGCAGTCCCCCCGAAGCTATGAATGATGGTCAGAGCCCGGGAGATGGAGACGTTCACCAATTGGCCCACGACCTCCCCCGGCTTCTTTGGTCCACACCGCCAACACCGGAACCGGCCACGGCTTATCTCATATCCCAGATGGAAGTCCTCTGAGCCTTGGCAGAATGGGCAGTGGACGTTGATCCAACCCCGTCGGGAGTGTCGGTTCCCTGTCGGTGCTGTCTCTACGTGGTGGGCCTTACAGAGCTTGTCGAAGTCGAATGCCATCTAAACCCCGGGAATCCGTCCATCTTCGTATGTGGCCAGAGGCATCTTTACCAGTATCCCGTGGACATATTTCCACCGTCGGCGCCTCAGCTTGCCTGTAACGATCGCAATGCAGCGGTCCTCTATAAGTACCCAATCGATGGGTCCGACAGCCTCACGGGCCATAATGTCCTCCGTAAGGCATCTAACGATCTCCAGTTCGTTGACCATCAGCTCGTGCTTGGCCTTCTTTGAGGCGAGGACCGACCTTTTCAAGTCGACCAGCTGTTTCTTGACCCTCTGGCGGGCCTTCCCCTTGAGCTTCGCTTCGCCCTTGGCATCCAATAGGCCCTGCAGGTGTTCCATTTCGTCTTTCATCGGTGGGTTTTGGGTCACGCTCATGGGTCAGTTCTCCGCTTTAGTTTTATTGAATGGGGTTGCACTAAAACAAGTTTTACAAAGGGGCTCAATCGAATACCAGTAACCCAAGGGATGCTCAATGGTACGGGTGTATTCCTCAGTTAGTTTGAGCTTTTTCCCACAATGCTTACATGGTCGATCCTTCATTTCAGTTCCACCCCCATCATATTGGCCAAGCTCGTGAGCATATCAGCGCTAGATGCGGCCTTACCATCCAACACCTGGGAGACGACCTCCCGTTTATTGTCCACAATGTAGGCCAGATCTTCCTCCACAGTGTCAGCACCCAGTAGAAACCACGCATTCACCTTGTTGGTTTGGCCTATACGGTGGACCCTGTCGTTGGCCTGATCAAGCTCTGAGGGCTTCCACGGGAGTTCTACCCATGCCGTGTTGCTACACACCCCCTGAAAGCCGTCGACACCCACAACGACCTCGTAATTGGCCACCATCAATCGAATAGAGGGATCATCGATAAACCGTTGTTTTATGGCTTCTCGCTTGGTGCCTGTCACCTTGCCGTCCATACGCACCGCCACCTTGGGGAATGCCTCCATCAAGGTGTCGAGGATATGAGCCCTCCTGGCGTATACAATGAGCTTCTCACCCGTATCTATGATCTCTTTCAACCAGAGCACAGCAGACTTCTTTTTACCCTCCCAGGTCAATAGCTTGAGGGCATCGACCTTTGATTGGAGCTCCTTTTTGCCAACTTTCTTTCGTTTCTTGATCCACTTGGCCATATCGTTCTTGGCGAGCTCATATTCCTTGCGGTTGGATATCCCCAGCCGAACGACTGTCGACCGCTTATCCGGTAAATCCATGGCCACATCCTTTTTGAGGCGTCGAATGATGTAGGGCTTGGTCAGTCGGTGGAGCTCCTCCGTGTGGTTAGCCCCCTTGTAATTGAACACATTGGCCTTGGGATCCATGTTGATACAGTACCGCTGGATGAATTTGTTGTAGGGGAACACCCCGGGCGCCACCAGCATCAAGGGGGTAAAGAACTCAAATGGGCTGTTTTCGATAGGTGTTCCACTTATGGGGATTATGCGCTTACAATCCTTGGACAGGTGTCTGACACCCTTTGTGGCGCCAGTGCTCCAGTTCTTTATGTTCTGGCAATTGGAGACCAGCACCCCCTGTGCGAAGTAGTTGTGATTGTCGGCTACTTCGATGTTGTAGACTGTGTCGCATTCCCCAATATCTTCCCCAAAACACCCTTTAAATCGTCCGTCACTTCCTGGTTCCAAAACCTCAACACTTTCCACCCTAACATAGTCAACACTGCATCCTTCTTTCGGTCGATCGCTTGGGCCTTCTTGGTCCTGTGAGAACGTCCGTCCACTTCTATGGCTATCTTCTGATCCGGAAGGGCCACATCTATCTTGTAGCCGTGGGCTACCTTCGCAAAGTGTTGCTTCACTGAGGCGGTTTTCACCGTGTACTCCATCACCGATCCCCTCAAACTGTCGTGAAGGAGTTGTTGGGGTTTCGATATATGGCCGTTCCCCCCTCTGGTTCCGGGCCAAGGCTTCCCCCTCCTCGAGGCATCTCCCTTCGCTCTGAAATTCGGGTCTTTGTTCTTCTCGATCATCAATCGGGAAAGCGTCGCCTTGTGTTCGTCGGACATTACACGGTCGGGAAACTTCCTCCCTTTGTTGGCTTTGCTGACCTTCTCCGCAGCTCCTGGCTGGGCCATCCTCCACTTTGCCGAGCAGCTTGTTCCGCAGAACCTTCTTGGATGCTTCCCATTTTGCTGCCACGTCGGCACGATAAAAGGCTTTTGGCAGATTGCGCAGAATATCTCCACTGTCGAGGGCTTTCGCTTGTTTGTAGTCATTAAGGCCTACTTCCCATATTTTATGATTAGCTGTACACACCACACTCCTACCATCCGACAACGAAATCCGGACGAGGTCTTGTTTTCTCCTGTTCTTCATATAATGGACAATGGGCTTCCATTCAACCTCAAAGGATAAAGAATTGTAAGACAGGACTTGGACCTGGGACTTATTCTCGACAATGAAGTCGATGGGAAATACCCCGTGATCGGTCGCAATATCAGTGCCTTTTGGGAAGCATTCATCGATCATTACAACATGTGGGGAGGCCTTCCGGATGGTCTCCTGCCATCCTGTGGACGGGTCGGTTACCATGCGTCCGCCCTTTTTGCGTCGGCTTGGCTGGAGGATCCTATAATTGGCGATAATGAAGTCGGTGTCCTCTGGGATAGGCTCGGGCCTCATACCGTTGCAAATAAAGACGTTGGACCTCGCGCGGATGGTCGTTTGGATCTCCTTTTCCCATTGAAGCTTTACCTGTGCAGGGCAGATAACCACCACCGGCCGGAGTTGTGGATAGAGGGCCGCCCACATAAGAGCCTGGACGGTCTTTCCAAGGCCCATCTCATCGGCAAGGATAATAGCGCCGTCGGCATTCTCAATGGCAGCCACCCCCCATAGCTGGTATCTGAGGGGGGTTTTGAGACAATTATCAGCTATGGTCTGTCGGATTTGGACCAGGTTCATGCGTTTTCCTCCACCTTTTTAATAGATTCCATGATCCGCTGTGCCACTTGCGGGACTATGGCGTTTCCGAGTCCTCTAAGTCGGTCCATCGAGGCGGATACCCCATGATGCCTTCCACACACATAGGGCACGGAT
>SDBT01020239.1_pt1 | contig 10412 bp, 10 predicted proteins | sample 2277101 | NCBI WGS metagenome assembly SDBT01 (sample SAMN10404973, study PRJNA504765) | marine sediment metagenome | isolation source: marine sediment core GS10_PC15, 103 cmbsf | place: Arctic Ocean: Southern Knipovich Ridge | collected 2010
TTGATTACACTATAGACCTATCATGCCCTTTACTGGGTCTTTTCGGTAATGATGACCAGAACCCTTCCCCAGAAAAGGTTAACCAACTTGAGGCAGAGCTTAAAAAATGTGGGAAGGACTACGAGTTTCACCGATATGATGGTGCAGGCCATGCCTTCTGGTCCCACGACCGGCTAGCCTATCGCTCCGAGCAAGCGATGGATGCCTGGCAGAAGACCTTTACTTTCTTTAGCAGGCACCTGCAGAGTTAAAGAAGTGGCGACGTCGAACAAACAAAGTGCTATCATATCGCTCAATAAACCATAAGTGGAAAGCAATCAACATACAAGTCGGTGTTCTAGTCAAGCAATATGAGAGGTAATATGGCATCTTTACAGTATTTCATTGACAGTATATGTGCAAATCTTACAGAGGAATCCATATACGAGTTGATAAAGGTACGGCTTAGCCAAGGGTCATTCACGGTAGCCGAGATTATTCCTTTGATCCGGTATAAAGATCGCTCACTTGACTTTCGAAGCACAAAGATACTCGCCGAAGTCGCTCTAGAAACCCTCGCGAAACGCGGCGATATAAGGGTAGAAGGTGACTGCGTCTATCCCATAGCTTAAGTTTGCGCTAATATTCTAAACTTGGGAAGATTGCCCCTCGATCAGGCTATTAGCTTCAGCCTTCCCCTTAGGGGTATAAAGCGTTAAACTCATATCTTTAGCATGGGTGGGGTGATGAACTAGTCTAGAAAGCTCATTGGGTGGGGTAACTCTTTCTTTAATAGTTTCTTTAGTATGTTTCTTTATGTTGGTTTTTTCGCGCCTAGCGTTTGCACTAGGGTGTGCATTTTCAGGCGTGGCATTTGCACTAGGGTATGAACTTTCTAGGCATGGCGATTGCACTAGGTTAGGATTCATGTTTTGCTCACCTATTGCACTAGGTTCTTTGGCTTTTATTGCACTAGGTCTTTGAGCGTAGATACCCCTTCTCAATTGCACTAGGTTATGCCCTTCTTGTTGCAATAGGTCAAAGTTGAAAGAATACGTATTAGCTTTCCCTAATCTTTGCCCTTTGCGGTCGACTGATATTAGCTGCTTCCTTTCCAATGAACGGATAGCATTATTTATGCTTTTGCGGCTAACTTTAGTTCTCGCCATTATGGTAGGAATTCCAATAGCTGCACTGTTACTTAATCGGGATTTCTCCCAGCCTAGAACGGCTCTAAGTAGACACCATAGCACTCTTGTTTCCGTGGGGAACGCCTCATTAAAAGCTAGTGCATCCACTATGCTGTTAGGTATAGATGTCCATTCGTCGAATGGTATTGAGTTACCCATTCCGCACCTCCGTGTCGGGAATGAGTGTCCGCTTTCTTAGCTCACGACATGGCCTACAGCGTTTAGGCTCTGAAAGGGATTTACTTTGAAAATACGACTGCTCACCTGCCGTGAAAACGAAGCTCTGCTTACAATCACAGCAATGGAGAACTTTATCACGAAAGTTTTGAATTTTCATACTTTCTGCCTTCCTTTATTTTGAATTTTTAATTAGTCTGGTATCAAACTACCTTTGCAAAAACTACCCCTCATATCAGCCCCATTACTCATCATATCTCTTTATATCAGAGGCTTATGCGGTGTTGTTTCAACCAGTCAAGGATTTCGTTTGCCAGATATACCCGGCACTTAGCGTTTAGCCGAACTGACGGGAAGCCTTTTTCTAAACGTAGCCGATTTAATGTTGGCAGTTCTACGTTTAGTTTTTCCAGCAATTCGACCTCTGAATGCACCTGGTCTTTGAAGTTGAGGTTGTTTTCCATTGGTATTCCCCTTTTCCGTTGAAAGATGGGCCGGTGATAACAGCCATAGCTGAATTTATATATAAAAATGAATTCAAAAATCTCGCGTATTTGAACCAGCTAGTAGAACCGCTTCTAGCAGCAAGAAGTAATATACCCGAGAATAATCCGACACAGATAAACCCGCAACAGCTACTTAACGCAGAAATTCTAGAAAAGGAAATCTCTCCCTGGATACGTGAGATTAGAAAAGGTATATTTGGTGATGAAAAAACTCCATTCCCAAGTTGGGACGCAGCACTTAAATGGCTTAAACAATTGCGAGGTGGTATTGATACCGGGGAGACCATAACAATTGATACCCTTAAGACCGATGTCATTAGAAAATTTCTTTCTGATGTCATAGTAACGGACGAAAGCGGAAAGCCATTTAGCGGCGGCATTGAGACTGTATTTATAGAGGGAATGGGCTTTAAATCCAATACGCCTCCCGCGGTCATTTACAGTAAAACTAAAGATATTGCTGAACAGACTGCCATAAATCATGTTTCCTTAATAATGCACGTGTTAACGAATACCAAGATTGTCTGTGATAAGTGGGACTTCACAAGTGGGGAAATCGGGCGAAAATTGCCATCCGGCAGGATAACTAAAGTGAATAATGTAACCATACGATTTGTAGGTAATCTAAACTTTGAGGATATGCGCCAGATATACGGTGAGATTAGGGATAGATTCCAATATCGTAAGTTGAAGCAAATAAAGGCAAAACATCTCGAGCTTTATAAGTTGGTAAATGAGGGACAGATACCATTAAGAAAGGGTAAGGTAGCCTTTTGGAAACAAATTGCAGAAGAGTGGAATAGAAAACACCCGGAAGCAAAGTACTACACATGGAAGGGGGTCAATGTAGCCTATAACAGAATTTTGAAAAATGTAGATAGGCACTTCAGACCAAGTCCTACCGAAAATACGAAAGACAGAATTGCGTTAGGTAATTCAACTTAAAGGGGGCACAAAATGAGAGGGCACATAGTCAAAAGGTACAAGAATAGCTATACCATCGTTCTGAATTTGGGTATTGACCCTACTACCAGGAAGCGTAAGCAGCAATGGGTCTCAGTTAAAGGCACCAAGAAAGATGCCGAGAAAAGACTCTCAGAGCTTCTCAACCAGCTTGATACGGGCACCTTCATGAAGCCTGGGAAAACGACACTGGCAGAATATCTTGAGCGGTGGCTAAAAGACTACGCCTTGCCCAACCTTTCCCCCCGGACGGTTGAGGGTTATGAGACTATTATTCGCTGTCACCTTATCCCAAAGCTTGGTAGTATTCCCCTGGGTCAAGTCAAGCCAGAACATATTCAGGAATATTACTCCGAGATGCTCTCTAGTGGGCGGTATGATGGTAAGGGAAGCCTGAACGCGGTGACAGTAAGGCAGCATCATATGGTTCTACATCGTGCTTTGCACATGGCGGTGAGGTGGGGACTGATTTCGCGGAATCCAGTAGACGCCGTTGATCCTCCGCGTTGCAGGCGTCCAGAAATGAACGTGATGAACGAGGGCAACATCCGAGCTTTCCTCAGAGTCGCCAATTCAACCCCTTACTATTGTCTGTTCTATCTGGCTCTTTTTACTGGTATGAGGCGTTCTGAGCTTCTAGCGTTACGATGGCATGATGTGGACTTGATATTTGGTCAAATATCGGTTAATCGAAGCCTACATCATTTGCGGGACAATAGCTTAGTTTTTACAGCTACTAAAACAGCAAAGGGCCGCCGGACTATAGCTCTTCCGCCGTCAGCCATTCTGATTCTTCAGGAACACAGAGAGAAGCAAGAAGAAATGCGACTAATGCTCGGTATAGGATTAGCAGACGGCGATTTAGTATTTTCCAAACCTGATGGAACTCCTCTGTTGCCGGGTACAGTAAGCCACGCTTGGACCAAGCTAGCACAACGTGCTGGCTTGAAGGGCATAAGACTACATGATGCTAGACACACCCATGCGTCCTTGATGCTGAAACAGAATATTCACCCCAAGATTGTCCAGGAACGGCTAGGTCATGCTACAATAGCAGTAACGCTTGATACATACTCACACGTTGCCCCTGGACTACAAGAAGCTGCAGCCGTTCGTTTTGATGAAGTCCTTAAGGATCCTATGCCTGAAAAAAAGCTTGTTGAGAATCTCGGTTAGCTATCCGTTAGCTAAAATGAAAGTGTTCGCGTTATGTTAGCTACGTTGGTGGGTACTTTAGCTTCAAATTTTGGTGCCGAGGCCCAGAATCGAACTGGGGACACGCGGATTTTCAGTCCGCTGCTCTACCGACTGAGCTACCTCGGCACCAGAGATATTGTATCTGTTAGTAATATGAGTGTCAAGCAATCTCACGCTTGAGTTTTTACTCCCCTTTACCTTGTTAAGGGGAAGGTTGACACAGGGATAAGTCCTGTGCAGGATAATATCGTATTACAATATCGGGTAATGTTACTATGCTGGATAGAGAGTTCTTGCTGGGATTCATAAAGATTCATATCCTCTACCACGCTTCAAAGGAGCCAATCTTTGGTGTAGAGATAGCTGAAGAGTTAGCTAGACATGGTTATAGCATCAGCCCGGGTACTCTGTATTCGATGTTACATCGCCTGGAAAAAGAAGGTTACTTGGGAAGCTGCTCAAAGGTGGTTAATGGCAAAATGAGGAAATACTATCAGGCTACTGCTGAAGGGAGGCTGGTACTGGAGCAGTCCAGGAAGAACATCAGGGAACTGGTCACCGAGGTGATTGAGGAAAGGAGAGGCACTGCCTACGGTCTGTATCACGGTGTAATTGGCATTACTCTTTTGCCGGCTGGCCTGCTCGCTGGCTGGCTCTGGCAGACTTTTAGCCCGGCCGCTCCCTTTTACCTTGGCGCCGGCCTTGCCTTCCTGGCTATGCTGGGTATGATGGCGCTGGTTAGAGAATAATAGGTAGAGGAATTTCTGCTATTTCCTCTCCTCGTATGAAATAGACATGTCTGATTTCAGAGTAGCTTTCGGCGTTAATATTTGTAAGGGCTTCTGCTACTTCAGGAGGGTCTTTTGGTCTATGACCTTCCTCAATAAGCACTAGAAAAGTCTCTTCTGTATTAGCATTCTTTAGCTGTTTATTTGCGTGGGAGACTAGTCGCTCGAACTCTTTAAGTTCAGAGCCACCGAAGCAAATGGAGGCGCTGCCAGTGAATCCAGAGCTTTTATATAGTGCATTGCCTTTATCGCTAAGTTTGTCCAGGGTGACAAAGAAATTGTTAGGTAACGTAAATGGTAATTGTGCGATAATTTGAGGAATTAGGTCCTCTGCCTCTCCCGATTTGAGCTTTTGTGCTGTTCTGCAGATAGCCTGAGACAGAACACTCATGAATTCTTCTTTATTTTGCCTATTGAATGGAAGGCAATAATCTGTGGGAATGTCAACAGATAGAAAGAAAATGCCTGGCAATTTACTTGAAAGGTTACCCTTAATCTCTTCTAAGAGTTGCCACATTATGTTTCCTCTTCCCTCTAACTTAGGGTCTGTTATCCTTTTAACTTCTACTGCAACTTCGTTGTCTGTTTCGGTATCGTAGCACATCCAATCCCAGTCAGACTTCCCTTTTAGGTCGGGACGGACGTCTTGAGTTTTTCCTTTAATCTCAATATGTGTCCCATATTTCTCATTATGGTAATCTAGGACACATTGCACATGCCCCCTTTCCCACTTGTCCTTTTTGTCTTGCTTATCTATAATCATTGTTTCTCATTCCAGCACCACATTATCTATCAGTCTCGTCCTGCCAATATTGACTGCCAGTGATACTAAAGCCGGGGGACTGACCGTATCCAATTCGTCCAGTGTCTCAGTATCAGCTATGGAGACATAATCAATATCTGCCAGCGGCTGTTGCTTAATCAGGGCTATTATCTCCCGGCGTATTCGCTCAGCGTCTTTCTCGCCCTGCGACCATAGTTGCTGAGCCAAATTGAGTGCCTGATAGAGGACTAATGCCGCCTGGCGCTGTTCAGAATTGAGGTAGGTATTACGGCTGCTCAAAGCCAGACCGTCAGGCTCGCGCACCGTAGGAACACTGACTATTTCCAGGTTCATATTAAGGTCGGCCACCATCTTTTTAATAACTATCAGTTGCTGGGCATCCTTCTGCCCGAAGTAGGCTCTGGTTGGCTGCACAATATTAAAAAGTTTGGCAACAACGGTAGTAACACCCTTAAAGTAGGTGGGGCGGGTAGCCCCTTCCAAGCGTTCAGTAACCTTACTCACCTCTACCCAGCTATTAAACTGTGGTGGGTATATCTCGGCTACTGAGGGCATAAAGACAATATCGGTTTTTTCCTTTTCTAATATAGCCAGGTCAAGCTCATGGTCACGGGGATAATGTTTGAAATCTTCCTGCGGACCGAATTGGGTTGGATTAACAAATATACTGACTACTACCGACGAGTTTTCGGCTCTGGCTCGTTTGACAAGAGCCAGGTGCCCTTCGTGAAGATAGCCCATAGTGGGCACAAAGCCAATCGGTCTAGCGGGTCGCTGTCTCAGCCGCTTCATCTCACTTATTTTTTCAACGACTTTCATAGATAACCTCCGGATTATGGGGGATATGAGTCCGTTTATTTTAGCTCAGCTAATATGCTTTCATCCATAGAGAAGCTTTGCTTCGCGGTAGGGAAGGTGCCGGCTTTTACCTCATTATAATACTCAGTAATAGCACTTGACATAATATCAGCAAGCTTGGCATATTGCTTGGCATGCTTGGGCACAAAGTCAGTATATGACCCTAAAATATCGTTGATGACCTGGACCTGACCATCACAGCCTACGCCAGCTCCGATGCCGATAGTAGGGATGCTTATTTTTTGGCTAATAAGGGTAGCCAGTGGGGTAGGGACGGTTTCCAGAACGACGGCAAAGGCTCCAGCCTCTTCCAGGGCTTGGGCATCTTTAAGCATCTTGACTGCTGCCTCGGGACTTCTACCCTGCACCTTAAAGCCGCCAAACTGGTGAATTGACTGGGGGGTAAGCCCAATATGACCCATAACCGGGATGCCGCATTCCACAATCCGCCTTACCTTTTCAGCTACGGTTACACCGCCTTCAAGCTTAATCGCTTGGGCGCCAGCCTCTTGAATAAAACGGGCCGCATTCTTGAGAGCATCATCGACATTAGTGTGATAGGTCATAAAAGGCATATCACCAATTATCATCGCCTGCTTGGTGCCTCTAACCACGGCTTTGGTATGGTGCAGCATTATCTCCATGGTCACTGGTATCGGTGTTTCGTAGCCTAGAACTACCATACCCAGACTATCTCCGACCAGAATTAGTGGTATTCCTATCTCATCGACTATCTTGGCTGTGGAATAGTCGTAAGAGGTGAGCATAGTAATTTTCTCACCCTTTTGTTTCATACCCTTTATTTGGTTTATAGTAATGCGCATTTGTCTCCTCCTTAAAATGATGTAGCTTCAACTGCTCGTCTAGTTTCAATGATAGTATTGTTGGCATCAACATATACTAGCTTAGGTATAAAATTGTGGGCTTCGTCATCATCAACATGGCAGTAGGAGAGTATGATAATAATATCTCCTTTGATGGCTAATCTAGCCGCAGCCCCATTTAGGCAGATTTCGCCTTTGTCACCCTCAATGGCATAGGTATCAAATCGGGCACCATTATTAAGATTTAGCACCTGCACTTGCTCGTAGGGGAGGATGTCAGCTTCTTCCATGAGTTTCTTATCAATAGTGATACTGCCTTCGTAGTTGATGTTGGTTTCAGTAACACGGGCTCGGTGGATTTTACTCTTAAGCATGGTTCTCATTAGACTCCCCTCCTCGTTTTTATTTAGTTGGGTTACCTTAGTATAGCTTGCAGTTCCTCAGCCTGGTGTTGATTTATTTTCCCCTTTGCCAGAGCAATGGGAATGGTCTGTCGACCAAGTTCCTGATAGGTGGAGAGCAAGGCAGGAGCTACTTTTTTTAAAGCGTCAAGATGCTTCTTAATAGTCTCGATATCGCCACGGGCAATTGGTCCGGTGAGACATTGAGGTATGCCAACGTTATCAATATTGTGAATCGTGCCCCGTATCAGTGGGAGTAGTGCTTGGGTAGCCTGAGATGGTGGGATGTTGAAGCTTTGCCATAGGTCAGTAGCCAGCTTGACTAAGGTTACCAGGTAGTTGCAGGCAATAACGGCTGCAGCATGATAAGCTATCTTATCGTTTGCCTTTAGCTCTATCCAGTGACCATCAAGGGCGGTAGCCATATCTTTAAGCGTGCTTAATAAGGGCTCTTCAGCCTCCACAGCAAAGGTTGAGCCTGGTATATTTTCTATAGCCTGTTTTACACTGGCGAAGGTCTGTAAGGGATGGAAAGCGCCAACCTGCGCACCTAGTTTTTTGGCTGGTTCCAGAATATCAGTTGAATCAGCGCCGCTGCAGTGAACTACACTCTGCCCCCTGTGCCACTGTATTTCAGAGGCTACAGAAGCAATAGCATCATCAGGGGTAGTAATAAAAATAAGCTCGGCAGTATCAGCCACATCCTGGTTATTATTGAAGGCATGGCAACCACTAACTGCCTGTGCTAGCTTTCTTGCTGAGGTCTGACTTCGGCTAGATACGGCTACCACCTGATAGCCCTTACTGCTCAACCTAATCGATAGAGCAGTGCCTACAGTTCCAGCCCCAATAAATCCTAATTTGAGCATTTTAGCTCTTCCCCCTGACCCAAATTCACACAAAAATGCCCTCTCCGATATAGCCAAAGAGGGCATTCAAAATCCAGTCCTGAATTTTGCCGTCTCGGTCGTATCCGATCCAAGCGACCAGGTTTGTTAATAGTACTTTCTTAAGGAACTCACCGCCTAACCGGTCGATGGCCACTAACTTACTATTAGCTTTGATTATATAAAACTAATGCCAGTTTGTCAATAGCCTGTATGAGGTTTAGAAATGTGCGAAACTATTCTGAGTCCATAAACGTAACTGAGCTAGACTCTTTGGTAAAGTTCTAGTATAATTGGAGCACCATGATGTTAGCAAGGCGTAAGAGGCCCGATACTGAATTTTGCGGAAAAAATGATGAAGTGGTAAGCCGCTCAGGATAGAGAGGCGAGGGTTGAGAGGAATTAATTGTCCCCATTGTGGTTCGATTAGGTTATTTCGGTATAGCTTGCACAGGAGGAGGAAAGTGCTTCATAGTTGGAGTGAGGCAAGAAGGTTTTACCTTGAGCTTCATCGCTACTGCCGTGAGACGAGATGATAGAAATTAAAGATTTGTCTGTTAAGCTAGGCAGTTTTTTACTTGAAGATGTTACCTTCGACGTTCAGGATGGAGAGTATTTCGTCCTTCTGGGACCCACCGGAGCAGGCAAGACCGTGCTCTTGGAGTCTATCGCTGGGCTGAACCCCATCAGGGGCGGCCAAGTAAGAATCAACGGTAGGGATGTGACCCCTCTCAATCTAGAGAAAAGGAACATTGGTTTTGCCTTTCAGGATTATGTCCTCTACCGTCACTTATCAGTTCGTGACAATATATCCTTTGGATTGCAGTGGAGAAGAAAAACACGACGAGAGATTGAAGATGCTATTGACGGAGTGGTCGAACTCCTTAACATTTCACACCTGCTGGAGAGAAGACCCTGGTCTTTAAGCGGGGGCGAAAGTCAGAAAATTGCCTTGGCCAGGGCATTGGCAATAAAACCTGACCTTCTTCTCCTCGATGAACCCCTGAGTGCGGTTGACCCTGAGATGAGAGAGACTACTGGGGGAGAATTAAAGGAAATACATAATCGCCTTAGGTTGACTACAATCCATGTGACCCATGATTTTGAAGAGGCGATAGTCCTTGGCGACCGTATAGCAGTGCTGGGGAAACGTCGTATAGCCCAAATAGGAACTCCAGAGCAGATATTTCGTCATCCGAACTCAGAATTTGTGGCTCGGTTTGTAATGACCCGTAACATCTTTGAAGGAGAAGTGTCGGATAGTTCCGAGGGACAAAGCGTTTTCTGCATTGAGGGGGCAAAATTGGCTGTGGTTACCACCCTGCGAGGCAGGCTACATGCCTCTATCCGCCCAGAAGACATTCTGATTTCAAGAGAGCCACTACATTCCGGCCCTTTTAATAGCTTTCAGGGTACCATTACCCGTATAGCTGACCGCGGTTCGGTTGTCCACCTCACTGTGAAAGTACCACCAGAGTTCACCTGTCTCATCCTTCACCGTTCGTTTGAGGAGATGGGCCTAGAGGAGAAGCAGAAGGTATTCATAACATTCAAGGCATCAGCCGTGAATGTCTTTTGACATTCTAGCCAATAGCATGTCTGTTTCTCCTAATGTGTTTTATTCCATAAATTTATCACGGTAGAGATAATGACGACGAATGGTCGTGGTTTGCTAGAAGGGTTTTGCCCGATAAACAAGTTTATGATAATATTTAGGCAGCCAAAAAGCAAAGAGGAGGGGAAAGCCTGAAATGCAAGTAATAACACCACTTAAAGAAGTAACAGAAATTATAGAAGAAGCTGGCGGCGAAGAACTCAAATTATGTTATCAATGTGGTCTTTGTACTGGTGTTTGTCC
>SDBT01020240.1_pt1 | contig 10412 bp, 19 predicted proteins | sample 2277101 | NCBI WGS metagenome assembly SDBT01 (sample SAMN10404973, study PRJNA504765) | marine sediment metagenome | isolation source: marine sediment core GS10_PC15, 103 cmbsf | place: Arctic Ocean: Southern Knipovich Ridge | collected 2010
GCTTAATGGATTTACTTATGATAATGCTGCAGAGCATTTGACTGCCTTGGTTGCAGGAAAATATAGGGCAATATTTTCAGTTTCAACAGGCAATGCTGGAAACAATCAGGAATATGAATTTGCTATAGCTATAAATAATATAATCCAAAATAATACAGTGCTACATAGAAAACTTGCCACCGCAGGAGATGTTGGAGATACTGCCTTATCAGGATTTATTGATATAGCTGTAAATGATAATATTCACCTTATGACTTTGAATAAAGATGGAACTGCAGACATACAAGCTCACGCAATGAATTTAAATTTAGTGAGGATTGGAAACTGATGGTAGATAAACAAAAATTAACAATGGGAATTGCAATTGCATTGACTTTGATATTAGGATCAGGAGCAACTTATTTTATTGCACAGGATGATGATGCATTTTATTGTGAATCAAGAAATCTTGTTATGCTTTGTGAGAAATTGAGTTCTGGAATTGGAACAAGATGTTATTTTGAGAACACATATAAGATGTGTACGGAAGGATGGCAGAAGATTGAAGTAGATCAAGAGATTAATACTCAAGTCCCAGGAAATCCAAGTGTGTCTACTTTTACAAGAGGACTTAAATGGAGTTGTTCTCCAGAAAGATGTATCAGAATTAGTTAATTTTTCTTTAAAATAAAATAGCAATGCACAGAGTTGAACTGTGTTCTTAGGCTTATGAGGCCTATGTGTTAACCGGTACACTACACTGCTTTAAAAAAATAAAAAATAAAAAAAATAAATAAAATTGTTTAGGAATTACTTGCTTTTAGCTTCAAGGGCTACTTGTTCTTCGTAATCTTCTTGAGATGTGAATCCTTGTGGTCCTAATTCTTCAGCTGTCATAGGCTTAGAAACTTTTTCTTTTGATTTTTCTTTTGCCATTTTAACAATCGATTAAAGTTCCACCAGTTGCATTAGTCACATAATTCATCACTCCTGCGTTTACATCAGTTATTGCTGTACCCCATGTTCCACCTAAGTAGTTCCTCGCTAACAGCAATGTTCCTGCGTCTGGCGTTCCTCTAAATTCAATTCCTACTGCGTCAGTTATTCCAAATAGATAATTGTCAACTATTACTGTGTAAGGTGAACCACTAGTATCATTCCAAACATAAATTCCTGTTGTGCTTGTTGCAACCATTATTGTGTTTCTTCTTACTGTATCTCTTGAACCAGCCATATAAATTGATGCTGTTGTAAAAGCTGCAAAGTAACAATCTTCTACTACCAAGTTTACCATTGCTGTTGTTTGTGTCCAATTTCCAACTCCGTACGTTGCTGTGCTAGCTCCATCAAAATTACAATCATGAATATGTGTTTGATAAACTACTCCAGCTGTTGCACTTCCAATTTCTACACAAGTATATGCTCCTCTTTGAGATAAAGCAAGATATGCTATTTCAAATCTATTTCCTGATACTTGAAACATTGCTGCTGTTCCTGTACATTTAAGGCTTGCTGCTTGTGAACCTGCATTTGAATTTGCTCCAAATATTCTCAATCCATCTTGAGTAATTGCAATCCCTGCTGCTGCAATTGTTTCAATTGAATTAGGTGCAATCAAAATTGTGTCATAATCTCCTGCAGTTGTCACTGCTTCTTGTAATGTTATAAAAGCTGTTAGAGGAGTCTTCCCATTTCCACTTGCAGATTGTCCTGAATCAACATACCAAATAGTAGTATCTTTTTTCATAATCATGCCTGCGCCTGCTGCGCCTTGAGAAAAAGAAACTGCTCCACCACTAAATTGAACTGGTCCAATTACGTTCCCTGTTACGGGTCCAAAACTTGTCATTTTTTTTAACCTCCTATATGATTTAATTAGATTCGTACTCTTATGAGTATCATTTGTCAAAGAAAAAGAACTATTTAAATATTATTTTCTTGCCGTCTTCTTTAGTTTTCCGAAGTTAGGATTATTTATACCAGAATTATCTTGACCATTTCCTTTATTTCTCAATTCAGATTTTAATCCCAACTTTTTTGCTTTTTGAATTATTGCGCGTACGCTTCTTCCAGTCTCGATTGCTAAATCTCTTGCGTGCACCCCCGCATAGTTTAATTTCAGTGCTTCAATTTCAAGTTCTGTCCATCTCTTCATTTTCTATCGAAGGCTAAGCCCCACAGAAAAGAGAATAATTTTTTTAGTGGCGACCACACAAATAAGAAAAAAATAATTAAGCCAATGAATTCATAAATTGTGAGTTCCATTTTAATTATTTTTTAAGTCGAATTTATTCCACCTTACTAAATACTTCTCTATCTTCATAAATCCCGTTTTTATTCCAATCAATACCATACTCAATCAAACCATCTGTCATCATCATTCCATCAGCATAAGGTTTCATTAAATAAATAAATCTTGCATCTTCCCATCCATCATGATTTGTATCATACATTACTACCATAACAGGTATAGGAAGTCCTTCACTATACGTCCCAAATGAGACTCCCATTAAACTATTTGGATTTATTGCTGGCACATCTTCTAAGACTAATCTATTTTGAGCCATAAGAGGACTAGCTAACATTCCAACTAATGAAATCATACATGCTGCTTTCTTGAGCTTATTTCTTAATGTCATTTTTTTTAACCTCCTGCAGTTTATCTTACATTAAAATAAAAAATAAAAAATAAAAAAAGTTTATAACAAAAATTATTCAGAGTCTTCTGATTCTTCAGATTCTTCTTCTTCTTCTTCTTTTTCTTCTTCAGAATCCTCTTTCTTTTCTTCCTCGTCTTCAGCCATTTTAACCTCCTATAACCATTTAATTAAATAGACCTTGTTCTTCTATTTGTGAGTTTTTGTTTAAAAACTCTTGCTTTTTGATTAATCCCCGTCTTTCCGGGGTGTCAGTTAGTTCCTTAGGCATATTTTAAGGGTTGGCCTCTAACAAATTCCCCTGCCTAAATTGGAGACGACAGGATTCGAACCTGCGTAATCTTGGGGCATATCTCATCAGCCAACCCAATGATCCGGCCTCTGGTATATTCCAACCAGGAGTCTCCATATATAAAAAATTAAAAAAATAAATTATTCTTTTAACTGAGCCAAATTGAATTCATACAAATTGTTTCCTTTCTCATCCCGGTCTTTTAAAACCAAGAGATTTTTTAACTTCAACCTCTGGATTAAACCATGCAAAGTTGCTTTAGTTGTTCCCAACTCTTTAGATAATTCCAATGTTGTATATGGTTTCTCTAAAAAAGGAACTAACACTTCAATCTCTCTTTGAGTAAGATTGTGTTTGTTAGCAAACTTCATTCCAGGAATCAAAACTTCTGAACTCATTGTTGTACAGCCTCAATTTTTGTATCAAGCTGTTCAAGAGATTGCTTTAATCCTTCATCTGTTAAAAACTTGTCCTTATTCATTTGTTTCATTTGTTCTTTTTTCTTTTCTAATTCTTCGACTTCTGGATTTTCCTTTACAGCCTCGTGTTTTACTTGCTTCTCAACTTTCTTTGGTTTCTCAGTTGCTTCAACATCTTCAATGTCTCCTACTTCAGGCCCTTCATAAGGATTAACATCCTTAATTGTTGATGCTACATATGCCTCATCACCTTCGCCTTGTTCGTAATCATCGATGTCTAATTCAACCCAATTTCCAATGAACTTTTCTGGATCAACATCATCTGTTGAAAAATTCCATCCCAATGCTTTTAGGATTTTTGTAATGGCGCTGTTTGGAGTAATTGCTGTTTGGAATTCTCCTTCAACCCAAGCTTCTCCTTTCTTGCCTTTCTTGTACATATGGTATGCAAACTTTGAGATAACCACATTGGCTTTTGTCTTAAGCTTTTCATCTGTACAATATTTAAGAGGTTCTATCGGTGCATCAGTTTCTTGATCCTTTTTGTAAATTGCAAACTCAAAGATAAGCTGTTGGCCATATTTTCCTACCTTTGCTTTTCCACTACTGTCTGCAAAAAGTTCAACCTTAATAAGCTTTCCAGGATAATACCCTTTTTTTATGTGGGGCTTAATTCCAAAAGAAGTCTTGTCACTTGTTGGTAATTTCATCTTGTTTTTTTCCTAAGCTATCTTGTCACTACGGACTCTTAAGCTATTTTATTTAATTAGTGAACCAGCACTCTACCAGTCTGAGTTACACCTGCTCTCCTGCAGAAGAACTTGCCGAAGCAATGGTGGTGGGATTTGAACCCACGACTTCTGGCTCAGTAAAGTATATACTTTCCTACTTATAAACCTTGTCCTTGCACTTTTCTAAGACATCAATACCCAATTCTTCTAAAAACTTATGAATGTAGTCACATGTAAGTGAATAATTTTTGGTTTTAAATCTATACTCGATTTCCTTTTCTTTTACTGGAAAATCCATCCTCGAATTCCAGTCATTTATCATAATTTTTGCCTGTGCGTCCCCCAGAACTCTTCTAAGCTCGTTCAAGAGAATAAACATGCCTCTTTTGTATCCATCACCAACTTTCTTAAAATCGTTGCTTAGAATGGCTTTAACGCACTCCCTTATTCCTTCAGGTGATTCTTTAACACCCCACTCTCTCAATGTTTTATTCTTTTTCATTATTTTTTCTCTTTTTGTTTTCAATTTTATCTCTTCAATGAATTCTTCTAAGAGCTCTTGAATTTTATCTGGTGAAGACAATTTGATTGTTCCCAATTTCGGATAGATTCTATTTTGCTCATTACAAATGTAAGGTATTGAACTCATATCTTTGTAAGAATATCCTAAGAAAGTTTTGTAACCTAACTTATTTTTGCTGAGCTCACACCGGATTAAATGTGTTCCCTTAATTAAATCTGTATCAAATTTTTTAGCATTTGTATCCCAACAAGAAATCATCTTTGCTCTTAGCCACTCCATGAATTTTCTTTTGAAACGCAATTTGCTGTCTCTAAAAATAATTCTTAATTGGTCTTGAATTATTGGGTCTAATTTTTTTAAGCAATTCCAATCAAAGAAAATGTGTACATGAATGCTTTTGTTTCCAGAATAATAATACAAGGGTTCGAATCCCTTGCTTTCAATCAGTTGCCCAACCAGTTTTGCTGCAATATAATTTTCTTCATATGTTGGATAGTCTGACTCAATAATTATTTCATTTTTTAAAATACTTCTGTGAACATCTATTGCAGCAGTTAATCTTGAATACTTTGTCCCACCAAATCCATCAGGTTTAGATTCCCACAGCAACCCTGGAAACTCTACCCATTTTGTCCAATAATCATTTGAAGGATCCCTTAACGCAATCTTCAATGGATTTTTCCAATTAAACTCTTGCAAATAAGAGTATCTATCTGTGGCGATTGACATCCCAGCATAAAAATCCCCAAGAATATAATCCCACGTTTCAAACTCTTGTTCATCATTAGCAATGAACGCCATCACCTGCCTCCCCATGTTCATCAAAAAGATCTTTGATTCTTATTATTCCAACTCTTTTTTCATTATGAACCATTGAATTTACTTGCTTCCAGGACTTTACTCGCCATACTTTCTGTTTGCCAATAACTACAACAAAGATATACTTTGGGATTTTCTTTTCTTCTTCTGCTTGGATTTTTAATCGTTTATGATTATGCATCTTTATAAAAAACCTACCCATCTGAGTTGTTACAATATGCTTATGGGGTTTGTATACATAAGGTCTTTTTTGATTTCCATTAGTACATTTGGTAAACAAGTTGCAACTTTTTACTTCATAGAGTGAAGTTCTTGTCTGGAAATCAACACAGTCTTCACTATGCTCTTTTCCCTTAAACCATTTTTTCATTGCTTCTTCAATTCTATAACCGTGATTGTTCTCCATCATCAAACTCAGAAATATAATGTGGTTTTACTAATCCGTTTGATTCTACTAAGACACCCATGTCAAGAAGTATGCTCCATGCCTCATAAAACTCAAGTTTAGGCATTGCCCTCATTGCTAATTCTTCTGCTTGTTCTCTTGTAATTGTTTTCTTTTGCTCACAGATTTTCCAGTAAATGTATTGGCAATTTTCAGGAAGATAAAAAATTCTTTCCCCAAGATCAATGCCTCTTACTTGAGCAGGGTCTAACCAGCTTCGGATTACATTCAGCCAGACTTCTTTTAACATTTTGTAATCTTCCTCGTTGGCTTTGAAAGACATATCTTTCTCAAAAAGACATCTTGTTTTTATGATTCCATCCATTAGACATTCAATGTGATGCATGTGCCGGGCATCGTAATGCTTGTTTAAATTTTCACTCAACACTTTTGGCACTTCTTGATGAATTTCCTCAACTTTTTTTAAACTATAATGCGCAGAAAAAGTTTGAAGATAATCCAAAATACTAATCCAATCATTTATTGTGAGTTTAAAATTATACAATTCTAATTTAGAATCCTTGCTTTTTCTAATCATTTGCACATGGTCTCGTCCTTGATAATAAACAAGCCATCGCGAAAGGAAACTTTCATCAAATGCATTAATTAAATTTTCCACATTCTTTATGTCTCGAATTGGATTTGTTGTTGCTATAATCCTTGAAGTCATATTTACATTAACTCTTGAAACCCCAGAACCAGCTTCTCTTTTTTGGTGTTCCAATAAATCATTCATAATTGCAACACTTTCTTCCCTCTGGCTTCCTTCTTTTGTTGTCCGGGTACTTGTTAAACATCTTAAGAACTCATCACAAAAAGAAAATCTGTTGCTTTCTGAAAGATAACCTAACCTTGCAGGATTGTATTTGAATGAAGGAACTAAATGTTTCAATGTGGAGCTCGAACCAGAAAATATACTCCTTGTTTCCTTGCTCTTTGCATGCAAAGAATTAAGCAACAATGATTTCCCAGACATCTTTGGCCCAATTATGATTAGATGCAATGGATACTTATTGAAAAGACCTTTACCCTCGTGTGTAAGCCACGCCCAGATTAACCATTTGTACCAAGTAGGATGTAATAACTTCCAGGATTTATGATTTTTAGAAACAGAAAAAGGATAATCGAAAAAGTTTTCTTTGTTGACATTTAAATGTTCTAACCTTGTCTTAAATTCCTTATGATTCTTGAATTTGATAATTCTATTTTGAATTTTTTGAGCAAAGAAAAAAGGGAGTTTTGTTGGAAGCCGAGCAGAATCTGTAAGCATTTTATAATCGTTGCATTGAGTTTGAACACCAGTGATTACATAATCTCCAATCTCACACTGGGTTGAAGTCATTAAGATATACTCTGTGTTATTTTCGGTGATAAATCTATAAACATAAAAAGGAATTGAAATTTCTTTGATCACTTTTACTTCATTTCTGGTGTATTTCTCTCCAAAAAGTTTGATGCCCTTGTATTTTGGTTCTCCAGTTTCTTTATCAATTTTTTTACTTACGATAACAGAAGCAATTGGGATTTCTTGTGGGTGCTCATAAATCTCAGCAACAATTTTTCCATAGATAATTTTCTCCTTGCTGATATAAAATTTAACAAGACCTGTTTCTTGATAAACTCCATTAGTAAGTTTTGATAATTGAACATAATTATATGCTTGAGGGATTGCGACAATTCCCTCAGTACCTTTTCCTAACCTTGAATATCCAGAAACAATTTCTTCTCCTAGAGAATCATCTTGCTCTTCATACAAGCTAATTATCCTTGTTTGCTCATGTAGCTCAATTTCTTCATCAATGAATTTTAGATCTTCTTCTTCAACTCCTTGCTCAGAAATAAATATCTTGAGAGATTTTAATTGTTTAATGAACTCATCTCTTTTTTCTTTTGTGTTTGGTTCTGGTAAATCAGCACACTTTAATGCAGCATCTGCTTCTACTCTTGGCCAGAATGATTGTCCCCCAAACTTTCCAGTGAGCATCTCCATAATTTCTGCTCTTATAGATGCTTGTTGTATTTTAGCCATTTGAATCCTCCTTTAATTTTAGAACTCTGTGCCAGGGAATTGTTATAATTTTTCCTTTGTATTCAAATTCAACATAAGAACTAGTTTTCGCTTTTAGGACAACCCAGTCTTCTTTTTTCTTGTTGTCATCATCCAAAAATGCTATAAATGCTTTTTTTTCTTCTATCTTCTAACCTCCTTAAATCAAACCAATATTGATTTCTCACTAAAATTTTTTCCCCAAATTTTGAGTGAGTATATACTTCCCCTAGTTCAAATAAATTAGGGTTTTTTCTCTTTTAAATTCTTGTTATCATTCTTGAGTTTTCCCATTAGCTCTCTTGCACCCATCACTTGCTCAATAACTTCAATTTCCTTGAAGGGTCCCTTTAATTCAAAACCTCTTTCTTTTTTCCATACCTTCTTTACTGTATCATAAACATTTTCCCTTTTCCATGCCTGAAAATGGCCACCCATGACAACAAAACTATGATATTGACAAAAAAGCAATTCGACATTTGCTCCTTTTTCATTAATAATTCCAAAAGATTGTGTATGATCTCCTTCTTTCTTGCATCCAGGATACGCGCATTTAAATTTATTTTCCATTGACTCTCACAGCGAACGCAAAATTAGGCAAAACTTTTGTAATTTTAATTTCAAACATTACATTTAATTGAACATCTTTTCTATCTGCATCTTTTAAGAAAATAATAAAATTTTTGTGAATCATTATTGGATCACCATCTCTTCCAAATCTTACAATTCCAAGTTTAAGAACTTCTCCAACTTTTACAGGTGGGTTAATGTTTGCTTCCATTCTTTTTTTTATCTTTTCTCTTCTTTTTTTCCTTTCTTGATCTAAATTTATATTTCCACATTTTAATCTCCAAAAGGATCTAATTCTAATTCTGTTCCACAAAATCTACATTTGTGATTAGAGCCTCTTTTATTTTGGCTTAAATTAAATCTGCATTCTGGTTGGTTAGGATTTTCTCTGCATGCTGGACATTCCCATCTATCTTTTGGACCATGACCTAAATTAGTTTTTGTAATAAATTTTGCTTTCATTTTTTAAGTTCATGGATTAGCAACAGTTTTAGGGCGGGAAGCCCATCGCAAGGAAGCTACTAATCCTACGACTGAACAAAGCCGGTTATATGTCCTTGGACCATGATAGTAAATTTAATATTTAAACATTGACTTTTAATTGTGCTTCAGCATATTTTTTGACTTCTGCAGCTTTATCAATCTTTTTCTTAAATGCTTCTTCATCTGCAAAATTCCCGTAGATTTTAACAGCTCCACCTTTAGCAGGTGTTCCTATTTCAATGCTATCTGGGTTTTCAGTTACATGCTTTTGTGTACTTTCTTCCATTATTTTTTTCCTCCAATTTAATTATTTGTTGAATCAGCAGCAACATCTTCTTTGGGTGCATCAGGCGCACGATGTATCTCTCTTAAAACCTTATTGAAAACATCAAACTCAACTTTCGCAACTTTTCCAAGTTTGTTGTATGTATAGATTATAGATAAGATTCCATTGACTCTTTCTTGAATTATTTCAATCTGTACATCTCTCTTTGCCCTCATCTCTGCAGCTTTTACTAATCTCTGTTCTCTCTCATCTTTAACTTGCACTTTCAAAACTTTTCTCTCTTCATCAATTTGTTTCAATCTTTCTTTAGCAGTTATATCTTCATCCATCATTCTCCACCCCCTTCTAACTTTTCAACTCTTTGATCAAGATTGCGATTTTCAAGCATAATTTTTGTTATGTCTTCTTCCATTTTCTCAATTCTTTTTCTGGTTTCTTCATCCATTTTTTTGTGGTTTGAATTGTTTGCATTTGCAATTAGAATATCTACAATGAAACATATCTATTCTTGGAGCATTCCAATGCAATTCCTTCTCATGCCCACATTCACATATTTCTTCTTTTGTCATTTTTTAAGTTTTAGTTTTAGTTCTTCAATAAATTCCTTAAATCTCATTTCTGGGATAAATAATCCACCAAATCCAAAGTCATTCCCATTACAAATATTATTTCCATCTGGATGATTATAAAACCAATTTACAACTTCATCAATTTTCTTTTCTATTTCTTCTTTTGTCATTTTCGTGGTTTGAATTGTTTGCATTTATTGTGAATGTTATTTTTATTATGAAACCACTTTCTTTTTCCACAAAATTCACAAATATTATCAGAGCCAGAAATCTTTGACTGGATTTTTACTCCATCCTCTGGCTCTTTGTCCTCAAAAGGCTCTTTGGAGGTGTCCATCGAGGGATTAAGAGGATTATCAATTAATTTATCTCCGAAGATTTTGTCAATCTTTTTTAATAAAAATGCTTTAGGTTCTGTAAACAAATTTTGTCTACTACTACCTTTTTCAACTGTTTCTTTCAACTTCCGAACAGCTTCTTTGATAAGTGGATTAACCAATCTTAACATTTTTCTTCCTTCAGGATTACCTACTTTAAAATAATCTTTATCCAATCTTTCTAATTCCTCACTTAAACTTTCATCTGTCATTTT
>SDBT01020241.1_pt1 | contig 10412 bp, 6 predicted proteins | sample 2277101 | NCBI WGS metagenome assembly SDBT01 (sample SAMN10404973, study PRJNA504765) | marine sediment metagenome | isolation source: marine sediment core GS10_PC15, 103 cmbsf | place: Arctic Ocean: Southern Knipovich Ridge | collected 2010
GATCTCACTGACCGGAGAGACATATGAAATTTCCACTCAGAAAACCCCCTTTTCTTATGGAGATGAGAATCAAGAGGATATTGAATCAATCCCCGATGCCTGGATTGTTGATGAAAACTCAAGACTAGGTATAGTAATCGAGGTAAAAGATAGAAAGAACTCTCTGATTTTGAGCCAATTACGTTCACATGCCAATAAAGCAAAAAACTACAAGTATCCATATCTCCTTGTAATTACCCCTGATCTTAAATTACCTAAAAAGATAACTGATCTTGAACAAAAGGAAGATAAGCGCCTGCACATAGTATGGCGATCGTGGGACGAAATCTATAGATGGTTAATAAATTTGAATATTCCCAAATCGTCCCAAAGGACCAAAGATCAATTTCTTGTAACCTCAATGCGAGAGTATCTAGAAAGGAGGAGAGAAGTGTTAGGTTTCCAGGGGATTTATTTCCCATCAGGTTTCAATGTATTAGAAGCAAAGGCCATCCTGAATGCAGAAATGGAGGAGCTTGAAGAAAACGTAAGAAGAACATACAAAGACTTGGGTGAGCGAAGACCTGCTATTACAACATTCTCACAAGAGGCTGTTTGGGACTGTTTTGGCAGCGAAAAAGGGTTCACTGCGGATTTGCATGTTACGCTCGCTATTAACGAGAAATCGCATGACATTTCACTCACCGTTCCGAACTCTGCCAGGAACGCCTGGTCCCGATTGAAAGCAGTTTTTTCTGACGAAAGATACGAATCACAACTTTTCTCGATTCTAAGTAGGCTGAGGAAAGAAATTCCACATCTGTTTATCGAGTTTAACCAGCGTCACTTTGTAGCCCAGAAAATTGGCATACGAGACGGCTATATGGAGTTCGATATTGACACACTTGGTTTTCCTTTCAGAACGCAAGAATCAAAGGCCAAGGAATTCCCTGTATGGAAGTCGGCAATCAGGGATGCAATTCTGAATAAGAAGAGGATCAATGGGCAGGTTATGTTCAAATCGAGATTCTTTCTCACTGAAACAAAGGGAATCGACAAATCCCAATTCATCGAAACCGCGAAGCGCACTATAAAGGCTTTTAAGCCCCTATACGGTTTTCTGAGAGAACCTAATTGAAACAAGTGAAGGGGGTTGTGAAGGGCCTCAAATCTCGACTCCTGACAGATTTGATCAGACTAGTGGGAACGAGTCGATCTGGGATAGGCTATACAATTGAGAAAGCGGAACTCATAGCCAAAGACAATAAGTATCAATTGATAGATTCATTTACGGAAATACTGAAGCACCTCCTCCTTTTAATGAGTTATGGATGGGAGGTCGAATTTTTAATTTTGGCATTTCGCAAGTGAAAGGACAATTCGTCAAGAATAAAGATCAGGCCCCAAAGCGTATTGCTCATTATGCTTGGTTTTTCAATGGCGATAATTAAAACCCTGATCCCGGTATATGATCCCATTTTGATAATTTTAAATAGACGCAAAATGGAGAAAATGTTTCTGTGGCTTTAGACCTTGGACTTCTAGCATCAAAGCTCCGGCGATACAGAGAGCAATTTCAGACTTCAATCAGTGAGGTTTCCTCAAAAACTGGCATCCCCACGGACTTGTTGGCTGCATATGAAAACGCGCAGAAACAGCCCAGCGGTGATGAGATTTTAATCTTGGCCGATTACTACAAATGTGATTACAGGTTCTTCATTTCTGGTGAGGGGCTCGCTCCATTTGACCAAACGGAAACGCTATTTCGCAAACATGGGGAGCAGTTTTCGAAAGAAGACCGGTGGGCTATCCAAGAGTTCCTCTTTTTATGCGAGTGTGAGGAATCTCTTATGGAGGTCCTTGCCGGGCGTAGCCGCACGCCGTTCAGCTTCATAAAACAGGGAGCATATTACAAGGGGCACGGAGAGACCGCGGCTTCAGAACTGAGGCACTATCTTGGATATTCCCCTAACCAGATTGGAATGGACATTTATAGCGATTTTAGGAGGATAGGTTTCCATGTTTTCCGGCGGAAGCTTGAAAATTCGAGCATTTCCGGCCTTTTCATTAAAGATCCCGTAGCTGGGAAATGTATTCTGGTAAGCTACAGTGAGGATGTGTACAGACAACGATTTTCTGCTGCCCATGAAGCTGCTCACGCCATACTGGATGATGAGAATGATTTCATTGTATCCTTTGCATGGGATAGCAGTGATCTTTCTGAGGTCAGGGCAAATACCTTTGCGTCCCGATATCTGATGCCTCTGGAGTTCCTTCGAGTAATCGCAAACTCAAAACAATGGGACCCCCAAAAGGCTATTAACTGGGCGAATAAGTTGAAAGTGAGCACCCATGCCTTGGCTTATGCTTTAAAAGAGGCGGGTTTCATCTCAGATGATATTGCAGAACAGATCATGGCTGTAAAAGTGCCAGCAGAGCTAAAGACTGACCCGGAGCTGCCTAATAGCCTCTCTGCAAAGTCCCTCATGCGCAAAGAGGCACTTTTGCGTCGCGGTTTGTCAGACTTCTATGTTGGGCTATGTTTCGAGGCATATGAGAAGGGAGAGATATCAGCCGCACGTTCGGCTGAGATGCTCCTTGTCAGCGAACAGGATTTGATATCACTTGCCGAGATTTACGGCAAGAGGCTTTCCTATGAGGATTGATCCGTCATACTTTCATCTCAACAACGTTGCCGACACTTGTTCTGTGTGGAATGTATTGTCTTCTCGTCTTCTCTATGCAACCGCAGCATCTGCAGGATGCACCTTTTGCCTTACATATTTCGTCTATTATGAGTGTCTACATAAACCACGAAATGAGCCAACGAGAGAGGAGCTGGAGTTGCAAGATCGCCTGCGTAAGGAGTATCAAAAGGGGGCTTTCCCGTCATATCCTTTGGACATCGAAGACTTGCAAGATGTCTCGCTCCTCGAAAGACGGAAGAAATTAAGTAAAGGTGAGCTTTCATCAATTGACTTTGCGAAAAAAACCCAACAGGCTTTCTTGACAGACGATCAAAGGGCAAGGAAACTAGCCTGTGAAGTCATGGATAGGAATAAAGTCCAGACAACACCTCATCTTTTCGGTTGGCTATACTTTACAAACCGTTTGGGGGATGGTGACAAAGATGTAATCTGCGAAGAACATACCAGGTTCAATAGACCTCTGGCACCATATCTCGAAATAGTATATCAAGATGCTTTGCGTTGCAGATTGATGGCTCTCAGTCCTAACATGAAGGAGGGAACGTAGGTTCTAAAGCAACTTATGGATAGGGGTCATTCTTAAACCTTGAATTCTCCCTTCTTTGAATGGCACGGTCATGAGATGGCCACCAGGCCAAACCTCGATCTATTGACAATCACCCTGAAATCTGACTCTAATAAACCAACGCAGTAACATATTATCAACCAACCCCTTTACCCTCCAAAAGAAAGGAGCAAGGAGCATGAACAAAACGGATCTAGTCAATGAGCTAGCCAAGTTGGTCAACACAAAAAAAGAGGCCTAGGCAGCGGTGAACTGTGTTTTTTCAACCATTACCAAGGCGTTAAGGAAGAAGGATACAGTTACACTGATCGGTTTCGGAACCTTTAAGGTGGCACAAAGAAAGGCCAGGAAGGGAAGGAGTCCACAGACAGGGGAAGAGATCAAGATCAAGGCAAAGAAGGTCCCCAAGTTTGTATCAGGGAAAGCTTTGAAGGATGCTGTAGGTTAATCAGCATTGAAATAGGTTTTATAGAGCCCTCATTGAGGCTAGCTTAAGTGATGAATTCCGATTGAAATATGCTATTTCTTGTGACTACCAGGTAATGTTGAGTTGATCTTGAATTCATCACCTTGGTTAGAGAGAAAAGGCAGGCCAGCCACCGATGCAGGTGAAGATATGAAAATCATATCAAAGCATTTCTGAAAGGTTGTAAATTGCAGATAGATAGCAGATATCACAAGGCGGGATAATTAATATAGGGTATCTTCAAATGAGCCACCAACAGCTTGGTAGGTGTTAGTCAATTAGTTCTTCCGCAAATCGATAAATTCAGCCAGGCGGCAGGATACTCTAATACAGTTAGGACTAAGCAAATGGACCAGCTTTTTTTCAGGAACGATTCGTTTCGGCAATAGATGAGACCTAAAATCTTCCACTGTACTCCCAAATAATAAATTTCCGTAAAATGCCTATGCATTTGGCTCCTAAATATAATCTTTGCGCATGCCGTTGCCTCTGACCAGCCGAGACCAGATTCTGACAAGAGCGTGCGAGTAGGAGATAGGATACACCGTATTATATTGACGATCATAGTAACAATAACTACATGAAAATATAGTGTTTTTCGGTGTCTGTCAAAGCCGTCACTTAGGCTTGGTTAGGGTCCAGTGGAACCAAGGTTTTCTCAAGATGCACTGTGCTCCTATTTATGGGCTATGCCATCCATACACATCACCCGTTTGCTTGGATGAAGAAAATTAGGACTAAAGTGCATAGGCATTTTCCGTAATTATATAGCGTCTACATAACATCCATAATAATAACAAAAAGAAGGCGTCTTGCGCTTTTTTTCTAAAAATAGAGGGTTGAAGAAGCGCATGCCATTTCTAATACTACCCGCCGTATCTATTTAATATTTCATGAAATCTAATCTCATTGAGTTATTTATCAAATCTCTGTATAATTCTTATTAATTCCAGGTGCTTAAGAAAAAAGTAGAGTCTGCTTGATATATAATGCTAAATTCCAATGAATAACAATGAACAGGTCGGATATGTAACGGGAGGTAGGGAGCATACAATTTCAAAGGCTCTTGATTACTGGATTCGCACATCGAAAAGGTATGAGGACTTTGTCATCCGATATCGTGAGAAGATAAGGAAAAAGTGCCTTACGGCAAAGTCTTTCGAGGACCTTGAACATATAAGATTTGAGTTAGAGATCCCTTACTTGCTCCTTCTCGATGAACGGTTTGACGTCCAATATGAAAAACATGGAACTGGGGCAAGGCGGTCCCCAGACTTCAGCGCTATTTTTGAAAAGGCTATCGAGTTCAATATTGAGGTTAAGAGAATTCGGGAAGCCATTTTGGGTCAGCGATTCAACAAGTGGCTGGAGGAGGTTGCTGATGAGATAACAAAGATTCCATCTAAGCTCGCCTTCTCTATTGACATGGCACTGGCCGATGGGACGTCTGAATTCATTGATTTGTTGGAAACCAAGAAAGAAGAAATAATTGCCTTTATTACAAACACCATCCATAAAGAAGACACAAGGCTACCCTATAACACGCCTTTTGACTATCCGATCCCGGGATTTGAAAGTAAAGTAGTATTGGGTTTAACAAAACCAGAGCATAAGCGAAAGACAGACGAGACATCCTATCATTGCTCAGTTGAACCAATCTTCTACACCCAAAAAGAACTGTATAAGCTTGGAGACTCCATTTTTGAGAAACTTGGACAAGTGATGCCGAGCATGATTAACATCCTGGTTTGCACATCAAATAGCAGCACTCACGAAAGGCATGATTTGATTGATGCCATCCGCTCAATAAATCAGCTAATTATAAAGAAGGATGAATCCTTTTTTATTCGAAAAGGTTTTCATGGCATTGATGATTTTCTTTCCTATACAAAACATCTTAGTGGAATCCTCTTCAGAAGTACATGGAGTGAAGAGGCAAAGGCGCTGAATTTCTTATGGTGTAATAGTCAAGCTGAAAATCAAATTCCTTTAGCCATCAGAGCATACATTACACAGGTGTCTGCCATTTTTCCATGAAACTAAAAATTTGAGGAATTTAACATCAGCTTGGAGTGGAAATGCCAATTACGCTGCACTCCTTTGGCAGCCCCTCAAGCTAGGCGTTGAGCGTAAAATGATCCTAAATACTTAGATATTTGTTTAATATTTACTTCTTTATGATGCAAAAAAAATGATTGAATTCAACGATTTCATTGACTTAGACAGACGCTTTCTTGATGTAACAGAGTTGAAAGATTCTGAAGAGGCTGCTTTACATAGTTACACGGCAACTTTTTTGGGGAAAGAGCCAGGACTTGGATGGAAGGATGTCCTTGCAAGCCGCATTGTAGTCATACTCGGTGAACCTGGTAGTGGAAAGACCTGGGAGCTACGAAACCAGGCCAAGCTATTGAAAAAGCAAGGTTTCTCATTTTTCATTCATCTCGACCGTCTCGTAGAATCTCCGATATTAGAGGCTCTAAATTCTGCTGATCAGGAGCAATTTTTAACATGGAAAAAGAGAGGCGGTGAGGTAACATTCTTTCTAGATTCCGTAGATGAGGCGAAGTTTCGAAAGCAACAGGATTTTGCCCGGGCTTTAGATTGCTTTGCCCGCGGCGTAGGCTCGATAGTAGCTCATCAAGTTCGTCTAGTTATAAGTTCACGGATCAGCGAATGGCGAGTTCATGCAGACCGTGAGGAACTTCTACAGCGGTTCGGCAACGTTCACATACCTAGAGAGAAAAGGAAAGATAAACCTACCACAGAGACTCCTGAGTTTCGTGTCGTTCAACTGGAACCATTGGACCGATCGCGTGTAAAAAAATTCGCTGAAGAAATAGGTTTACAGAACCCTGAGTCTTTCATAGATGCAATAGATATTCACCATGCCTGGGAATTCGTTCGTCGTCCAATTGATGTTGCAGATCTAATCGGCTATTGGCTCGAACACGGTCAACTAGGAACTCTATCTGAACTGATCGAATTTAGCCTTTCCAATAAGCTCAGGGAGACCCCAGAGCGGATACAAAACGATCCTCTTGCTCTCCAGCTAGCCCGTATTGGAGCGGAATGTCTGGGCGCGGCAGTACTTCTATGCCGGCGTTTCAACTTCTTCATCACTGATACTATACCTCCTACTGACACAAGTGGGGCAATAGTCGCGGAAGAGTGCCTGCCGAATGACTGGTCGCCAGCTAAGTCCAGGGCTATGCTTAACCGGCCCATATTCGATGCAGCGAGCTATGGCCATATACGCTTCCACAATCGTCGTATTGCTGAATACCTCGCGGCATCTTGGTTGGAGCAGCGGATGAAAGAGGGGTGTCCCTATCCCAATTTAGAAGATATCCTGTTCGCTCGCCGTGACGGCCGCAATGTCATCCGACCTAGCCTCAGGCCTGTAGTGGCCTGGCTAGGCGTAGGAAATGAGGGTTGGAACCGGAGGATCCGGGAGCAGGTTCTTGCTTGTGCCCCCGATTTGTTTTTGACTCATGGAGATCCACAAGCTCTACCTATAGAGTATAAAAAATCTCTCTTAGAGCGCCTTATCGCAAACTTCAGCGGACGTAAACTAATGTATGTGGATGCAGATGCCGAATCTTTGAGCCGCATGGCCGTCCCAGAGCTGGCGCCTCAGATCGCAAGTATGTTGAGGGATATGACAACCTCTCCTGACATGAGAATCTTACTCCTGCGGATGATACGTCATGGGCAACTCCGAGATTGCCTTGATGATGCCTTAGACATTGTCGATTCGCCGCATGAATCTGATGAGCTTAAATCCTATGCAGTAGCAGCGATCCGTGATGTCGGAGATAAGAATGCGCGGTATAGGCTAGAGGAGATCACCCAAAACTTTGAGAACATCGAGACCCATCTCTGTGGCTTAATATGCGAGGCAATCTATCCTCAGGCCACTGGGCCACAGGGTTTGGTCAGCCTACTGAGCAATGCTCAGAGAGTGGAACACTATTCCGTCGATTTGCCTTGGTATCTTAAGGAGCACCTGAAAGACAACCTTCCGGGCGACCAGGCTGCTGTCATGTTACAGGAACTATTACGCCTCGCTCAGGAAATCCCACGCCTTCGCCATAATGGGAAAGACACTCCTATATCAGCTCAGTTTTATTGGCTTGGCAAAGTAATACCCATGGTCCTGGTACACCTTCTAGACTGGCCACGGCTAGAGAATCATGAGGTAGAATTGGCTGCTAGAGCCCTTTGGCTGCTTAAGCACTTTGAACACTATGGCAAAATGGATCATGATCTCCCTGGCGAGCTTAATCCGCTTCTTGACCGACATCCCGCCATACGCCGTGCATATGTGTGGATTTGTATTGAAGAAACACGTAGCAAACAACCAGAAAGAGAACCATCTCTGTTTTCAGTGTTTGATTACTTTGATGTAGTTGAACAACGAGAGGCAGATATCGATTGGCTTATTCAAGATATTCGAGAAGGTCCCTCGCAAGAAAATAGAATCACGGCTCTGAAGCTTGCAGTCCATCTCTGGCATATCTCAGGTCATAAACGTTCTGTTCGGACACGCATTAAACGCTCAACCAAAGGTAATCGTAAGCTTGTGTGCCTATTTAAGAAAGAGTCTGCGTACAGCCTCCGTAGTAGAATTAAAGGATTTTTGTATCGCCGTGGATTTCATAGTTGGCGAAATACGGCTCGGCGCCTTAGGAATTGGATTGACCAGCTATATTCAAATCTGAGAGCGCAAATCTGGCTATGGCGAAATCTCAAAAAGCTTCGCGATGGAACGGCGATTGGTGCCCTTTATGAGTTAGCTTTAGAGGCCTCTGAGAATACCAACCATTATGGAGCACTCTCTTGGAAGCCCTTAAAGTCCAAGAGGGGGACCCTCGTGGCCCGCGCTGCCGCCACTGGCTGGAAGACCATTTGGCGCCAATTTGAACCCCCATTGCCACATGAAAAAGAGGATCCGAAACGAATGGACATCCGTGTTATTATTGGTCTAAGTGGTATTAATATTGCCATAACCGATGGAGATTTAAATCTCGCTGCAATGACGTCTGACGATGCAAGGCGCGCTAGCCGTTACGCCGTCAACGAGTTAAATGGTTTCGCAGATTGGCTACCTGAAGTAGCCAGGTATCATCCCGATATAGTACGGGCGGTGTTAGTAGAATATCTACTGGCTGAGTGGCGAGTTCCTGCAGATCGTGAGCATGTCTATGAAGTATTAAGTTCACTTGGTTATGACGCAAAAGGCACGGGATCTTTAGTTGCAGATGATATCCTAAAAGAGCTTCAGTCCCATGATCCTTTACATTATGATGTTTTAAAATCGGCATTGGTTATTCTATTGAATTTATCCGATCCACCACGTGTGGCACTTGCAGATCTTGCTTCGCAGCGTACTGCTGCCTATGCGATTGATGATCCTCGATTTATTCTTTGGATGGCAGTATGGATCCAGCTCGATTCAGCTTCTGCGATGAAAAAACTAAAGGATGAACTTAATCAAGCACAAGACCCCACAGGCCTCATGGTGAAAATTTGTGCTGGGCTAAGTACTCATTTCCATCGAGGTTATCCTCTAATTGAAAACCCGGATTATTTAAATGCTGAGTTACTTCGCGAATTCATCCCTTTGGTGTTTCATTATGTCAGTGTCGAAGAGGATATAGATAGAACTCGTGGTGGCTATACACCAACGGCACGCGATCACGCTCAGGATTTCCGAAACAGCTTAATCGAACGTCTTTCACGTTTACCAGATCCCCAAGCGGACGATGTTCTGCATGACTTTTCTGAAGATCCAATATTCATCCATTACCGTGATTACATCCTGCATCTTATAGACCAGAGAGTCGAGCTATCATCTGAAGCAATACCATGGCAACCAGAAGACATACAGGAGTTTATGCAAGAACATGAAACCTCTCCTCACTCAGCATATGAACTTTTTAAAATAGCGTGTAAAAGATTTTCTTCGGTCAAAGATGAGGTAGAATCAGGTGACATTAGTTCACGCTACGACCTTCACTATGATGATCAGGAGCCACGGTTACGTAGTTGGTTGGCAAGACAGCTTCGCTCGCTTTCGAAAGGGCATTACACTGTGTCTCAAGAAGAAGAAATCGATTTAGAGCAAAGGCCGGACTTACGTATCGAAGCTCCAGATATGGGACCTGTATCTATTGAGGTCAAATGGGCAGACAATTGGTCACTAAACCAATTGAGGGAAGGGCTTATCGATCAATTGGTCGTAAAATATCTGCGAGCACCTGATTCAAATTACGGTATCTACGTTTTGGGATATAAAGGCAATAAAAGAAAATACTGGAAGGATAGTGAAAGGGGACGACGCGTCTATTTTAATGAATTAGCGCAGTATCTTCAGGGCATAGCCGAAGCAGAGGTAGAACATCGCAATTATACTATTGGCTTAAAAGTTTTTAGTATTAATTTTCAAAGGCCACCTTCATCATGTGGTGTCATGAAATGAGGCTCTTTGTCAAAAAAATTGAGACCAGGCTAGTTAATTTGATCGTAGCAATGCTATTCTGTGCAGCAGAATTTAGCGCCCAACCAGCCAATGCTCGTGCCAAGGTAAATCCGAGACCTTGGAATTGGGAGAAATCCCATGAAATGGGTTATTGTTACCCAGTGGGTGATCCTGAACCTGGTTCGGGAAAGTCCCACCTGACTAAAGCCT
>SDBT01020242.1_pt1 | contig 10412 bp, 11 predicted proteins | sample 2277101 | NCBI WGS metagenome assembly SDBT01 (sample SAMN10404973, study PRJNA504765) | marine sediment metagenome | isolation source: marine sediment core GS10_PC15, 103 cmbsf | place: Arctic Ocean: Southern Knipovich Ridge | collected 2010
AATTCTAAAAAATATTTGGGTTACATTATTTATAGCATGGTCAGTAGCTCTATTTTCTTTCTTCAAGTTTGAAAGTGGACACATTTATATAACAAATATCTTTATAGGGTCGGTTTTATACTACTTAGTCAAAATTTCTTTTAAAAAAGAGCATATAAAGTTCTTTGTAAATGGAGTTTTGTGGTATACGGTACTGAATTGTTTTTATATGGTTCTACAAGCACTAAATTTTGATTTTTACTTTATGACTGCTAGTCGCGAAGCTATGAATACAGGACTGTATGGTTTTATGGGAAGCGCTTGGCCTTTAGGTTGTCTATTAGCCCTAGCAATACCATTACTTGCCTCAAAAGGCACTTTGACTTCTAAGATAGGCTCTATACTGTTGTTTTTTCCTCTCTATCTCTGCCATGTAGGGCTTTGTTTAGCTATGGGTATCATAGGACTGCTTTTTGTCCTTTGGTGGCAAATACCGAAAAGTGTGTGGATTTCCGCGTTAATAGGATTAGTTTGCTTTGGAGGATTCTACTTAACCAAGATAGATAGACCTCAGTGGCATACAAGAGGTAGGGTTTGGAAAGCCGCTTTAATAGACGCAGCTAAACACCCTATTTCTGGGTCGGGATTAGACTCTTTTAGAAATGAAACTACAAACAAACCTTATAAATATCTGGAGAGATACACAGAACAAGGTGAAGATATAACTGTAAAGGTGTGGGACAATCCGCATAATTTAGTTATCTCATTATTCTTAGAGTTTTCATTAGTCGGGTTATTTATCTTTTGTGGGTATATACGAGGATCAACTTTAAAATTCATTAGAGCGATAAAGAGTAATCAAGCAATCGGGTTAACAGCGTTTATTATAGTATTTTTGGGTATAAGTTTCGGGCATTTTCCTTTATTCTTAGCCCGGTTTACACCAATACTCGTTGCGGGTTTTGCATTACTTGAAATTTCAATGGAGTGATTTATGGAATCTAAGATGTTCACTATTGTTAGAAAACAATTGAAGATTTATTTTTCTGTCATCTTGTTTATTCTTAATAGACCCAAGAGGATATTTAGTTCCTTTATGATGGATAACTTCTTCAGGAAGAAGATATCGTCCAATCATTTTTTCCATAACGAGATGGCTTCTGCGAACATACCCCCTGCAATCTTTAAAAGGATGATTGGGACTATAAACAAGAATATATCCTTGAGTGTTAGAGTATTTTCCACCTTTCCAACTCGAAGATTTTTGTCCTATAAATTTTCCTTTCAAAGATTTACTCATTTTTCTTTTAGATTCTTCAGAGTGTTTCTTACCATAAAAAGGATTATTTTTTCCAGAAAATTGAGGAAGTTTTTTACCCTTATTCCAAGGGATATAATTTTCTTTAGCTTTACTCAATATTTCTTTATACCAAGAAGGCAAAGGTTTTCCTTTGTGCCACGGGGTATGTCCCTTAACAAATCTACCAAGTTTATCTCTCATTTTAACCTCCAAAAAAGAAAGGCACTGTTCAGGGAGTTGCCGAAAGCACGATATGTGTTTTCGCCCTTACTTAGTGCCTTTTATTATAGACATAAAAAAATCGCACTGTCGGCAACTGGTTTAAGTATAACAGGAGTATTTTAAAAGTAAAGGAATATTTATGGCGGACTTTTTTACAAAATTAGATGGTACAATAAATCGGCGTGCACCCAATAACGAAGGAAATCCCGAAGACCCAGTTTTGCGTGAGAACTGGTTAGCGAGAGATGGCATACTCCATAAGCCCAAGGGGACAGTGAGGGCGATAACAACTTTACTAGATGATAAACCCCGGTGGATAGGAAGATACTATACCATAGAAGCAGGGCAAATATCACCTAAGACTTTCGCTTACACCCAAGACGGGCAATTATGGGTGATAGATGATCAAGCTAAGACTGCTACTAGTATTAAAAAATTACTTAATGCAAACGCTTATCCAAGACACATACTTTTTAAGACAGCAAACCAGACAAAATTATTCTTAGTTGATGGGGAAAACTTATATCAATATGACGGTAATAATGATAATAAGTTCGAGCTAGTAGTAATCTTAGACGCAGACGGAAATACCATAAAGCCTATTGATTTAATAGAGCATAAGGATAGGCTTCTCCTTATTTCGGAAACCATATTATACATATCCAAGAATTTAGCACCGACAGTCTTTGATGACACTAATGATAGTCTCGCTGTAATCGTAGGTTCAGCTAGAGGGAAGAATCTAGCGATAGGTACTTTAGAAGATAAACTTTACATATTTAATACTGAGGGGATATTCGCTTTATCCGGGGATGTGATAAGTGCTTTAGCAATCACCTTTGAAATTAGGCTAGTAGACGAGAAGAAAATAATTGCAGGAAGAACTCTAACTAAGGTTGAAAAGGCTTTTAACTTTATGGCAGATGATTATGAGATATGGTCTTGGGATGGGATAAATGCACAGATGCTTACTTTCAATTTCAAGTTAAAAGATTTTGTTTTCCAAAATAGAGATATGCTTGATAAGGCTGTTGGAGAATATTTTAATAATTACTATATGCTGTCATTCGTGGAAAACGGGGATGTAGAACCTAAAACTGAAATATGGTGGGATGCTTTCGAGAATAAAATTGACATAGTTAAAGGAAGGAATGTATCTTGCTATATGAAAACAGACCCCACAAGAGAAACGAGTTATTTACAGACTGGAAGGTCTGATGTCAACCGCATAATGGATACAGAGAGAACATACGCTTTTGACAGTGTAGCGATAGTTACAAGATTAAGAACAAGAAACTTTACGGTAAGGAAAGGGGAAAATGTAAGGTTCACGAATTTTTATCCTGAATTTGAACCAATCGGAGACCATAATATTACTTTTACTTATCTTTTAAATAGCAGATTATCTCAACCCGGTGCTAATAGGAATATTGCTACTCAAAATCTTAAAGGGGAAGTAATAGGATTAAGTTTTATAGAAATAAAAAATCAAAACTCTTTTACCGGAAGATTCCAACCAAAAATAAATTATGCAAGAGGAGAGAGTATTGCTTTTGAAATGGAGGATTCTACATTAGATTTAGAGATTAGACTACTGGGGATTGGGATAGATTTTATCAGGAAGACAAAAGTAAAAGGTAAAAAAGTAGGAGCTTAAAAATGAAGAGAGTAATTTGTTTAATGTTTTCAATAGGTTTATGTGGATTTTGCTGGGGAGCAGTAGTAACGCAAAGTTATTTGAGCCCTGACGGAGTAACAGTAGAAAAATTAGACTCTAACCGATTAGTCTTAACAAATGCTGCCAATAGTGTTGACGGTGGATTACTTCAGAGTGAATCAGTTACGGCTGATAAATTAGATGCTAACGCAACTCCTGTAAATCGTTGGGATGAGTCATTCAACGATTTTGTATTTGAAGGTCTTATAGTTCCAACGAGTGCTGATTTTGATTCTACCACTACTTCAGGGATTGCTTATATTAACGGTTTCCGTGTAGTAAAAGATGCGACTCCTCATACTTATAGTAGTTCTGTTCTTACCTATCTTGATTTATCCGAAAATGGAACTTATACATATAGCGAAACAGCAGGAGGCGGAGCAGTACCTTCAGTAGCTCTAAAGTCTATCAGGTTAATGATAGTATCCACAGATTTAACTACTGTCTCCTTTGTATCAGACGAAAGGACTACTATTGTAACATTAGGAACAGGCAGTGTTACTTCTATCACAGATATAGATGAAGATACTATGGTGCAAGTAGAAAAAACTTCTGATGATGATATTATAAGATTTGACACAGAAGGAACAGAGCAAGTAATAATACAAGACGGAGAGGTACTTCCTACTACAGATGATGATATAAATTTAGGTTCAGCTACGAAACAATTTAAAGATTTACATATAGACGGAACAGCTAATATAGATACGTTAGCTGTAGATGACATTGGTACTGTGTCTACTGGAACTTGGCAAGGAACAGACATTGCATTGGGTTATGGTGGGATAGGCTCTAATAAAATAGATAGCGGATTTGATGCCGTAAATGCAACGTCAAACGGTACAATATCTTTTAACTTTACTTTTGGTAGTGCCCCTAATGTTGTTGTAACACCAAGGCAAGATAATGATACTGCTATAGGACTTTGGAAAATAAAAACAATATCAACAACTAATTTTGTATTGAGAAATTTTCATACTGGAGCATTAACTTTTGAATGGATAGCTTTTGGAGCGGAATAATTGTGGAAAGAAGTCTAAAAAGAAGCACGGACAAAGAATTAAACAATATATTCGATTTCATCTTTCAGAATGCCTTTGGAAACCCTATTATATTCCCGAACACTCCCACACTGGTACAGATGAAAGCGAATACTTGGGGAGTTGTAAGTGGCGATAACACAAAGATTTACATAAAATTCGGAAACAATACCGGAACAGTTTTAACCGGAGTAGCATTGACGTGATAGAAACTTTAGAAAAGGTAGTAATAGAAAAAGCAGATATTGAGGATATTGCCGGAATAGTCAGGCTGATAAGAGAGTTTTTTGAAGAGAGTTTATCAGTATATTCTCTTTCACTAGATGCTTCAACTATACACGAGACAGTTACTAAGTATGTAACAGATTATATTGGATTAGTCGCCAGAAGAGGAGATAAAATAATAGGAACAATCGGTGGCTTTGTAATGCCTTCTATATTCGATAAGAACCAACTCGTAGGACAAGAGACTATCTGGTATGTAACTAAAGAAGAGAGAAAAGGAAGCATAGGTATTCGTCTTATAAAAGAATTTGAAAATAGATGTAAAGAACAAGGAGCTCACTTAATAGTTATGGTTCATATGGAGAATTTATACGCAGATGTTTTAGATAAACTTTATAAAATTAGAGGATATAAATTGATGGAGAACCAATACATAAAGGAGATTTAAAATGGCTATAGCAACAGCAATCATAGCGGCAGGTGTAATAGCAGGAGGAGCAATAGCAGGAGCTAGTATCGCCTCAAGTGGAGCAAAGAAAGCAGCCGAGACACAGGCACAGTCGCAACAGGCAGCTCTTAGTGCTCAGGAAGAAGCAGCAAGACAAGAAGCCTTAAAACGAGGCGAAGCTGTTGATGTTCAGAAAGTAGCTGCTGAAAAGAGAAAAGCCGAATTAGAAGGTATTAAATTGCCTACTTTATTAGAGACTCCTTCTGGACAAGAATTAAAATCCACCTTGCAGGAAAGAATAGCAGGTCGTGGAATATCTCAAATAGATGTAGGAGCAGGAACAGCAGCTTTTGCAGGTGTGCGTAGAGCAGGAGTAGAGAGAGAAAAGGCAGCCGTAGGTTCAGCAGCTTCCGCAGCAGGACTAGGAAGGTCTATACTACGCCCAAGGTTAGTAGGAGAGGCAGTTGCAGGCGGTGAGAGGGACATAGCTTTAACTACCGCAGATTTACAAAAACAGAATAAAGTTTTAGAAGCTCAACAGGTCGTAGATTCTTTAAATAGATTCCAACAATTAACTAACCAAGAACTTGACTCTCAACAGAAGAGTCAGTTATTCGAGGCACAGAAAGTCTTAGCCGAAGAATCAGGACAGATAGACATAGCAAATACCATAGCAGGTAACGCTACGATAGAGAGACAAAATCAATTCTCCATAGCTAACTCAATAGCAGCCATAGGTGCTACTGAAGCAGCAGGTCAGCTACAGCAGGCAGCACTTATAGGCTCTGGGATATTAGAGGCAGGAGTAGGTTTTGGAAATGCAATAGCAAAAAGTAATGAAGATATTATAAGTGCGATAACTGAAAGCAAACAAGAAAGAGGTCTTGGAGCGGTAGTCCTAAGAGGACAGGAACCAGGAGCTTTTGAAGAAAGAAGATTGAGTATATTAAATCAATAGGAGGAACTATGGCTTTAGAAGACAGATTAGCAAGATTAAACCAAACTAAACCGGGAAAACAAAGATTAGTTTCTGACTTACCTGCGGCTACTCAATTAAACGCAATCAATCAGATTTTGGCAGGACAGAATACTACCAACCCAACGATTAACGATTTCGTAAGACGTAGAGCGAAAGAGGGACGAACTCCTCCACAGATAAGAGAAGATTTTATAACAGAACAAAGAAGGTCAGCAAGTCCTTTAATAATTATGGGAGGAGGTTAAAATGGCCAGTTTAGCCGAACAATTAGCAAAATTATCAGACAAAGACCTATTAGCATTAGAACAGGAAATGCTTAAAAAGAATACTCCTGAAGGCATACAAGCTGATACTGAGAGGTTAGAAGCCTCTGGCGTAGGTGGTGGTAGAGGTCTTCTAAAAGGTGCTGTGGAAGGCGCTGTAAGAGGTGGGAGGTCTGTTGTGTCGGGTGTAAGGCAGTTAGCCGGGATAGACCCTTTGGCAGAGCCAGCTACAGGTGATTTAGAGACTTTTAGGCAAAAAGAAGAAATAAAGAGTGGTCTTGAAGAAGAAAGAACCAAAAGATTATTAGGTGGTGGAGTATCTAGTGAAAAGGGAGATACATTCCGAGCAAAAGGCTTTACCTCGGGAGGAGTTTCTTTTGAAAGAGAAGAAACCGAAGACGAAAAAAGAGCAAAAGTAGAAGAAAACCTTGAGATACTAAAAGCAAAGGAAGAAGTTAAAAAAGAAGTAACAACTGCTGCCAAAAGTGTTGCAGGTGAGAGACAGGCAAGGATAAGTCTTTCTGTTATCGGTGGTTCTGCTCAAAGACTAGGGCAAAGATATGCTGATGGTTTTGAAGAAGGCGGCATAGGAGATATAGGAAGATCGTTGATTTCAAGTGGCGCTCAAAAGATAGGTGGTAAAGCAGGAGATAAATTTAAAAATAGTGGTGCTTTCCCCGGACAAAAAGTTGAGTTAATTACTAAGTTAATGCCTATTCTTACACAGCAAGGAGATAAGGCAGGTAGTGTTAGGCTTGTAAGCACAGTATTTGATAGGTTAATGGAAACATTACCAAGCAAAGCAACTGGGCCGGAAACAGCAAAAGAGATGATTTCAGCTACCTTGACTAATATGTTCACTTTTGCAAATGCTATAAGGAGTTTAGGGATAACCAACGATCAAGTAGAAGGTATGTCTAAAACTCAATTAGACCAACTTGGTGATAGGATAGAAGGCTTTGCCGATGAGATTAGACTAAGTCCTGAAGAACAGCAAGACTTAGATAGTTTATTGCAGGTTTCATTAGAGCCATTAACTAAGTTAATAGAAAGTCAAGGTGGAGCGGCAGGGGTTCAAACAGAACAACCTTTGGGGACAGAGCAACCTCCCCAAGAAGGACAGACAGCGACTAATCCACAAACAGGTGAAAAACTAATATTTAGAGGAGGACAATGGCAGCCACTACAGTAAGATTACCTCCAGGTTTTGTTTTAGATAAGCCTCAAACAACAGGGTTACCTCAAGGATTTGTTTTGGATGCACCTGAAAAAATAGAAGAACCTGGAATTGTATCAAGAATTGGGCGTAAGGTTTTAGGTGAGGTTAAGACTCCCGAACAAGTAGAAGAGGCTGTGGCCGGAAGAGAGGATATAATAGGCACAATAGAGAAAGTAGAAGAACCTGGGAGACCGAGATTGTTTGAAGATAGAAAAAGAGTTGCTGCTGAAACAGCAGTAAAAACTATTGGGGCAGCAGGTGAGGCAGCTCCTAAGTTAGCTTTTGGTGCATTCCAAAGAGCAGAAGCAGCTATAGCAGGGCCAATTCTCAGAATGCAAACAGAGAGAAAGAAAGGAAATGTTCCTCAGACTTTTGGAGAGGCTCTTGAGGAAGGTAAACTTGCTTTTGGCGAGTTTATAAAAGGAGTTACTGGTGAGCAACAAGCTCAAATAGGCGATATATTTAGAACTGCTGGTATCCCAGAAAATGTATCATCTACATTAGGACTAGCAACTACAATAGCACTTGGTAATCTCGCTTCTGCCGGTAGAGCTGGTGCTATAACAAAGAAAGGAATCGGTTTAGCCAAACCTACAGTAATCACCGCTTCAAAGAACTTTGCCGATGATGTAGTAGTAAGGCTTCCGGGTAAGCCAAGAATATTTGGTCAAAAATGGCTACAGAATTTTACCAAGCAAGGCAGAGATGTAACTGATGATTTACAAAGGTCGTTAGGTAATTCCTTTGATGATGTATTAACCCCTGAGATGTTAAATACTAAAGTTACAGGGTTGGATAAACCTTTATTTGAACTACTCGCACAAAAGCCTGAGTTTATTGGAACAGCAGAGAAACAACTTCTCAGAAATATGGATGATTTCTTTCTATCAAAGTTTGGTAGTGCAAGAATTGATACTGTTGAGAAAGTAAGATTGCTTAAAGACTTACTACGTTCTAATATACCTAAAACATTATATAAGGGTGGGGGAACAATCGGGAAGGGTACGAGTATAAAGTTAAAACAGAAAGGACTTATAAATACTTTAACCGATCTTGAACATCAATCGTTGAAAAATGCCGGACTTATCAAAGAAGCCGAACAATTAGCAAAATTAAACAATTTCGCGCATACTCAGGTATATCCTAAATTAGATAATATGAGGGTATTATTTGGAAAGAGTGGTACTCCTACGATACCTTCTCAGGCTAGAATAGAAAGAACTCTCTCTCTAACAGGAGGGCTAAAAAGCATAACAGGTCAAGGTGGAGGGCCACTTGCAAGGGCAGCCGAGAGAGGAGCAATCAAAGAAGTACCTAAACTCACAAGACAACTTGAGAGATATATTACCACAGGTCAATATGGAGATGATTTACTTGGTGTAGTTAAAAATTCAAAGAGTTTAATAAAGCAAATGATACAGTTTAGAAGAAGAAGAGTACAAGTAACCGGGGCAGTTGGAGCTGGCTTGTTTTTTGGTGGTAAAAAATTATTTGGTAGAGGTGAAGAATGAGCAATCTACAGATTTTGTTTATTCTTATTGTTGTATATTTATTTTTATCTAACTAGCAAAGGAGAACTATGGACTTAAAGAAATCACTCGAACCATTTATTGACAGTTTCCTTAAAAGCCTCGAAGGTAAGATAGTAGACTGTAATATCAAAATAAAAGAACTAGAATCCGAGAAAGAAAAAGTCATTCAGCAACAAGAAGTCTTAAAAGAACAGGAAAAAACAAATAGTGCAAACTTATATAAACGCCAACAAAAACTTGATGAAGAAATAGAAAGGAGCAAAAATATTCAAGTAGAACTTGAAAATGAAATCTCCAATACTAACAAGCAGAATAAAGAATTATCCATAGAGCTGACCAAAGCGGAAAACGCCTCTCAGAATGCCGAGGATGAGAGAGACCTTGCTGTAAAGGAGAGAATAAAACAGGAAGAGAAGACTGGAGTTTATAATACAAAGATTGATTTCCTAAAAACAGACTTCGCAAGACTTAAAACAAAAGAAGACAATCTTGATGAGAGAGAAAGAAAAGTTAAGGCTAAAGAGAGCTTATCTGATAAGAGAGAGAAGAAACTTATCCAAGATGAACACGAAGTGGCTGAAGCAAAATTAGATGCTAGAACAGCGCAGAAGAGAATAGATTTTGAATATAAGAAACTTAACTTAAAATGAGTGATGATGTAAGTTTAGAACCTCTATTTAATAATGGGCGACCTTCAGCTGCCGGAGGCGGTGGTGCGAGAGTAACCTCGATAGAAGAGATAGGCGCAGTATCTAATAGGGCTGCAGCTTCTGTAACCGCTACGCCCCAAGAGATAACCATAGGGGCGAATAAGAACTCAATAGAGATAGAGAACTCTGGTTCTAAGATAATCTATTACGGAGGAAGTGGAGTTAATTCTACAAACGGATTAAGATTATTCCCTAACGCCAAAAAAACATTTGCAAAGGTAAAAGGTGATTTCTCTATATTTTTAGTATGTGCTGCAGGGGATACAAGCACAAGACGAATAGCCGAGTTTACATGAAGAAATTATGTATTCTAATATTATCCTTATTTTTAATATCTTCCACTTATGCCGACCCAATAAGTGAAACACAACCTTTTTCTATAAATGATACTTCAACAAATATATATAATCCTTGGCAACTAACCTTCTCCCCTGACGGTGGAGTAGCCGATGACGGTGATGGTTCTGCTACAGTCAACTTAGATACTTCTCTCAACGGTACATTCCTCAAACTAGACGGCTCAAACGCCAACACCACGATAAATATAGTTTCTGAGGATTTAACAACAACAGGCACAGGCGACTTTGGTAGATTAGTTGTAGACTCTACTACCCTTGTAGTTAATGCCACAAGTTATGAAGATAGGGTTGGGATTGGGACGGCGAGTCCAAAACATTTATTAGATGTAGGCGGAATGGAAGGCACTGGGGCGCCTGGCAATCTCGGCATTAAATCAAATAGTGGTGCTTTGGCAATCCGTATCGAAGAAAATAGCGGG
>SDBT01020243.1_pt1 | contig 10412 bp, 9 predicted proteins | sample 2277101 | NCBI WGS metagenome assembly SDBT01 (sample SAMN10404973, study PRJNA504765) | marine sediment metagenome | isolation source: marine sediment core GS10_PC15, 103 cmbsf | place: Arctic Ocean: Southern Knipovich Ridge | collected 2010
TGGTAACCCCGGCAGTCGCCGCCGTGGTCGTGATCGGCATTCAGGCCTGGGTTGGTCGCCTCGTGGTCAAAGGGGACCTCGCCTCTGACCTCGTCTCACTTCACCTTGCAATCTCGATGGTCGTGGTGGCTCTGCTGACCGTCGTGGTTGTCGCCACCAACCTTCCCCAAATCGATCCCGAGCCGACAGAGCGTCGCCGGGGATGGACCGTACGAGTCGGGGTTGCCGCGGCCGCCTCGTTCCTGCTGCTCATCCTGGGGTCGGTCGTGCACAATCGCTATTTCCCTGGATGGCCACTGATGGACAACACCGTGCTAGGCGACCTGTCCAACACGATGGCCGCCGTTCACTATCTGCATCGTCTGATGGCAGGTGTCCTCCTGGCATACCTCGTCTACCTGGTGGCGATGAGCACCCAGTTTGAGATTCCGGCAGGCGAAAGAAGCCTTATCTTGACCACCGGAACCCTCTATCTGGTCAACGTAGTGCTGGGTGCAGCACACGTTTTCACCATGGTGGACTCGGCGTTTCTCGTTGCAGCACATCTCGGTCTGGCCGCCGTGGTGTGGTCTCTGCTGGTCGCAGCCACCACCATTCCGATCCTCACCCAACGTGTTCCCGCAGCCAGGAGGCATGCGCCGGCCAGTAGAAAGGTCTAAGCGGGTGACCTCTCAGCTGGTCGGGTCGCCGGGGACGACAAGAGGACTGCACTGCTTCTTGCGCGATGGCTACCCCACAGCAACAGCGTCGATGCACGAAGAGTGGCGAAGAACCAGGACGTGCTGGTGAGTAATCGCTAGCTTCCCCCTGCAGAACTTGTGTGCAGGTGGGCAACGGGTCAAACAGACGTCAAACTCCGAGCGAGCAGCTCTCAGCATGCGCGCGTCCGTCAGTTCCAGACCTGGGTGTCGACGGAAACCCCGGGTTCAAAAGTAACTTGAACGGTGTCTCCGTTGATGACGGAGACACCATCCCTAGGTGACTGATCGGCAGGAAAGACCAAGTATCGACCGTCAGCATGCACGAGTAGTTTCAAGTTCCTGTGAGAAAAGAGTGGTGGTTCATCCGCCACAGTCGTCACGTCGACGCTAGGCCAGCTATCGAAGAGCGGGATGGGGCTAAGAAGCGTCACGCTCGGGAGCTGTGGGACACTCTGCTCGATGCGCTTTGCCTGATCCCGTCCGAGTGATCGGGCGTAATGTCCTGCCGTTGCCATAACTCCAACGAACAACAACAAACCCATCGCAACGCTCATCGTGACCGTCAAGAAGTCGGACTTGCCAAAGAACCCCAAGTGCTCACCACGCCGTAAAAGTGCCAGCCCTAGCCAGCCGACCAAAACCCCGACTGTGAATATGACAGACGGAAAGACGTTTGAGAAGGGGGCCCCATACCGGGAGTTATCCCATATGAACGCGCCGATGGTCAGCAGGAAACCGACAGGAATCGCTGTCCACGCTAAACCGCGAAGGTCTTGCTTCAGGACGAATACAAAAGCAAACGCGACGATCGAGATCAACAAGAGCCCATAGGGCACGACCCTCGTGAGCACATCGACGCTACGCAGTAGGTAGTCAGTAGTGGTGAAGCCGAGCACGGAAGAGTCGATGCCGAATTCCCAATAGAGTGCCATCGTTCGTTGCCAGCTCACGAAGTAGGCGATAGCAGTCAGCGCTGCAAGGGGTGCAACAACCTTCGCCACCGCCTCCCAGCGACGCGTGAAGTCCGATGCATCTGAGTTAGCAGTTGCCACGTCCGGATTCCTGCTGGTAGAGATCCTGGACCAAGGTCTCATAGGTCGGGAAGAGTTTGATGGCATCCCGGCAATAGACACGCGCAATTTCGATCTGGTCGGACCTGGCGAGCACCGTCATCTGTTCGACAAGCAGGATGCTTAGGACATCCGGCTGCGTCCTCCACAGATCGCTGCGAACGAATCCTTCGATCGAGTCAAGGTCAGATTGGATGCGATCGAGATCAGCACCCGATTGGCTGAGTTGCGCAGCAGCCCTATAGACCATCGCAGTCACAAAGAAGGGGTCCGACTCCGTTAGCCCGATGACCGGCGTCGTTTCGTCAACGAGTCCTGAATAGTCGCCTGATGCAAGACGGTCTTTCCAATCGTCAGGCGTCGGGACGTTGTTATGCGGGCCTAGGCCGGAGCCAATCGGCTGTACTTGTCTCGGTGGTTCCGAAGGAGGGTCAACATCGGTGAAATCATCGAACCCGGGGCCACCGACTGTTGGACTAGTGCCGCAACTAGACAGCAGGGCAGCTACAAGCAGCGAGAAGATCAGGTGTCCGTGCGGGCGAACGCTGCGGCCGATGCGTCGCCAACCCTGCACTCGATTCTCCATGCTTAAACCACCTGGCCTGACATTAGTGCGTGTGATTACCCCGGCAAGGAAGAACAAGGTGGAGCTAGAGCGGGGAGGCGTGTGGTTGTTGGGGATTTGGGCGGTTGAGCAACCCAGGTCGAACGAGGGTCAAACGAGCAAATCGTGATGGCCAGGTCAGAATGGCGCTAGACGAGAGGCCTTCGAGCGGACTAGTGCCTCATGTCAGTCAAGGTGAGCCCACTTTCGACTGGACGCTGCGCGGCGAATTTGACCGGGCAGAGGCCGACGGGCGACATCAGAAAACGTCTGTATGAAAAACTCATGCAGCCATGGCCGATCGGTTGGTGTTTGCGGAGTTTCATAAGAGCTTCGGGTTCTACACGAGCCAAGGGACCGACCAGAAGGACCAGGTCGACCTAGCAGATGAGTCAGCGCGGAACACGGCGCTGCTCCTGGACTCACGGCCCTCGACGGCTAGAGCACAGTGAATTCGAACATCCCCACTTTACCGCCGAGCTATACGAAGGTGGAGGTTAGGATCGGTTGTCGGAAGCTGGGGCAGAGACGCCAACACGCGTGGTCCTCAAGGACTCAACAGCTCTTTCAGCCGTGTAGTAACCCAGCGCTCGATAGGCCTCGAATTGCGCCTCGTCAAAGAACTGATCTGCAGTGGAGTGGTTTGGAAAGGCTCGGTTCAGCTCCTGGTACTGGAGTACGTCTAGCGGGGCATCATCGGTGACTGCCGTCTTGCAGTAGACGATGCGAGCTTGGGCCATCTGACCCGGAATGTTGAAGTCATGGACGACGTGGTCGGATTTCGCCCGCCACAGAGGCTGCGTCCTCTTGCGTGACGTCTTGTCGGACCCATCACTTTCGACGTCTACCCCCTTCATGTCCGTTGGATCGATCTCGCCAAGATCGATTCCGAACTCAGTCCGGGCCAGAGCTATCGCCGTGCCGAGGGTCTTGAACGTCTCGGGCGAGTCCCCCGCCGCGTCGAAGCAGTAGATCTCATTGCAACCCCGCCTCAATAACTCGACCAAGCCCAGGTTTTCCCAGTGGCCACCATCGCTTGCATAAACGAATTTGTCCGACAGTCGGTAAATCCCGAACATCTCCTTGAAGAGATAGGTAGCCCGAACACGCTCAGTCCATCGACGGCCTTCCGCGTTCTCTTGTTCTCGAATAAGGACCTGTTCCCTTACCGACGTTGCAGCCTTTCGAGCTGTTGTCCCGATCGACGGCTCTGCGGTCGATCGATCTCGCGCTTCCGCCCTTAGGTTCCTCAGTCTCTCCTTGATGTCGACCAGAGTCATGTCCTGTTCTGACTCGAGAGCTTTCAGCCACCGGGGGTTTGGCAACCAAACGCCGGTCCGTACATTGGCGAGAGCAAGAAGGGCCTGAATCGACTTCATGGTCATCCTTCCCATCGCCGGCGAAATGGCCGCGCCAGAAATAGCGACAGCGGACGGCAGTGAGATGTCTGACGCCCTCCAGCCGAGCAACTCTTCAGCCTTCTTTGTTTTTATGGCGTCTAGGTCGACAGCCGAGATTTCTGACCCGCTGAAGGTGACCGAAATCGCATTGCGGCCCGGCGGCACGACACCGACGTCGGTGACATTGATTGCGGCGCACACGAGCAATTCCGGCGCGTTGGAGACATTTTCATACGCCGAGAAATTCTCTTCCTCTTCGGATAAAGGCCGTACCCCGCTCCCTTCGCGAACGATGCCGAACGTCTTGGTCAGACGACGGCGATAGAAGGGGTGAAGAGACCAGGTGTTCAGGTCGGCGAAAGTAACGATGATGACGAAAAGAGCGACTACACCCCCCATCAGGAGGACCAGGTCGTCGGCCTTGGAGGCCCCCACATCGGCCAGTGCGATCAAAGCAACGATTCCCATGAGAGGCGCAACCAGTCCGCCGGCCACTCGACCTAGCCACGATGGCTTCTTTGCGACCAACGTGCGAGCTGCGCCAAGGGCGAGGATGGAGGCTCCGATGGATTGAAATGCCACGTACGCCTTCGAAGCATCATTCAGTAGGCCCGCAAAACCCTTGGAGAGAGCAAGGGGGACGAGGAACAGTGTTAAGAACAGAGCTAGGCCCGCGGCAAAAAGCAGTATCGAACCTCGCTGCAATGACGAACGCAATCGATCGTGCGTATTGATAGCTCGACCGCTCACGCTCAGCATCCCGACGAGCACTGCAAGTACCACGCAGAGACCTATTGTCAACCACGTGGACGGAACCGGGATGACAACGCCTGAGGAGTCCCGTAGGCCGGGGTACAACACGTCGCTCGACATGAAACGACCCCAGGGAAGTGCGAGGATGGCAAGGAGAGAACCGATCAAGGCAAAGCTGAAGCCGAAACCCAGGAGAAGCCGACCAACGACTCCGAGTTTTGATACGAGAGTGGGGGCTAGATATTGGGAGTTGTTGCGGAGATGTCGTTCTTCAGGTGTTTGTGGCTGGTAAGCAGGTTCTCCTCGACGAGTCCCCAACTCCTTCGAGACGGCGGCCATCGCGCCCGCCATGTAGGCGCCACCGGACACGGCAGAGAGGACATCGGCGGTTTGCCAGACACCCTTGTCCTGCAACGCCTGATACGCCCCGAGGTTGTATGCAGCCGAACGTATTCCTCCGCCGGAGCTGCAAATCCCCACTCTCTTCTCTCCAGGCCCGGGCTGTTTTGGTGTCTCCGGCCCCGGCCATCTCGGGTCCGGCTCAGGTAGCCGTTGGGAAAGAAGGCCCCAGGCGTTGTTCGTTCGAAGGAATGGAAGGATGGCAGCGATGAAGGAGCCGATTGGAGAGAGGAAGCGCCTCAGCACCCAGTAGACCAGACCAAGTCCGAGAAACGCGAACGCGAAAGTGAGCAAAGTGAACTTCGGCCACGCCACAGTCGCAGTCAGACTCGGAAGCCACGCTGGCCCTCCATTGAGATACCTCAGCATTGCGAGGTTCTCCACCACATCGAGCAACCCCGCGAAAATCGCGCCTACCGACATTGTTCGGATGACCGTTCTCGCCCAAGGACTCTGGAACTGAGATCTCACAAAGAGCAAGCCGACGGAGACGGCAACCACGTAGCTGGCGATCAGGGCCCAGTCCCAGGCGATGGACTGTCGGATCACTTCCTCTACCGCGGCCTCATTGGCAAACGCACCGCTAGCGACCCATTGATGAATGAGTTCGTCGGCGCGGTCGGAGGATCCGGCTAATTCATACTGCACGATTGGGAAGCCACTCAGGGAATCAGTTAGTAGTTTCTGGAACCAGAACGCCAGAAGTGCAGGAACGATCCACCAGTTCGATGCGGCGGCGACGAAGCAATGCAGCCTGTCCCATAGTTTCGTGAGTGCATTGATGGAGTTTGCAAGGAACTCACCTCGAGCAGGTGCGCCCGCTGTCCGCTCGATCTCGTCAGCGTAAGCGCTCTTTTTCCCCTGAAAGCGCGCTACTCCTGCCACGCCCCCTCCTTCCGCGTCTCCACAAGTCCCATCCTCTCCCTCATCGAAGAACGCCGAGAGACGGACGTATCCTTCGGCATGTCACACGCAGTGACCCAGCCGACCCTACACAACAGCCTCCGTCGGCGGCGGGTGGACACCATCCCCGCCCATAACCGGCACGGCATTTTGGCGGCTCGTTGCGCTCCAACTGGTGAAAGCTCTTGGTAGGGACAAGTTGGTCAGAGCTGTGACATCAACAAGGCCGACAATCTCGTCACTTCTCGAGCGCGCCTGAAGCCTTTTCGACTGATCGGCTGACCAGCCTCTCGCTGAAACCTGCCACGAGGGCCGTGGCGTATACACCCGTTCCTTCTAACGAAACGGCCGAGAGCCCAGATTGCAAGATTACTACCACGGTCACAGCTGAGGCTGCGCCGATTAGGGGTCTCGTCCGCATCAGAATCCGACGTACCCGCAGGTCTGGAATTTGCATGGCGGAGCCACTTGAGATGATGGTCGTTGCACCGCTGAGCACGGCGCCGAGTGCCCCGAGCAACAGGACAACGACCAATAGTTGCCAGTCCATCAGAATATCGTTGGCAACATCCTTGGTGCCCAGGCTCGGCACCCACTCCTTCGAAACGACAAACACCAGGGCCGCTAAGATGCCCAGGAGAATTAGTGAAGCGACGGTGATAGTCCTGGCGAGTATGCCCTGCTTGACGTAGACGTTGTCAAGGCGATCATCGAGAATCCTGCGGGAAGCCACAACCCTGGCGCGAAGCGTCGCCGTGATCTCGGTTTCTATCAGGCTGACCCATTCCACCAGGTCGTCGACTGGGCCGTCAATCTTCACAAGCTTGCCGAGACGTTTCAGCCTCTCTCGAATATCCGCCTCTGGCTGCGGCCTGACATCAACTGCTAACTCAAGCCGGCGAACGCGGCCGCCGATTCCGCCCAAATCCGTACTGTCGTTTCCGAGCAACCACTCGACGGTCTGGAGTCGCCAACCGCTGAGCTTGTTTTGGGCTTCCTCACGGACGCGTTTGGCTTCAATCTCGAGCTCCGACTTGGTATAGCCATAGATGGCTTGCCTCTGAGCCGCTTTGAGCGATGACCAAGCCGGCTCCATCTGCTTGTCGAGAAAATGCTGACTCGCATTCTGGAGGTGCGTTGCAGCCCAACTCACCCCACGTAGTCGAACCGAACTGATCGTGTCCTTTGATCTCCGCCGCAGCGGTTTGGAACGCGGCTCGAAAGCGCTGGAGTTCGCCTAGCGTTGGACGCGGCTCAAACCAGCTGCGGGTGAATGTACTCACCACGAACTTCTTGAACTTACCCGCGCCTTTCGGATCAGCGTTATCGCGATCTTCAGGCTGCTCAGCTTGGTTCACCTCATCAGAGTACCGAGAGCCGCCCCCCCAAGGTGTGCGACATGCCAATCGCTCTAGTCACCGTGGCCTGAGGGCTACCGTTAGGGCGTTGTCGTCTGACGTGTATTTTCCCGATAGGGCGGCGCAGTGACAAAACGGCCGCGGACAGGTCCAGAAGTGGTTTCTCCTCCGATTCACTGGGGCCGATGAGTCAATCTCCGTCGAAGTAGACTCGCAAGAGCAGGAATTCTCGCGGTGGCGATGGATCACCCTGTCTGAGTCGGTCACTGCAGTATGGGCGGGTCGGCGATCTGTCTATCGTGAAGTCGCCCTTCGTTGGCACGACCACGCGTCCTAGATCTAAGCTACGCACCCTTCCTCGATCGCTGACCCGCAACCGGATGCCGAGTTCACGGATGGCCAACTCGAGGCCATCCGCAGTTTGTCGAGAGTTGGCATCTTTGGTAGTTCGCAACGGAGACTCGAACGATGGGATCTCATATCAACCGCCTGCCGCTTCTGACATTGCGAAGGCTGACGAAGTTTGAACTCAGGTGAGTAAGAGCAGCTGCCCTGCGATCAGAAATCAACGGATGAACGTCGGGCTCGAACGCCGACGCATCCATCCATGCAAACGCTCCGCCCTACGCCCGAAGTCGGCGCGCCGTCCTTTCAATGCGTAGCCTTAAACGACGCTAACCGAAGAATGTCGGTTCAGTCCCTATTCTAAAAGTCCCGACAGAAGGGGAGGTGACATCATGTCAAGCCCAGATGTGGATATCGACTACAAGCACAACCGCAAACGCCAACCCGATCCCCTCGATCAAGTGAAGGAGGCCGTCGAGAGAGCGGACAGGACAATCTCCGCGATCGTTTACAAGATCGATCCGCCGAGGATCTATAAGGCGCTAGAAAAGGCTGCCAAGGAGGACAAGGTTGACGTACGCATTCTTGTTAATGACGGTCTGAAGAAGAGATATCGCCAAAAGTTGCTAACCCATGGTGATTCGATACTCGAGGAGTCTGAACAACCGCGGTGGTTTCGGAAGATGCATTCACCAAGCAAGGAACTGGCGACGCTCGCGCTGACGAAGAGGGTCGAAATACGGCAGTGGACACCCGCTAGACTCCATGTAAAGCTCCTCATAATCGACGACAAAGAAGTCCTCTCAGGGAGTTACAACTGGACTGACTCGGCCGCTGCCCAGAATGCAGAGCTGCTGCTGAGATTCACCAATCGAGACCACGTCAAGAAATTCGTCAAAGTCTTCAAGGGTCTCTATGAACGAGAAGAGTGGGCCAAGCCTCTCATCCGGTGATAGGCCACATGGAAATCTGGCTATAGGTCCGGTCCCGGGGGCGAACCATCCTCTTATTTGACGTGTTGTCGCGCCGATCGCTTTGGATATCCATCCCCCTTCGTGTCGTTAGATCGATCTCGCCAAGATCGATTCCGAATGCAGTCCGGGCCAAAGTTACCGTCGTGCCAAGCGTCTTGAACGTCTCGGCGAGTATCAGGATACGTCGAAGCAGTAGATCTCATTGCAACCCCGCCTCAATAACTCGACCAAACCCAGGGTTTCCCAGTGGCCACTGAACGCATTAGGTGGCGTTTGGCTTCACGGGACTATGCCCGTTGGGCCATCGGGTGGTTTTCGGCTAGTGAGCCAGACGGGGATCAAACCTGCCGAGACGGCCCCAGCAGACTGGCATCGCTAAGCGTGAAGTGACAGAGACGCGCGAGCGCGCATCAGTAGGGTTAGCCATCCATGCACCAACGACCGATATCTCTGGGCGTTGAGACGACGGGAGGAGTGGCTTGTATTGGGCGAATATCGGGCAGGTCCCAAGAAGAAACTCAGCGGACGGACTTTTCGACGGCTGGGTTGTCTATCTGAAGAGCGGCAGCGGGACCGGCAAAGAAGTCAGATTCCGCGAGTTGCATGAGCGAATCCATACGTCTTTGGCAGCCAAGAATGTCAACTACTCAGAAATCACGACGGAAGTTGGCAAAGACGATTTTCGGAATAGGTTCTCTTGCCGCAACCGCAAGCATCCCTTGTTTCTGATCATGGGGAGGCACCCCGAAGACCATCAACGGGGAGACTCGTTCGTGATCATCGAATGGGGCAAGTGGAGCGACCAAGAGAAGATGATCGAAGACGCCTTAACTCTGGTCGCGGTGATCGGAGGCAGGGACCTACTCCCGCTCTTGAATGGAGACAAGACGGAGGATCCCACTTCGGCTCTAGCAACGATCGTGGAGCAAGCGAACTTCTACGAGATGAGGACGGGCAATCACATCTCAATCAGCCACATCTGATTCGACGTCCGGGTCCCGTACAACATCTTCTGCACATCGATGCGCGCCAACATCAGCGATTTTCAGTTTCGCCCCACTCGTCACATCTTCAACATGAACTTCCCAGGATGTGAGGTTCGCCGGCACCTCAGAGCGACTAATGAACGCCAACGCACCTTGCGTGTTTCCGTCCAGGTCGAGCGGATTCGACAGGTACCTCCCCTGAATGTCTGGTAGTTCTTTGTATACGGCCTGGAATTCGCCAAAGTCAAAGAAGTCATGCCCTGGAATCACCAGCCCGAATCGCAGTATGCGACCCTTGCCGGAGAGATCTGTCGCCAACACATTCTCAAAGTGAACGGTCGGATGGCTCTCAATGTGTCCAGAGCGCGGAACGGTCGGGATTCGGATCTCAAAAAGCTCACGTGTTGGCTCGGCGCCAAGCATTTCGATCTCATCGTTCAGGCCGGATATTCGCTGCCGTGCTGCGCTTAGTTGTCGGGAAGGGGCGCGGAGAAAAGCAAACAGTAGAACGAGGGCAGCTATCACGGCTAGTGCAATCACCGCGTTGATCGCACCCGTCATGATCCGGTCTCCGATGCTTGAACTCTCTTCAGGGAGAAACACACCACCTGCAGCGCCTGAAATGATCGTCACGGCCACTAACCCAACCCAGAAGCTGGCGAACAAGTGTCGGGTGTCTATCAGTGTTTGCCTCAGGACAGTGTTGTCCGGGTCAGCAGGATCCATACGCCGAGGGTATTCGAAGGTGGATCGCATCGCTTGGCACTGACATCCTGAGAAGAACTAGGAGGAGTTAGGGCGGAGAGGCCTGCGGTTGTTGGGGATTCGGGTGGTTGCGTGGTTGATGTCAAACGAGGGTCAAACAAGTCAATCGACCGGGGCATCGGACTTGGCCTTCACACGGCAGAGGTCACTGGTT
>SDBT01020244.1_pt1 | contig 10412 bp, 11 predicted proteins | sample 2277101 | NCBI WGS metagenome assembly SDBT01 (sample SAMN10404973, study PRJNA504765) | marine sediment metagenome | isolation source: marine sediment core GS10_PC15, 103 cmbsf | place: Arctic Ocean: Southern Knipovich Ridge | collected 2010
CTACTATAATACGGGGCAAATAGTGAAATCTCCCAAAAAAATTGGCCTCTAGCTTTGGCAGAGGGGTGAACTATTACGAAAAATGCATACAGAAAATATATTAAATGTACAATGCTAAAAAACCGAGTTTCGATATTTCTTTTAAAAACATCTATTTTTAAAACATATAATAACGTTTTCGAAGGGGTAGCCTTCCATTGACTTGGTAAGAACCAAAATAGGGGATGGCGGCAAATTCATTGAGTATTTTTAGTATGAGGAATAAACTAGAAAAACGAAAAAAATCCCAAAACTTCATAAATGTGGTTTTTCTGATAAGCCGAGACCGATGTTGCATGCAAAAATATCTAATGCAACATTACATGCTTAAGAACATTATTACTGATGGCTGAATCTGAAACATTCATAAACTTTTAGATCGCAGTGGACTGATCGATGAATTTAACAAATCTACTATAAAGAGAACTGGCAAATTTGAGCCTATAACAATGAATATTCAGTTTTGCTATTCAAGTCGATATAATGACCACCATGCTTACCCGAAAAGTTTAGTGAGCTCGCCACCGCCTGGATGGACGTATAGAGAAACGGAAATAAAGCTCAATTCAGAAATTGGCCGACCGTGGGCCAAGTTTTTTACATTCCCTAAAGAGTGGATACACGCTTCTAGCCTTTTCCCAAGTGGAAAGAACCTCTGGGTATTTGACATTGATCATTGTGAATATTTATTAGAACAAGTCAAAGGATTTTCCTGCCCTGAACGCCCGGTGCTTGACAGATCTCTGGCAGAGCGTTTGATTTTACGATCCCTATCCTCTCCCTTTCGAATTGGGCTAATTGCCTGGTCTGAGTCAGCAAAACAATCAATTATAGATTTGTATGTAAAACACGAAAAGCCATATCCGGAAATATGCGTTGCCTATCCAAGTGTAATTTCACCGACTAAACAACCATTTTCTGAAGAACTGTTAGTTTTAGATGCCTTACGGGCTAACCTAAACTCTAATAAAATCGTCCTTCTTGCAATTGATGTACAACCTGGTATTTGCGAAATTGATGGAAGGAAAAATCTTGATGGGGCAGCTTATTGCCATAAAATTTTGAAACAACAAGGTGTTGACGCACATCTCATCTTAGTGAGTAAAAACAATAGTAATTACTCTTATTGTAATAAAGTCCATTATTTGCCAAGACTTTCCAGAGCTGCATTGTGGAAAGTATATAACTTTTCTGATATTTTGCTTTTCCTAACACGTGCGGATGCAACCGGTTTTATTCTACTTGAAGCAATGTACCATGGATTATGTTGTATTGGTGCAGACGCACCAAGTTCCCCTTTTGTTTCTGAGGTAATTGAAAAGGGTATCACTGGTTTTAAAGTTAAATATAAACAACCTTCATCATATCCTCAATTCAGTCGAATACTCGATTTTTCAGCTGTTATCCAGATTCTTGTACACCTTAATAGAAACCCAGACATCAGAAGACACATTGGGAATGCAGCGAAAAATCAATTCATATCAGGCCATAGATTCTCGTTTGATGTTAGAAATAGTCGAATACAGGAACATATATATCGAAATTACGAGCGTTTTCTTGCTCATGAACTTGATAAGTAATTACACTTTTAAAATTGATAACCTATATAGTTTTCAAAGAGTGACTTACCCAATGATACCCAAAATTCTGCACTTCGTTTTCGGAATGACAGAAGACTTTGGAAATAAGCCATTTTCGCTGATTCATTACCTATCAATCAAATCCGCTGTCATGGTCAATCGACCATACCAAGCTATCCTTTGGTACAAGTACACTCCTAGTGGATATTGGTGGGATAAATCGAAGTCTTATGTTGATGTTCAACAGATTGATGAAGTCAGGGAGATATTTGGCAATAACTTATACAGTTATGCACATAGAGCTGACATTGTTCGATTGGAAAAGCTAATTCAATTCGGAGGTGTGTATATGGATTTAGATGTAATTTGTTTAGAACCATTTGCACCCCTACTAAATTTTGAATGTGTCTGGGGAGAAGAGGAATCTGACAACTGTTTATGCAACGGTGTAATACTTGCACAACCAAATTCCGAGTTCCTTGGGTTATGTCTCGAAGGTTGGAATTCTTTTAAGTCTTGGATGTGGAATGAAGTATCATGTTACTATCCAGCAAGACTGGCGAAAGAACAACCCGGGCTCGTACATATCGAGAATCGATTTGCATTTCACTGGCCTCTTTGGCGCCCACTTGATGGTATTGATATGTTTACAAAAACAAACAATACATGGCCACGAGCATATTGCCGTCACCTATGGGAATCAAAATTCTGGGACATGTATCTTAAAGGATTATCAATATCATCGATCCGAAATTCATCAACCAATTTTGCCAATATGGTTAGATCATTTATTTGCAACGAAAAGGACGAGTAGATTTCCTAATATGACTTTATAAATTTAATCACAAAGATTTTTCAATATATTTTTTCTCATTGATTTGCGATAGCTTTCACGGTGGAGATACTCATGTTGGATTATCTCTTTCCCTTTATTGTACTGCGGCACAAAAAGAATTTTGAGTACAGATCATCGATATAGTAGATGAAGAGATGAACAAAGAGCAAGTTATGCTAACCGAAGCATCTATTAGCTGATTAGGCAATTTATAGTAATATACCCGGAAAAGTCAACGATTATCATTTATTTTGCCAAAACAGAGAACACAAGCATTAAGCAGTACATATCACAGTTTGCCGCAGCGTTACGAAGTCACCACAAGAGTGTAATTCTTGATACCGTTGAATGATTTCGAAGGGAGGTAGGTTAGCTCTCGACCAAGGATTCTCGAGGATGCACCCACTCACAGCTCCATGCTATTCTCATTATGGGGTCTGCAGTTCAAATATTTAGAGGATTCTGTGACTAAAGACGTGAGACGTGTCTTGACATTGGCACTTGAAGCCCATTCTGGGCTAGAGGAATACAAGAAAGCCTCTCATCAAACAGATCTTAAAAAGCAGGAAATCATTTGCAATTTCAAACCTTACTCGGAAAAGCGAACATACCTGCCGTTCATAGCTTCTTTCGTGATTCAATTTACTCGAGTCCTATTTCAATGGATTTTCTATATTCATGATTTGTATCGCCACTTTCTGATTCAAAGATTAATATGGAAAGTTTTTCATATTATGGTAAAATCGTATCACCTAATTTTAGAACAAGATTTTTTACTGGCGCCTGTCAAGATAAAGAAAGATGGCTCGAACAAAATTGGATTGATTTAGGGCTTATAATTCTTTTACAGCGGAATATTCGAAACCGAAATTGAGTTGGGAAGGCGGATGTTGCATAATTTGTCCTTGCACTCTGATAACAAACGCTGTAAACTGATTTAATGATACTATGGCTGGACACATGACCTGCCTTTTGGCAATATCGGTTGTGGGATTGTATCTGTCTACGGGCACAAAAATCTGGGGTACAAATGGAATAACCCTCATACCTATTCAAGGCCAAGAGGCACTTTTTTGATATCAATTCAAAGCTTTTTTAGGAAGCTGCAAACTTTATTATAATGAGTGTCCAAGTCCTTGCAAGAAAGAAGCGATAGCTTGAAAAAGGTGTACGACAGAATATATCACATTATTGATGAGGTTAAATATGTAGAGAACGATTGTTCAAAGATTTCAAATTAATTCAGATATAAACTCATAAAAGATGAAATCGCATGCCAAAAAAAATCATTGGAGTGATCGGAGGTCATTCCTATAATACGAATTCGCAAGCCGTATTCTTTGCAGAGCAAATTGGAAAGGAAATTGCTCGGAGGGGACTTGCTCTAGTATGCGGTGGTTTTGACGGAATTATGGAAGCGGCCTGCAAGGGATGTAAGCAATTTGGTGGAACAACCATTGGTATTATTAAAGGCAACGATCTTTCAGCTGTCAACCCTTTTGTGGATTACGCGATACTCACTTCTATGGATGTTGCCTGCAATAACATTATCATTTGGACAGCAGCAGGAATAGTAGCCCTTGATGGGCGTTTTGGCACACTCAATGAGGTGGCTTTAGCTTTGGATTTCGGTAAACCTATAGTGTTAGTGGGGAGACATGAATTACTCAGAGCCAAAAAAATTGAATCAGCAAACTTCCATGTTTTTCGAGGATATACATATTCTGCATCAGAGATACTTAACCATTTAGAATGGATGATTAAAAGGAAAAATAATGACTGAATGGGAATTCAGAGATAAAGTGGCTTTAGTAACGGGGGGTGCAAGGGGTATGGGCAAAGCCCACTGCAAAGGCTTTGCCAAAGGAAAGGCAAAAGTTGTTGTAGCTGATATTTTAGGAGATAAGGCGGAAGAAACGGCCCGAGAATTAAGAAAAATCGGCACCCGGGCAATAGCGGTGGAAGTCGATGTAGCAGATGAAAGAAGCGTAGAAAATATGTTTTCACAAGCCATGAATCAGTTTTCAAGGGTTGATTTTCTAGTTAATAATGCCGCTATTATGCTTGACTTAGACACACCATTTAAGCCTTTTTGGGAAACATCGTACGAGGAATGGAAAAGAGTGATTGCGGTGAACGTGAGTGGCATATTTCTCTGTTGCAAACACGTCAAGCCGATTATGGAGCAGCAGAAAGGTGGTCGAATTATCAATATAAGCTCTGATGCTATTTGGAAAGGTTATGAGAACCAACTGGCGTATTTTGCCTCCAAGGGTGCGGTGGCCGTTATGACCAGAAACCTGGCTCGTGAATTAGGCCCCTTTCTTATAAACGTCAACTGCGTAGCTCCCGGTTATACCTTATCCGAGGCAGTCAAAGAGTCGGTGGAAATGCAAGCAGTCGAAGAAAGTATTTTAAACAGCCTATGCATAAAGCGAAAACAAAATCCAGAGGACGTAACTGGTGCAGTTTTGTTTTTATGTGGACCGGAAAGTTCATGTATAACAGGCCAATCTATTGTAGTCAACTTGGGTGCCATTATGCCATAAAGTTACAGTCAATCCGGGAGGATACCTACAAATGCAACTTACAATTTCCGGAACTGAACTCAAAGCAAACGAATCCCTAGAATTGTTAATTGAGTGGGCCAGAGAAAGTGAAATTAGCTTTGTGGAGCTTTGGCACCCTCAGAATACCTCCGGTTTGGGGCTGAAATGCTCTAAAAAGCTACTTAAAGAGAGCGGGTTAAAAGTTGCCTGCGTTGGTACCGGGACCGAACTTTATCGAAATGGTGGTTCAACTGATGACCAAGCTAATCTCTTTGAGGCCATCAAAGTTGCCAAGCGCCTTGGTGCCAGTTTTGTAAACACCTATTTCGGTCACTACGAGTTGCGAGATGATCGATTAGCAATTGAGACATATTTAAAATTCTTGAGTCCTTGTCTTGATTTGGCTGCAGAATCGGGTGTGACCATTGTCCTCGAGAATGAATTCAACGCATTTGGCAGGGATTATGCGGCCAGCGATATAACTCGCCGGCCTTATTCGTTAAAAAAACTTTTCGAGAGGGTCAACCGTCAAGAGTTTCGTCTCAATTTTGATCCAAGTAACTTCTATTGTGCTGGCGTTGAGCCTTTTCCTTATGCTTATTATCTGTTGCGCCGCTTTATCGCTTACTGCCACATCAAAGACGTGTGTCTCCAGCCCAGCTGCGAGAACTCTGTTACCCGTAGCACAAACTGGAGAAAGTTTAGCGACTTTGATCAATTGTACGTCACCTGTGCAATGGGAGATGGTGCTATACCTTGGAACAACATTCTGAGGGCTTTAGATAATGATGGCTATAATGGTTTTCTAACTCTAGAACCTCATTCTGAGGAAGGAATTCGCCTTCAAGCCTTCAAACAATCCGCGGATTTCATTCGACAAAATTGGAAGCTCTCTTATTTCAAATCCAGTGAATTTTGGTTTAAACAGGGAGGAAAAGGGTACGGCGGAAAATAAAGATAGCAGGAGTGATGGTACGGTTTCCCTGATAGTCTGGGATAAATGAGTTGGATATAAAAAGCTTCTTACATGTTAAACTTGATGTTGCCGACCTTGAAAGATCCTTGGAATTCTATTATGGAATTTTAGGATTTAAGAAGTTAGTCCGCTACGAATTGAACAATGGAGGAGTCATAGAACAGGTGTCCCCCAATGGATTGCCGCCAGCTATTGAACTCTGGTATGAACCTCCCTTTAAAGGATTAAAAAACGACCGTTTGCATATTGCATTAGAGGTTGAGGATGTGTTTTCGACGATTAAACGTCTGGAAGATAAAGGTGTTCTCATTGAACGTAAACCGTTTCGCATTGGGCATGAAATCATAGCCTTTATCCGAGATCCTGATGGGTATATTATCGAAATAAATGGAAATGATCCATCCAATATAATAGGGGAACGGCTGGACGGAGGACCGCGGAAGACTAATAGAAAAGATATATAATCGTAAATATAGGGATTAATAGGTTATGTCAGGTCCAGGATTAGATACGTTTGGAGAGGAAGAGCGTAGCCAACTTTTAGAGGTGTTAAATGAACGCCATTTGAGCCGCTATCGTTTTAATGAAAATGGTGAAGCGTTACCCTCCAAAGTTTACATGTTCGAGCGTCGTATGGAGGAGATGACTGGCGTCCGACATTGTTTAGGTATGAACAGTTGCACAAGTGCGCTGCTAGCTGGGATGTGGGCGGCTGGCCTGGGTCCGGGAGACGAAGTGATTGTTCCAGGATATATGTTTGTAGCCTCCATCGCTACAATTGCCTATGTTGGGGCTCAGCCGGTTCTGGCAGAAATCGATGAAAGCCTGACATTGGACCCAAATGATGTTCAGGCCAAAATCACACCTCGAACGCGTGCCATCCTCGCGGTTCATATGCTCGGTGCTCAAAGCGATCTTTGTCGCCTTCAGGAAATTGCTGCTAAAAAAGGTCTTTTGCTTATAGAAGACTGTGCTCAGGCAGGAGGAGGTGGTTACTTTGGCCGCTGTCTAGGTGCAATTGGCGACTTCGGGGTTTTCAGTCTAAACGTCTTTAAAACTTTCACCGCTGGTGACGGAGGAGTACTCTTAACCAGTAATACCGAACTCTATCACAAGGCCTTCGCTATACACGACCATGGTGCCAAACCCTTTAGGGTTGGGGTGGAAGATACGGATTCTTTTTTGGGCCTAAATTTTCGTATGCATGAATTAACAGGGGCGGTGGCTGGAGCTCAACTTGGCAAGCTGCCGAACAACATCAAGAAATTGCGGCATAATAAATTGCTCTTTCAGCAAGCGATAGGAGAAGTTCCTCTGGCAATGTCCAGGAAAATTCACGATCCCGAAAGCGAATGTGCGACAGTTTTGGCATATATATTCGATACCCCAGCCCTTGCCGAAGCTGTAGCCAGAAACCTGGGATCGATTACTCTATCCAATTCCGGCAAACATTATTATGCCAATATTCCTCAACTATTACAAATGAAGGTGCCAGTCCGTAGACCGTATTGCGAAGGATCAACCGGTGGCTACCGCAAGGGGGATCTTCCTCGCACTGACGAACTGCTTTCCCGAACTGTGGCCTTAAGCATAGGAGTTGTAGACTCTTATTTGGGAACTTCGTTCGGCATTGATATTAACTCCGATCAGCAAACTATAGAAATCAAAGCGAAACAATTTAAAAAGGCTTTGAAAGATGCGACAGAAAAATGCTCTTAATGTGGAAATTTGGTTTTTTAGCTGTAAACCAACCATACGCTGACTAGTCAGCATTTTGAATTTGCAGTCTTATTTATGGGTGAAGACCTCAAACAACGAATTCTAATAGGCATTCAGACCAAAGAGGTTTTTAATTCCGAGTGGAAAGCTCTGGTTAGAGTTAATCCTACCAGCACTGTTTTCCAAACGGGTCCTTGGTACCAGGCCTGGATCGAAAGCGTTTCCAAAAAGGAAAGAACGGAGCCAGTGATCATAAAGGTCACGGGAAGTCAGGTATTACGGGCGGCTTTAGGTTTGCAAATTCGACGGAAAGCCGATGGTAGTCGCTGTATACAACCTCTTTCCAGTCCCTGGGCTGATTACCATGAAGCTATTGCTCACCCTAAAGACGTCAAAGCTATAGATGCTTTAAGTCACGCTGTGGCTCAATCGATAAGGGAGTTAGGTTTTCCTTTGGAATGTACAGAAGTGATCACAGGGGGGATACTGGAAACCGTCCTAAATCGATTGAATGCTGTCAAAATCAGCGTCTCTCAGACTGGACAGATCGATTTGACCGATCGGAAACATGTGGAGAAAATACTTAATCGCCGAGAATATAAACTAAAGATGCGCAGACTGTTACGATTTGGCCATATTCGCTGCCGATATCATTTTGAAGAAAAAGCCATCCTAGCTTGCCTGCCCGCGTTCATCACTATGCACAGAAAGCAATGGAAAGGCAGGCTTAACACTGTTGCTCCATTTGATGGAGGAGTTGTAGATTGTGCGTTTGAAACTATGGTAAAATATCTGGCTCCCCAAGGCTATTTAGGAATGGTGGAGCTATTACTCGATAATCAGTCTATTGCTATGTACTTTGGTTTTCTTTTTCGCAGATGCTATTTTGCTTACAGAACTACCTATGACTTGGAGCTAAGTAAGTACTCTCCTGGGCATATAATGTTGGTCAAAATGGTGGAAGATTTTCTTGATCGTGGTTTAAGGTATATAGACTTGATGCGTGGAAACTATGATTACAAGAAACAATATATCAACAAATTCAAGAAGAGCTTAGCCCTCAATTTTGAATGATGACATTCTTTAAGGTTTATTTAATATTTGAAAGCGGATATTTTTATTGTGACTTGAAAGCTTGTTTGTGAAATCCCTACCGCGAGTTCTGCCTTTTACAGTAAGTTTTAAATGCACTGTATAGAGTAGAATGCAGAAAATTGCTCAATCAACAAACCAGTATATAAAAGCACATAATTTTACGAACCCGTTCTTCAGACAACTCAATATGGCAGCAATAAAAGATTACAAAGACCTATTAAACCCGCTAACTAAGGCTTTTATTCATAGCTATAAGCCGATTAAGCTTTTTATTTATAATTATAAAATATTCCCGATCAGTGTTTTAGATCCTGTAACAAAAACCTTGTTATTAGGTGACTACAGGTTTTCAGAAGGTCGATACCTATTCCAAGTGTGCACGGATCCTTCGGCTACAGACCTATTTCTTTTTCCATGCGACTTAGACTATTTCGAATTCTCGGAGCAAAAAATCCATGGTTTTTTAGAATATTATTCTGGTAACGAAAAGAGACATATATTCTACGACACCCGTGATAATCCAAAACCTTTTCCAGACGATAAATCTATTAAGCTGAAAGTTAGTGTAAACCGAAGATTTTGTGATAAATCAGTAATATGCATTCCATATTTAGAGCCGGTGGACAACTTTTTTTTCTATTTTAATGAACAACGGCCAAAAATATACGAGCTTTCCTTTGTTGGACAACATACGCCTCTTAGAGAAAAACTTCTAAAGAAAATCAGTGAAAGATGTCCAAGTAGCCGTTTTATTTTCAGAGATCAATTCTTTCACGATGGCCTTTTCCCACAGCATCATAAGGCCATGTTTCGGATTTGTCCTGATAAAATTAAAGAGAAGAAGTTGCAGCGCAAAGAATACATCGATATTCTGTTAAATTCAAAGTTCGCGCTAGCAATCAGAGGCTTTAGAGGCTTAAACTCATTTCGCTTTTTCGAATCCCTATCTTTGGGAGTTCCACCGATTCTTGTGTCAAGCAACTGTATGTTGCCTTTTGAGGAACAAGTAGATTATCGGCAGTTTTCTTTTCAGGTGGACGCAGAAGATCCTAATTCAACTGAAGAAATATTGCACATTGTAAGCAGAGTCAAATCAGCAAGGTACCAACAGATGAGAGCACTGGCCAGACTTTATTACGATGCCTATCTATCACCTCATAATTTCCTGTTACTAATATATAAAGAAATAAACCGAAGGATTAATGATTCCGCATAGAAACCTTATTAAATTTCGTGATTCTTGCGTAAGACTCAAATGCGATTTATTATTGTCGCAAATGAGTCAAAACTCAGTTGAGGAGCAGTCAGTGATCAGCGGTCAACCTCAGGCCAAAGAATTCAAAATGTAAATTAATGTTTAGCCTGAACCCGTCTTATAAATGTCGGTTCTAAAAACATTCACGTGATTGATAATCGATGAATGCTAATCGCTTTCAATCGTGTTTCTACTCGATGTGGGTTATTAACATCTTTCTGCCATAATTTAAAAAGGGTCAATCCGAGTTTCCCAACAGATTTAATGCCTGAAATGACTGCATTTTTTGATTGATCCTGTAATGCGGCGTAGGTGTTGGACTAAAAGCCTTTCTATGAAGCGGTTGAATAGGAGCTGTTATCAG
>SDBT01020245.1_pt1 | contig 10412 bp, 6 predicted proteins | sample 2277101 | NCBI WGS metagenome assembly SDBT01 (sample SAMN10404973, study PRJNA504765) | marine sediment metagenome | isolation source: marine sediment core GS10_PC15, 103 cmbsf | place: Arctic Ocean: Southern Knipovich Ridge | collected 2010
CACCGACGTGGGCATGCTCGAGTTGTATCGCGGCGGGCATCGGGTGGCGCTCGAAATCGAGGGGGACAGCTTCCGAGCCATCCACCCCGGCGGCACGGTTCCGCTCCCGGACTACCTGGACGAATCGACCCTGTTCGACTACCTGGTGGTGGTGGCGGCGGTTGATAAGGCGAACGTCAACGTCTACGACAGACTGGCCTCGGAGTACCGGGCTCGGGGGGATCTGGAAGGGGCACGTCTCGCCATCGAGCAGCTTTTTCGTATCGATAAATCCCTACCCTTTCGATACCGAAGAATCCTGGGAACCATTTACCGGGACCTGGGAGACGAGCAAAAGGCCCGCGAGCAGGATATCTTGTTCATCGCAGGAATGCAGAAACTCATCCAAACCACTCCCGACAATCCACATCTCAAGAACGTTCTCGCCCGCTTCTGTCTCGAGCAGAATCTGGAGCTCAACCTGGCCGAAAAGTCCATCCGAGATGCCCTCGAAGCCGAACCGGATAACCCCGGTTTTCTCCTGACATCCGGACGCACGCACTATGTTCTCGGTCAATACACCGAAGCGATCCAAGCGCTGGAACGTGTGGTGGATAGGGGTAAAGCCGACTACGAGGCTTATTACTTCCTGGGACTTTCCTTCCTCGGACTGGAAGACGCTGCCGGCGCCCGCCGCTTCCTGGAGATTGCCAACCAAAAAGACCCCGAGCGCGGGGAAGCGCGGGATGCACTTCGCACATTAAGCGAGTTGGGAAGCCCTCCGCAAGGCGAAAGGAAAAAACCATGACCCGGTACGGCATTTTCTCGACACTCTTCCTGTTGATCGCTCTCACCGCCGGATCCCAAGAGGATCTCGATTCCTGCTCGACCAAGACCTGGCTAAAACAACCCCAAGAAGTCGTTACGCTTCTAGAAACGGCTGAGGTCCTTTCCGTCGAAGAGATCGGGATGGGTGTGACCAAACCCTGGAGAGTCGACCTCCAGAACGGAGGCGAGACCTTCCGCGCCGTCTATAAGCCCATCAAGCGCGGGCGGCACAAAGGTTTTTGGGAGAGCTATGAAGCCGAAGTCGCCGCCTACGAAATGGACCGATACCTTGGACTCGACATGGTTCCACCCACCGTGGTTCGACGCGTCAAAGCCGACCTGGGCTCGCTCCAGCTTTGGGTCGGCGATTGCCACCTCTACGCGGAAGTCGAGGAAAACACACCGCGCTCGGTCGAATGGAGCTGGCAGCTATCCCGGATGAAGATGTTCGACGTTCTCATCCACAACACGGACCGAAACGCTCAGAACTTCTTGGTCGACCAGGATTACCACATCATTCTCATCGATCACTCCCGCGCCTTCACGACCGAAAAGAAGATGCTGAGGCAAAAGGGCAAGCTCCCGCTCGCTTTCGATCGGAGGCTGGTAGAGAAACTGAGGTCGCTCACCCGGGAAGATCTGGATGAGAGGCTAGAAGATCTTCTGATGGGGCGTCAAATCAAGGCCCTACTGGAACGGCGCGACGGCCTGCTCGAATACTTGAACAAGCTCATCGCCGAAAGGGGCGAGGGTTCGGTTCTCTTTTAGCCGCCTACCGGCCGCCAAGAAGAAGAAAAGACACAATGGAGTGCTCCGGAGGGCTCACTCCTTCCGAGCAAGCCCCCCGGGGACTCGAATCCTCAGTGGGGAAGACTGTTCCGCCGGTTACTTCTTCGGCGGCACCACCGCGTCTTTACAGGCCTTGGCCACGCGGAATTTGACCACCGTCCGTGCCGAAATGTTGATCGTCTCTCCGGTTTGGGGGTTGCGTCCCTTACGGGCTTTGCGGTGAGACTTCACCAGCTTACCGAGGCCGGGGAGAACGAACTGCCCGTTTTTCTTTGTCTCTCTTACCGCCAGCCCAGCATACTCCTCGAGGAAGCCCGCAGTAGCTTTTTTACTGAGCTGTGCATACTCCGCCATATGGCTGATCACCTGGGTCTTGGTCATTGCCTTTGCCGCCATTCCACTTCTCTCCTTTCAGAAAAAGAACTTCCGCCCGATTGGTGAGAGTCGCCCTCCGACGCCACTCTCGCGCCGCCGGCGTTACCTCACCAGGTTTTCTCGACTAACTCAAACCTTTACGGTAAACGTGGAGTATTGTAATCATGTTGGTGTCGCTTTGGCAAGTGCAGAAACCAAAAAAATCCGCTCTAGTGGCCCCTTTCCGGACTTTTCCAATTTATCTTCGAGGAAGCCGTGAAAGATCGCGGGCACTCAACGGGGTGGCCGGCCCCTGGAATATGGCATTAAAAAGAAGTTTGAACGTGGCGCGGGGTTGGGTGCGAAAAGCCACCTGACTCGCCAGAGTCACCACCTTGCCACGTCCCACTTGAAAAGCCATCACGTTGGCCTGGTCGCGGAGAAGCTCTCCTCCCAAAAGCCACCCACTGGCCACCATGTCGTCAACGTTCGGGTAGCGCGACACCGACTCGGCTTGGATATCGAAGCCGGGCTTGATGTGGTAGGCCTGGTCATAGCGGAAGAAAACGGGCCATTCCTCCGGCATCCCATAAGCCACCGGATGGTTGATGTTGTACTCGTGTTTGAGCAGAGAGCCGGGACAGAAAAACACCGAGGCGGGATCGACGACCTTCTCCCGGAGCGTGGTCATCAGCCGGGTAGGGCTTTGAAAAGCGTCCCGGATCATCTGATTGGCTTGGCTCTCCGCGATTCGGGGTTCTGAAACAGGCTCCGTCCTTGCCGCACGTCGGAACGATCTCTGCCTGACCGGCAACGACTTCTCGATGGGAAGGTCGCAGAGCTCCCGAGCGGTTTCCACCGCGCTGCCTACGGCCACCAGCGTACCACCGCTCCGGACCCATTGACCGAGACTCTCCCAGCCGGCTTCGCCCACCCCGTAAGCCCACTTCCAGGACTCGTCATGTTGTTCCGGTGAAAGCCCTCGAATCATTCGCTCCTTGCTGGTTCCCGACGGGAGTACGATGACGTCATAGGCGGCCGAGAGGTCTTTTTCGAAATCCGTCGAGGCCATCACTTGATGATTGAAACCGTACTGCTCGAAGAGCCACATCATCCACCCAGCCGGCATGTTATTGGCCACCTTCCAGAGGCCGACCCGGGTGGGTAGCTTCATCCGATAACCGGCAACGCCGGGCGCCCTATCCGCGGCGGAAATCACCAGACCGGTCTCCTCGGCCACCTCCTGCAACAGCTCGCCGGCTTTGCCCCCGCGGGGAACGATCCAAGTGCCGGGAGCGAAGCTCCGTCCGCCTGATGAGAACTCCGCGGCAGCTCGAAATACGGGGACGTTTTCTTTCTGCAGCCGTGCCAGAGCTAGAAACCCGGCGTTTGACTCCGGCCCGACGAGATAAGCCCAACCGGGCCGGCCCACCGGCGGCGCTTCCAGAGGAGCAATGGACTCCAACCGCTCGAGATCCGCCTCGAACGGGGACTCCACCTGGACGACATCCACCCCCATCAGCATCCCCAGAGTCTGCGCCGTCACATCGTAGGGAGGGATGGGTGGTCCTCCCTCGTAGTATCGCAACTGAGGGTAAATCTGCTTTTCCAGCATGGTTTTAGCAAAAGCCCCGGAAGGCTGAGCAACCAAGACCACCCAGGAGCCGGCCGGATAGTTCTTGCCGGCGGCGGAAAAGGCCGCTTTGGCCCGGTGGATCTCCACATCCCCGGTTTCGAGTATTTCGAGAAGCTCGTAGGTCTCGAAGGGATCTCTTTGATCGCTGGAGAGGATGAACGCATAAGGAGGCTCATCGTGCCCGACCCAGTCGCGGTGAATCTTGTAGAAATTCTCGAGCCAAGTGGTGTGGTACTTGGCCATGTGCTCGAGACCTCCGAACTCAGCGGTAATCGCATAGTCCACGATGTCGCCGAGACGCCACACGGCTTTTTCGTACGGCTTGGGGAAATTCCAGCGGATATCCTGAGGCCCCAAGGGCACATCCTTGCCGGCGGGGTTCACGAACGGGTCGGCGATGTTGGCGCTCGCCAGCTCGGTCAGGATGCGGGGCTGGCCGTGGTACACCATGTACTGTCGGGCCGGCGCCCAATAGTCGAAGATGTCTGCGTAAGCGACGCCGCCTTTACCCTCCGAGATGAGCGCCGAGGCCATGGCGAAACCAATCTGGGCTTGCGCTTGCATGATAATGGGATGGATATTGGGATCGTATGGATCTTTGAACGGCGGGACCCAGATGCGAGCCCCGGTCGACCCCATTTGGTGCATGTCGTGGGTGAGCTGGGGCTTATAGACATTTTGCACTTTCTCGATCGCGTAGCGCGTTTCGATCTGGGTAAACATGAACCAGTCGCGGTTGTCGTCGTGCCCCACGTACTTGTGATAGAGGTCGGGGTAGCGCCGGTCATATTGAGTTCCTTGGGTCTTGTACCAGTGATCGAGGACCAGCACCTGTCCGTCCGGATTCTGCGACGGCACGAGGAGAAGCACGAGATTGTCCAGGATTTCGTTGATCTCAGCTGAATCTTCGGTGGCCAAGCGATAGGCAATTTCGATGATGGCTTGGCCGTTTCCCACCTCGGTGGAGTGGATGGTGGAAAAAAGCAGGTAAAAAGGGACCCCCTCACGGGCCAGCGCCATGGCTTGCTCCTCGGAGAGGTCTCGCGGATCGGCCAGTTGGTGAGTGATCTCGACCAGACGGTCCATTCGACTCAGGTTCTTGGCAGAGCTGAATCGAGCCAGCACATAGGGATTCCCCATGGTGGTCTTGCCCAGCACCTCGAAGGCCACCCGATCGGAAGCCTCCGCCAAGTGCTCGAGATACTCGACGACCTTGGGATAGCGAGCCATCTCCCCGTCCGTTCCAATCTGGAAGCCGAAAAACTGCTCCGGAGTTTGAATGGAAGCATGGGCGAGCGGGGCACCCGCCACCGCGAAGCTCCCCAGAACGACCAGAACAACCGCCACAGAGAATCTACGTATCATGCCATTGGCTCCTTTTCGGTTCGTCTTTGACGTTCAAGCAAACTGCGGCCACCGGTTACCGACAGAGGATTGTAAACGGTGCGGTAGTCAGGGTCGAATGCTATCGCTGTTGGTTTGCTTTTTTCTTTTTCGTCTTCTTGGCTGCGGTCTTGCCGGTCTCGTTGTTTGCCGCAGCTTTCTTTTTATCAGGTGCTACCTTCTCCGGCGGCGCGGCTCCGAGGGAAAGGAGTCTTTCAAAATCCGGAGGCCCTTTGGCTACTTGCTCCCGCATCTTACGCGCATAAGAGTCCTTGCGCTCGAGATTTCGGTGAAACTTTCCCGGCCCCCAGTCCTCGACGGAGCCCCGTATGGGAACCAGCGAGTTCTTCGCTTTAACCATTAGATCACTCCTCTAACTGCTCAGCCTGCAATACTACGAATCCGAAGATTCACCGCAGAGGCGCAGAGGACGCTGAGTTTCTATTTTTTTTCTCTGCGTTCCCTCTGCGCTCTCCGCGCCTCTGCATTTGTCTCTTCGGGCTAGGGTATAGCGATGTCCGGAACCTGAGGGGTCCATGTTTTGATAAGCTCGAATCCCTCGTCCTGAGTCACCGAAGCCACCCGCGCCTCGGATCCCACGCCAGGAATCATGTAGGTGAAGTTATTAACCGCATAGGCACAAGACATCAAAAAAGCACAGTAGTCCACAGCGACCTGGAGGCTGAAGAACCGATCCATGGTGTAAAAGCGCTCGGCGGCACCTTCCTTGACATTCCGGATCGTTTCGCCGGTCGTTGCCCCAAAATCGAAATCGGACACCAGTGACAACACGTTGAAGCTCTGGAGATCCGGTAGCGGAGCTCGGTGGCCGCCCGGAATTTTATGTCCTCGGCTCCGGAGGTGTCCCAAAATGTAGTCTTGAGTCTGGTTGAAAAGGGCTTCCCGCCGCTCGAGCATGCCGGCGATCAACCAGTCGTCGAGTCCGTACTGAAAGCGGTCCAGAGCTTGAGGCTGGCCGCCGTAATGCGTCCCAAACTCCTCGTCTCGGTCGTATTTCGAGCGAACCTCCCCCGGCGCCCTATTCCACTTCAAACTGTAAAGCTCACCGTAGCGCCGCCCCTCGGCGGCTGCCCCTCGGGAATATCCGGCCACGATGATCTCGAGCAAAGGATTTTGACCGGCCGCCCGGTTTCGTATCTCTTGTTGCACGTAGTCCCGGAGCGAATGCGCCAGGCCGGCCAGGGAGTAGTCATCCTCCGGCGCCTCGTAGAGCTTGGAAAAATCGGCGACGATGGTCTGGATTTCACGCCCGGCGATGGAACCGGCGCCATTCAGCATGGCCCCCGCCGCGTAGGCCCCTACCGGGAAAAGCTTCGCATAGTAAGGCACCAGGGAGATTGCCGGACCGGCCGCCGAGATCGTAACCAAGCCGTCCGCACCCAGCACAATTCCATCGGGGCACTTGACTGCCACATTGATGGTCATCCCGAACCTCCTCTCGCTACTCCAAGGATGCCGAGTATAGGAAAAGCTTAGTCCCAAGCGCGCAGGAAAGTCAATGGCAAATTTTCTCGCAGTGAAAAGAAGGTTCCGGCTACCTCAAAAGCTTATTGACGCTGACGGTTCTCCCACCGAGAATGACTTGTTCGGCCAGCCGGAGATTGCGGATGTTGTGGCTCGGATCTCCACCAAGAATGACCATATCGGCTAGTTTGCCCGGTTCGATGGTGCCCAGGTCTTTATCCGCCCCGAGCGCTTCGGCAGCCAGCTGGGTGGCACTCCGGATCGCCTCGAGAGGCCCCAGGCCCGCCTCCGACAGGAGCTCGATCTCCAGGATGAGACTCAGCCCGTAAGGCACAATGGGCGAGTCGGTGCCGGCGAGCACTTTGCCGCCAGCCCGTGCCACCGCGTCCACCGTTTCGAGAAGCGGTTTCAGGACGGCTTCCCGCTCGGCAACCTGGTCATCCGGGTAGGTTTGGAATTCGCTCGCGGCCCAGGCCGGATACAGCTTGGCGAAACGCCTCTCCTCTAAAAGATCCGGCTCCCGCGCCCGCGCCAACCGCAAGCCGCCCTGAATGAGCAGTGTCGGCGTGAAGTAAACGCCGGAGTGGGAGACGAGGTCGACGACATCTCGATAGCTTCTTCGAAGATCGGTCACTTTCGGTGAGAACCCCCGCCGGCTGGTCCCCCGTAGGTGCTCGATACCATCGACACCGTATGCCACGGCAGGGTAGATCTCGTGCGAGGTCACGAAAATCCCTCGCTCATGCGCGGCTTCCACCACCCGCTTCTGGAGGTTATCGGGAAGACGGACATAAGTTTTGACCAGGTCGTAGTCCAGCTTGAAGGCTCGATCGAGCTCTTTTTCGAGCTCCTCTTCGCTGTCGATGGCCAATGAACCCGTGTAGTAAATCCGATCTCCATCCAAAGAGAATCCGGTAAGAAAAACCCGCGGCCCGATACGTCGGCCGGAGGCAATAGACTCCCTCTCCTCCAACACTCGGTAGGTTGCATCCACGACCGTGCGTATCGACGTCACTCCATAAGCCAGCCAGATACGGCCGTGCCGCCCACCCCATGCGGGAAGTCCAAGGTGGGTATGCGGCTCGATGAGTCCGGGGATAACCGTTTTGGCGGAAGCATCGATGACCCGCAGGCCCTCCTCGTTCGTGGTTCCCCCCGGCTCGATACTCTCGATCCGATTTCCGGTGATGAGGATTTCCACGTCATCGCGCGGAGGCCGGCCGGTACCGTCGATGAGCCTCCCGACTCGTATCAGCATTTTTCCACCGGTCGGCAAGACTTCGTAGTCGAAAGTCAAGGGCACGACCTGAGACGTACCACCCTCCAGGCCGACCCGTTTGAGCTCGTCCGAGGCCATGTAAATGAGACTTTCAGAGTCAGGGAACCAGCCGATGAAGTCCGCCGCCTCATCCACAACTTTCTTCGATGGCCCAGTGGGCTCGCCCGCCGCCGTCACCGGCAAAACCCAGAGCCCGCCATCCAAGGCAAAAGCCAGCTTTCGCCCATCCGGGCTCCAGACCGGACCATCGCCATCTCGACTCCCGAAGCTCTTCGAGGGAACGTCGAGAATGCGTTCGTCCTCCTCCGAGTCGACGGAGATGATTTTGATCCGGTTGAATCCTTCACGGAAACGGGTGGAAAAAGGCTGGTGCACTGCGACGGCCAGGTGCCGGCTGTCGCTCGACCAGCTCGGAAGTCCGGCCCAGCGATGGGTTTGGTGGATGAGCCGAGGTTCGCTTCCTCCCTCGACCTCAACAACATAAATGTTCGACTGCTCATCCAGAAAGGCAACCCACTTTCCGTCCGGGGACCAGGCGGGGCCGATCTCGGCTCCCGGGAGCTCGGTCAGTTGCCACTCACCGCTTCTGGGGCTGGACTCGACTTCCTTGATCCACAGATCCATTGTGCCCCTGCGATCGGAGGCGAAAACAACTCGTTGCCCCTCCGGGGACCAGCTCGGGTCGGAGTCCAGATACTCGTCACGAGTCAAGGGTGTCGGCCTTCCGCCTTCGACCGGGACCACCCAGAGATCTCCCAGGGCGGTGAAGACAATCCTCGAGCCATCTGGTGATACCGAGGGACGAACAATTCCCCGGACCGGAAGCCGTTCTCCAGCCTCAGGGATGCGAGCTTTCCGTCGCCGATAAGCAGGTCGGTCGAGTGTGACTTTCGCCCGAAATGGAACCGTTTCCACGTCACTCATCCCCGCCGCCAGGCGTCGGATTTTCCCTTCCGCGGTGAAGAAGATATCACCGGCCTTCGTCCAGGCGGGGCGGAAGGGGAACACGTCTTCGCCGGCATAGAGCCGGGTGAGCTCGCCCCCATCCGACGGCAGGGTGACCAACTGGCTGGCAACGCCCTCATCAAACCTCGAGTCCATCATCGTCAGAGAATGAAACTCCAGAAGCCGGAGAGCAATGCGCTTCCCGTCACCACTCCAAGCAGGACCAGCGGCTTTTCCGTCGAAGGAAGCCATTCGCTCCTCCCGGCCGGCCCCAACATCGATCTTCCACAACTCCGCGGCTCCGTCCTCTCCGCGCTCGGAAATGAACGCAATCGAGCTCCCATCGGGCGACCAAGCAGGCATGTAATCTTCACTCTCCCCTTGGCTTAGCTGGCTGAGCTCATCGCTCGATACATCGAGAATCCAAATGTCATAGTTGCCCGACCGATCCGACGAAAAGGCAACCTGAGACCCATCCGGTGACCAAACCGGTTCCCGGTCGTCGAAGGAGCTTTCCGTGAGTGGCTCGAGACCGGAACCGTCCGAACCGATGGACCAGATATCCCAGGACCCTTTTCTGAAAGACTGGAAAACGAGGCGGCTTCCATCCGGGGACCAGTCCGGGAGCCGATCGTCGCCGAGACCGTCGGTCAAGGCCTCCGCATCACCGCCTTCGACAGGCAGAGACCACAAAGTACCCTGAAGGTCGAAGACCAGTCGTGAGCCTTCGGGAGATACCGCCACGGCAAAACTGGTACCCTCTTCGAGAACCAGCTCGCTCGTGGGCAAGCCACCGTGAGCGCTCACGGTCAAGAGCATCCATGCCAGTCCGAACACAAGGCAGCACCGGCTCATCGTCCCCTCCTTGAGACCGCCAATAGGAAGCAAGTGCCCCAAACTACACCAAGCATAGGCCATCGACAAGCTCCGGCAATCAGCCGCATACGCCAGTATTCGTCGTGTTGGTTGGCTCGATCAGTTTCTCAAGCGTGCTGAGTCCATTCTCAGTGGAGTTTGATGCCGTGGCGCTAACCAAGACTCCTCCGCGACCACGATGAAAGAGAGGAGATGGATCTCGATTTCCGAGTCGTCGAAGTCGAGTACCTCGGTCGGAAACCTACCGAATTCGAGTAAACTTTTCTAGCTTATCCTGCGTTTGCCCAAGGCAATTTGTCATCGCGAGCGCGTTGGGTACTGCCAACCGGTTCCGGTTGGAGACTTCGCCATTATGCCGAGGTCGGCATTATGCCGAGCCTTCCCGCGGGGTTGCGTCACGGCGCTGTGCCCAGGTCGATATCCTCGGCTGCCGCAGCGAGCGAGCGGTCGAACGTCCAGAGACGGCAACCGGTGACGAGTGCGGAGGCCAGGAGGTGGACGTCGACCCAACCGATCCCTCGTCCCCAGAGATGTCGGCCGACCACGAGCTCCAGCACGTCGTCGTCCGGCAGGCAGGGGGCGGTGGGAAGCCGTCTCAGATCTGCGATTACCGCCTCTCGCTGCGGACCGAGACCGCCGAGAACCAGCTCGCCAAGGACCCAGGGGTGGAGCAGGATCTCGTTGGTCTCGAGGAGATCCCCGAGGGTTTTGGCCGTGGTGGTGCCGTGGAAGAACTCGACCCAGACCGAGGTGTCGGCGAGCGTCAACGGGTCGATTCCTGCGCGGGCGGGCGTCGCCGAGAGGGTGCGGTCGCCTCGGGGAGACTGCCTCGCAGCGCCGCCAGGCGTCGGCGCGCCG
>SDBT01020246.1_pt1 | contig 10412 bp, 10 predicted proteins | sample 2277101 | NCBI WGS metagenome assembly SDBT01 (sample SAMN10404973, study PRJNA504765) | marine sediment metagenome | isolation source: marine sediment core GS10_PC15, 103 cmbsf | place: Arctic Ocean: Southern Knipovich Ridge | collected 2010
GAAGAACGCAACATTCACGCTCACCTACTTCTATAACTCGGACCCATCGAGCAGTGGCGGGTTGATTGATTTGATGTTCGGTATCTTTGGCTCCACCTCCACCAAGAGTTTTGAATGGTATCCAGGCGGCAGTTCAGGCAAGAAACTTAGCGGCGAGTGCTGGCTGACCAACCCTGGCCCTAACTCAAGGGTTGGCGAGGCTGTAGCTGGCTCGGCGGAATTCCAAGTTGATGGCACCGTCGCTATCGCATAAGGAGGCGTTATGGCTGGGTTCACACATTCAAAAGAAAGCGTTATCAAGTTCGATACCATCAGCGGGTCGTCTGGTCATACGCTGGCACTGGCTGACATCACAGCCTACGTGACAGGTATTGACGGTCTGCCTGGCAACATTGAACTAACGCCGATTACATCACTGGCTGAAAGTGGTCCGAAGTTCGCTGGCGATAATATGCGGAACGCTACATTCACCCTCAATCTGATGTACAACTCGGACGTGTCCAGTTCGGGCCAAGGGTTCCCAATCTCGTTATTGAACTGGTACGCCGGTGATTCAACACTGTTCACATCCACGGGTACAAGGACGATTGAGTATTCACCGGATAGCACAGCCAGCGGCAAGAAGAAACTAACCGCAGAAGTTCGGTTAATGACCATCAATACACCGGGTAGTTTAGGCAACTTGGTGTTGATGGACGCGGAATTTCAAGTCGATGGAATAACAGCCATCGCAGAACACTAAACTAATCTAAGGAGTGTCCATTATGGGTGCGTTTGTTTCGCCCAAAGATACCTACAGGATCCCGCTTACACTGGAAGATTGCCCATCGCTCGATAAAGAAGAATGGGTAGACGTCCGTAAAGGCATGTCCACTAAAGAAATGATTGCCATGCAAAACGCAGAAGGTATTGATTCTGGCGTGGTCCTGCTGAAGCAAGTCATTCAGGCTTGGTCGTTTGTTGACGGTGAAGATGTGCCAGTCCCAATCACTGACGAGATCATAGACACATTGCAGTTGGAAGTTGTTCTGCATCTACTGGCGGTGGTTCAGGAGAAGCTCCCTTTAGCCAACCAGCCAGCGCAGTCAGAGACGACACAGGACAGCTAGCGGATTCGGTTATTTGGCAGGCATTGTTAAATCCTAGATGGGTAGCGTTAACCCAATCTGACCGGGACCGGGTTCAGCGCTACAACATCTACCAAATAGCAAATAAATTCCACAAGCTGCCGCCTGAAATCGAGGCAATGGACTACGAGTGGTATGTGGACATCATCTTGTTCGGTAACACTGAGCAGCTTGTGGCAAAGGTTAGAGGGGCGAAGTGACTACACCAGAGCTTAGGGGCCGGATAACCCCAGACGATAAAGCCAGCAAAGGCCTGAGCGGCTTTAACGCCCGCATCCAAGGGATGAAGACACAACTCCGGACAGCAGGTATTGCTGTGACGGCGATTGGTGGCGCCCTAACCGGTCTCGCGGCTCTGGCTATTAAGTCTTCCCAAGAACAGCAGATTGGCATTAACCGACTCGACCAATCGTTGAAGAACGTCGGCGAGTCCTACGATGCCCAACGGGAAGCCATTGAACGGGTCATTGAGGCCCAACAGCGCAAGACCAACTTTGGAGACGAAGAGCAACGGGATGCGCTACAAAAGCTAGTTACCATCGGTGGTCAATGGGAAGGGACTCTGGACGCTCTCACGGTCACAACAGACGTTGCGGCTGGTGCCAACATTGACTTGAGCGCGGCTGCATTGCTGGTTGGTAAAGCCATTGCAGGCGAGACTTCCAGCCTATCCCGTTACGGTATCTTGCTAGAGAAGGGCGCGACACAGACTGAGATCATGGCGGCGCTGACTAAGCAGTTTGGCGGTGCGGCTGAAGCTGCGGCAGACCCTATTACTCAGATGAAGAATCGATTGGGGGATTTGCTTCAGGTTCTAGGCGATGCACTGCTTCCGATTGTTGAAAAGGCGACTGTGAAGATAGAAGAAATCACTCGCAAGATGATTGGCTGGGCTGAAGAGCATCCCCAACTAACCAAGTTCCTATTTCTTGCCGGTGCTGCGGTAGGCGCGTTGTTGCTGATACTTGGTCCGTTGCTCATTATCCTGCCGCTATTGGCTGCTGGTATGGCCTTGGTGGCAGGAGCCAGCGGTATTGGATTAGTAATCTTGGCTACTACTGCGCTGGTAGCGGGCGTTACGTTGCTGGTTCTCAAGTGGGATTCTGTTTGGAATCAAATCAAGAATATAACCAACACTGTCGGCAACTCAATCATTGATGTATTCAATAAGATAACCACGGTTCAGAGACTGTTTATCCGTGGGATGCTTGAGGTGCTTCAGGCAGTAGCTAATGTAGGGTCTGTCTTGCCAATTGTGGGTGAACAGTTTGACGCTGCCGCGAGTGCTATACAGAAGGCAATAGATGTCGTCAAAGAGGGTGTGCCGAACTTTGAATTGGCGACCAACGCTGCCGAAGATTTTGGGGATGTTATTCAGGAAGTGGGGAACCAAGCCAACGAAGCAGGCAACAAAATGGCTGAGGGGTTCCAGAAGAACACTCAAGTAATCATTGAGGCACTGGAAGACAGGCAGAAGATCGAAGGAAAGATTCTAGCCGCCATTGCCAAAGACCGCTCCACTAAGAACGCTGAATACCTGACCGATTTGCAATTGAGCCAGGCGGAAGAACTACGCATCCGTCAGGAAACAGCAGATGAAACCAATCGCATATTAAACAGTATTCAGGATGCCTTCAACTCTCAGACAGATAATCTACTGTTCAATTTCTCCGCACAAGGGTCAGCCTGGAATGACTTAGGCGGCACAGCACAGAAAGTTATCCTAGCAATGTCCGCGACCACCGGTCAGGCTGCCTCTGAAATAGCCGCAGCGTTCTCTGCCATGCGTCAAGAGGGTGAGTCATGGAAAGACTTGCTACTGAGATTGGACACTGAAGGCGTGCTAAACCTTGGCAATTTGCAGGCAGCGATGGAAGCCTTAACCAACGCCGCAAAGGAAACTTTTAAACAGGGTGAGTTGACAGTTCATAAAGGACCATCTTTTATCCCACCTCCCGGCGGGGTGGTAATGCCTGGTGTTTTTGCACCGGGTAGCCCATTTACCGGGAATCCGTTAGACCCTAGGAATGTTCCCAGTGGGTCGTTTATACCGGGAGGGGTTGGTTCAGGGGTTATCCCTATCGGTGGGGGTGAGGTTGTTCATGTAAGCCCTAACGTGCCATTTGGTGACAGGGCGCAACCTACGACTGTCAACCACATCACTATTGAAGGTTCACTATTAGCTGGTGATCAGGCTGTCGGTGCTGCCGTTCAGCGAATCCTTGAGTCAGGTGGCTTAGAAGATTTCAAAGGTGAGGGTTAATGGCCGCAGTCACTCCATCGTATAAACTGCGCGTTGATTGGGATACTACATCTGGGTTAGCTCAGACCGGTGCCGATATAACGTCACGCACTATAGGCAGGATGGAATGCTGGCTAGGTAAAGACGGTTCAAGCAACTTGGTCAACCGCTCCAATGCGGGCGGGCTGGTAGCCATGCTGAACAATGAGTCAGGAGATTACTCTCCGAATAACACATCAGGGCCATTGTTTGGGAACCTGTCACCCAAGGGCCAAGCAGTCCGGCTGACGGCTGTGGGTCGGGCGGCGCAGTTCGCATCAGCTAATGCTCAAAGTTTAAGTATCCCCGATAATCCTAGCCTATCAACAGGGGATGTTGATATTGCATTGGCTTTTTGGGTCAACTTGGATGACCTTAACGATTACGATTTAGTGTCCAAGATGCTAGCTGCAGGGAATCAAAGAGAATACGATGTAGTCTATCGGGCTTCCAATGACAGGTTTAGATTCGTTGTATTCCCTACTGGTTCTGGAGCGGCTGTAAACCTTGACGCTAACTCGTTTGGTGCGGTGTCGGCCCAAACTTTCCACTTGGTTATCGTTGAGCATGATGCGACGGCAAACACATTAAGCATCCAAGTGGACAATACAGCAATTGATTCTGTCTCTCACTCAACGGGATTGACAGATTTAGCCGCATCGTTTGTTATAGCCGGGACTGATGGCGGCGCGTTTTTTGGCCGCCTTAACGGTCGTGTTGTGTCAACGGCATTTTGGAAGAAGACTCTTTCTACGGCAGAAAGAACTTTCCTTTGGCGTGACGGCGACGGCGTGCGCTACCGGGACATCGGGCTAACCGGCGACGGTTCGGCGTTGAAGACCAGCCTTGAGGCATGGTGGGACTTACAAGAAGAAGCAGGCACCCGCGTTGATTCTCACGGCGCAAACGACCTGACCGACAATAATTCTGTTACGAGCAATGAAGGTATCCACAATTATTCCCTGTGGAAAGGATTCCTTCAGAACATCGAACCGCTACCGGGTCTGTCAGTTAACCGGGCGCGGCTGATCGCGGTGGGTTCTTTGGGCCAAGTCAACATCAACAAGATTCGTCTGTTGAACGTAGAGAACGAAGTTACCGGCACTGCAATCGGCCGGATTCTGGACGAAGCCAACTGGCCAACAGATGACCGGACGGTGGACACCGGCAAAACCACCATGACCAACTTCGGGTTGGAGAATGAGATACGCACACTCACCGGGCTGAGACGTATCGAGCGAACTGAGACCGGGTATATTGGCGAGTCCAAGGACGGGCGCATTGTCTTTGAAGATAGGCGACATAGGCAGACTTCCCCGTACAACACCAGTCAAGTAACTTTCACTGACGCCAATGGAGGAACGTTCGTCTACTCGCCGCCGTTGCGTCAGCTTGATTCTCAGCAACAACTGTTCCATAAGTTCCCTGTATCAGTTCCAACCTACACGGACGTGTCTCTGGCTGTCCTGTGGACACTGGCGGCGTCCGGAGCAGATTCACCGGCCATTCAACCGGGCGAAACTATTAGCTTCTTTGCCAACTATCCGAACCCGGCATCAGCGACCAACGCTTGGTTGGTGAAAGCCTGGACTACTCCGGTAGAGAATACCGACTACGAAGCCAACTCCCAGGCCGGCGGCGGCGGGGATGACAAGTCCGGACAGTTGACTGTGACTGAATCTAAGTTCGCCAACTCCATGAAGATTAACATCACCAACAACGATGCCAACGTGGTCTTCCTGACGTTGCTCCAAGGCAGAGGAACCAGCAAGACTAAAGACGACCCGATTAGCATCACGGTAGAGACCGCGGCGACCTACCCGAGAACGTTCCCGGACCCGCCGCAATACATACCAAGTATCTCTGAGGCGCTGGACTGGGCCAACTGGCACAATAACGTCTTCAATACGGTACAGCCTCTATTGCAGATGACCTTCCTGGGAAACCGTAGTGCAGCGCAGTTCGCCCATGCGTTAAACTTAACAGTAAGCGACCGCATGACGATGGTTGCTGAGAACGATACCGGGTTGGGTATCAACGAAGACTTCTATATTGAATCGGAACGCCATGTGATGGACGCAAAGTTGAAGACCCACTGGACTACCTGGGGGTTATCAGCAGCGGCGTCTCAGGACGCATGGACTTTGAATTTCTCCAAGTTGGCTACGGAGACAAGGTTGGCTTATACCTAATGGCTGATTACACAGACCCAGATATTGAGGTAGCTGGTTACGTCATAACTCAAGTAGACTGGAATATTCTGGTCAACAACTTCAAGGCGGGAGATTTAGCCGCCTTCACAACTCTCGGGGATGTATTTATCGCCACTGGTGCCAATGCAGGGAAGCGGGCTGCGTTGATGAACTCTAGTGATCTTGTTATCCAAGAGGTTGGCGGGATCGAGGCTGACATCTCCGCAATCGTAGCCGGGGGGATTCTCAGAGGGACTGGCACAGGAACGTTTGGTATCTTGGGTAAAGGGAATGCGCTGGAGGTTTTGCGTGTGAATGCCGGGGCGACAGACTTAGAGTATGCCGTGGTGTCTTCGGACGTAAATAAATCAGCAGTTAGCTTTGCCAATATTCGTTTGTTTGGGCATTAGGAAGGTAGTATATGGCAATAGGTGGTGCAGTAGCCCAGATGTTGCAATCTGGGGCACAATCAAGGCAACCGGCCTCTGGTGTGGAAGAACAGATCAGTTTCATATCGAAGGATTCTACCACAGACGAGTTGCAAATCACGCTAGGGGGGAAAACCCAAGGGGTTATAGCCGCAGCGACGGTCACTACAGCTACTCCTGTTGGTTGGAACAACTGCGCGATGATGTTGACAAATGCAACTGTCTTGGCAACTGCCGGGGCGACAGATGAAATTTGGATAGGCGGGGTACAAACTAATGTCTAAGCGACTTGTTCAAATCGATAAAGCGATCATTCCGCCGGTGACGCCAGAGCCTATCGAACGCGATATGGAAGCGTTTTTAGAGCTGTCAGATGCCATCGAGGATTCATTCCGTGGTTACGGTTTAGTTGAAGCTGGAACGTCATTGGTCGGAAAAGGGGAGCGTCTTATCGTCCGTGATCCATCATGGGGTGGTGACATAGCCGAGTTTATTATCCGCAGCAAGCCGCATGACCAAACCACTAAGGCGGGAACGCGGACGGTCAGTTTGAAGTTGGAAACCTTACAGGCCGAGGTTGACGATTTTGGCGAAATCTGCGCTTGGATATATGACGAATCTTAACCAAGCACATGGCAACACTGAGCTACCGGAGATGAATTAAATGTCTAGCCGACACGAGACCGCCCAAGGCTACGTCAGGGACGCCACAGAGCATACCCGGAACACGCTTGACCGGGTGAAAGAATTAGAGGCCATGTCGGAAACTCGCCTTCAGATAGAGGGCATCCTTGTGACGGAACGCAACACAGTAGTCACCGGGGCAGTGCTGGCCGAAGTCTCAAATGGTCATGCAACTTGGTCAGATAAGGCGAAAGTGGCGGCGGTCCAAACCGGCCTACCAGCAGGCGGCGTCGGTGGCGGGAACGGGCAGCAGTTGATGGAACCGCCCGTCCAGCAGGTGGCGGATGCGCTTGTATGCGTCCACCCATTTGCGGACGCCTCGGGCCGCACTGGCGGGCCAGCGGGCGATGTCGCCGCTGAATGACACCGCCCCGCACATGCGGGAGAGCAGGTCGCGTGCGTCCGGGGCCGGCGCGGGGCCGCGGGCGCGGACGGGCAGGGCGCTGTTGGCCAGGTGGCCTGGCAGCAGGCGGTTGAAACGACATTGCATGGCCCGGCAGATACCGGGGGTGAAGGTCTGGTCGGAAATCCACAGACAGTGCGAGCGGCCGAGCGTGCCCAGGTCGATCCGCCGGCCGCCCGACGAGGACGTCTCGATCAGCAGGTCCGGATGCCGGGCCATCAGCTCATCCAGCACGCGGTAGAGGCCTTGGTAGTGGGCCAGGGCGACCTTGCCCGTTGGATCGGCTGCGGCCAGGAACGGACCCGCCGCCAGCGTGGCGTCGAAGCGGATCCACGCCAGGGACAGCTCGTCCACCCAGCGGGCGATGGTGGCCACGGCCCAGTCCTGGGCCTCCGGCGCCGACAGGTTCAGCAGCCGGTCCGGCCCGGGCGAGGCGTCGGCGGGCGGGAAGAACAGCCGATCAAACTGCTCCGCCGCCCACGTGCCGGGCCCGGCCCGCTCGATGTCGAACCACAGCCCGAACTTCATCCCCGCGGCGCGGACCCGGTCCGCCAGCCCGACCAGGCCGTCGGGATACCGATCCGGGTCGGCCCGATGCCAGTTGCCCACGCCGCCGGGAAAGCCACCCTCGAACCATCCCGGCCCGTGGACCCAGTATTCCACGCCCAACTCGGCCGCCCGGTCCACCTGCGGGGCCAGGGACGCTTCCGTGACGTCGTTCCGCAGGCCGAACCAGTGGTTGTAGCTGACCGGCGCGACCACCGGCGCCCCGGAAAGGCGGGGGCAGATGCGGTCGCGGACGTACGCCCGGAAGGCGGCGGCCCCCGCGTCCACCCCGCCGTCGAAGAACCCCACGTGCACGGGCGGCAGGGCCAGCGCCTCTCCGCCGGCGAGCACGATTCGCTCCATCTTCAGTTGTCCGCGGACGAACGGCCCGTCGCCGACGTGCCGGAGCGTCAGGAACCACGGGCCGGAGTACTCCATCGCCGCCCACACGCCCGGCGCGTCCGGGGCCACCCCGGCCGCGGCGATCAGCACGGGCAGATGACGGTTGCTCGACCGGCCGTCGGGCGGGGATTCGATGCGGACCTCGCCGCCGTAGACCACCCGCTCCGCCTGGCTGTAGGCCCGCGGCGGATAGAAGTTCTCGCTGCTGCCCCCGCGCGACCGCAGCACGCGCCACGGCCCGTCAATCCGCGGGAAGCGAACCACGAGCGGAAAGATGTGGTCGATCACCACAGGCCCGTCGGCGGCGTTGGTCAGCGTGACTTGCCACCGCCCGGTTCGGTGATCGGTGTCGGTCGTGAGGGTCACTTCCGCCGCCAGCGGCCCGTCGGCCTGGACCAGCCGCCAGACGGTCCGGCCATCGGCCTGGGCGGCGCCGCCCGGGCATCGCCACCGCACCGTGATTCCGGCGATGATCTCAAACCCCTCCCCAGCCGCAACGGCCTCACCCAACGCCGCCGGCGCCAACTCCGCCAGATGTTCGGTCAAATGACGTTTCATATTGTCGATGCTGCTCTGCGAAGTAGCTCGCTACGAAGCACGAGTTGTCGATGGACGATCCCGCTTCGTCCCGATTGACGACATCGGGACTACGCAGGACAAGTTGTCGATTGTCGATCCCGCTTCGTCCCGATTGACGACATCGGGACTACGCAGGACAAGTTGTCGATTGTCGATTGTCGATGGACGATTGTCGATTGTCGATTGTCGATTTGGACAAGTGGGAACAGCCGGTCGAACCCCGATCTTCGAACTATCTCACAGCAGCTTCGCCAGCTTCTTCGCGTGTGCCTTGAGGGCCTGCTCGAAGGCGGCCACGTCGTCGTCGATGTAGCGCCGGAAGGCGGGGACGGCGATGGCGCGGGCGTACTGCCGGCCCCTGCCCATCTTGTCCGGCACGTTCAGGCCCCTGCGGAACCGCCCGGCTGCTGCGTCGGCGACCATCCGGTCCAGGCCCTCGTTGTATTCCGGCTTGGAGCGGATGTAGGTCATCAGGGCCCACAGTTGGGCGTAGTAGTCCAGGCCCCCGGAGTCGCCCGAGGCGGAGATGTGGTCGCCGGCATCGGAGGCGAGCAGCCTGGGCAGCGGGATCCAGCCCCCGCGGGAGAGCAGCTTTCGCAGGTGCGCCTGCCGGACGGGGTTGCGCAGGGGGTCGAAGCGGACGGTCGTGGTGTCCATCACGAACCCCTCGGCGGTGACGGCCAGGCCCTCATTCGCCCAGGCGGGAAGCCACTCCCGCAGGCGATAGTGGAGGAACTGGTGCATTCCCTCGTGGGCGGCCAGGACGAAGGTGGAGAATGTCCGCATGTCCCAGAACACGCAGACGCCGCGGTGGCAGTACCCGCCGTTCCGGATCGCCAGGTACAGATCGGCGCGGGGGGCGGTGACCTTGCGGGTCATCGCGGCCCACTGGGGGCGGTTGGCGAGCATGTAGATGGTCATCCGCCGCCGGTTGGCGGGGGCGGGCAGGTTGGTCAGCACCTCGTAGTTGTCGTGGGCGCGTTCCATGAACCCCGGCAGGTGGCGGGTCATGCTGCGGCTGGCGGAGGTGGTGTAGATATCGTAGTGCGCGCTGGCCAGTCGCAGGCCCGGGACGCGGGCGAACCGCCACGGGGTTTCCTCGACCCTCGTCGACAGCGGCGACGCCTGGAGCGACAACCGCCCAACCGGCCGGCCGCCGCAATCCAAAGCGATCAGAGCCGGCACGACCCACAGGATCGACCACGGCCACCAAGCCTTTTTTCGTTTCACAACCTTCTCCGTTACGATACCATGCCCCACCAGGATCGATCGCCAAGCCGCCCTTTTCCTTTCCCTCGCGACAACCGCGCCGGCGTCCGAGGGGCGGGCCGGGGAGGACCGACAAATGAAACTTCTACGAGCCGTATCGGCCATCTGTTCACTGGCCTTTCCCTTGCTCGCCTGGGGCCAGCCTCCGCTGGCCGAGAAGATGCCCCCGGACGTGCTCCTGTACGTCGGCTGGGCGGGGCGGAGCCTGACCTTCAACGGATCCCTTTTCGGGCAATTCCTTGGGGAGCCGGAAGTTAGGCGGTTCTTCGCCGGCAGCCGCGGCGCCATCTCCGACGGGCTTGACCTGGACACGCAGGACCGCGCCGTCCTGGAAGACTTGTGGGCGATGGGGGGGATCGCGTGGCGTCACCCCATGGCGGTGGGCGTGTTCGACCTGCCGCCCGGGGCGCAAACGTCCCCCGACGGCGCGGCGCCGGACCCGCCGGGGCTGGTCGGAGCGGTGATCGTGGACCTCCAGAAGGACCGGGCGGAGTTCCAGCG
>SDBT01020247.1_pt1 | contig 10411 bp, 16 predicted proteins | sample 2277101 | NCBI WGS metagenome assembly SDBT01 (sample SAMN10404973, study PRJNA504765) | marine sediment metagenome | isolation source: marine sediment core GS10_PC15, 103 cmbsf | place: Arctic Ocean: Southern Knipovich Ridge | collected 2010
CCGGTGCAACGTCATTTTCCCGGACCAGTATTCTCAGTTCAGCTACAGTAGGAACTTCGCTCGTGAAGTTACGCGACTGAGTTGCCAGGGAGGCTTAGGACTCATCGCCGGTCGCAGGGGGGCGAAGTTATTAGGGCGCCACTACTTCGCCCCCAACATCAAGGACGTTCGTGGCAAGACACTCTTCGCTACTCTCGATCATGGGGCTAGAGTCTTGTTGCCTCATGAGGTGCACTCTGGGATCATTCCGAAGTTCGAATGGGTAACGGATGGCCATCGCTGGGGAGTGAAAGCTGCAAAGGAGACAGGTCGCTCAGACAAGTTCAACCAGCAAGGCAAGGTCGGTTACATACAGCGCCTAGCCAACTTCCAGTTCTATTTACACCGTTGGTCTTCTCGAACCATGTCCATAGGAGGGCATTTCAATCCGCACATTGTAGCGGGTTTTCCTGCACTCATTCTTGACCGATCGATGCCGGCACTCGAAGTGGTGAGGAGAATAGAGCGCTTGATCGGACGCAACTTCTTGCCGACTCAGTATTTGGGAAAGGTGCACTCTTATACGCATTCAATAAATCAGCAGGGAGGGCAGACTCAGGTTCAATTCACCCACTGTCGTACTCACCGAGGTTTAGATGACGAGTTCTTGGGTGTACTAACTAGAGAAATTGACGATACAAAAGTCGTCACTGAAACTAGGACATTCCGCACAATAGACCTTTTGGAGACGGCCTCTGGTAGGAGTACCTCTCCTGTAGGAGTTGGCCTTGCCGCACTTGAAATTATTGAGGAGCTTCGGCCGCTTATTCCTAGCGATAGAAAATCTTTACAGACCTTGGTTTTGAAATTCATTCGAGAGCAAAACACGAAAGTCAACATTAGCCTTATCCCCAAAGGGGGCGGATCTAAAATCCAGTTCACTGTTGTTGAGATGACCGGTAAAGGCAGTATTTTGCTAACACCGGCAGAGGCTCGATCTATAGGTGCTTCAGATTCAGATTTTAAGAAGCCCACTGTCGAGAGAGCCGGTACTGCTCCAGAAGGCGCGGGACTTGCCGCTCTTGGTATTATTGAAGAGCTTCCCACGGGTCCAGTAGGCGCTGGACTTACCGCTCTTGGTATTATTGAAGAGCTTTCCGCAGGCCTATCTATTCCCGAGACGTTTACACTGAAATTGCAACGTAGGGTTTTGACAGGTACAACGAGCGTCGTAGATCGCAGCATCGAAGAAGCAATTCTTCCGGGCTGGTACAATGATGTATGGAGGAACAAGTCGATAGGAGAGAAAGTCTACGGTCCCCTCTTGGGTATTGGCGCCATAACGGATGCAGTCTCCCTTGGAATCAATGAACAGGCGGAGCTGCTTGAGCGGGAGTTCGACAAGAGATTCGCGGATATCCGAGACGCCAAGAAGGCCGCCGGCGAAGACATCAGCGACATCGCGTCGACGGGGAAAGCTCAAGAGATTCCCCAGAGTAACGCTGCCCTGCTTGTGAAGCCTGGCAGCATTGAAGAGGCCGTCGATTCTCTCGTTATCATCTACGGATTGATCAAGGAGCGCGGCGACGACGTGCACAGCTTCATTCGTACATACACTCAGCGCCCCGTAGCAAACCTCACACAAGTGCTAGGTAGCCCGAATCTCGTGTTTGGTGCCGATGGGTTCCCTGAAGACCCTGATACTATGATTGAAGGCTTCCATAGCCGAGCTTTCGGGGACTACAATACAGACGTGATACTCCCTCAAACAGAAGGTTCTGAGTCCCAAGCGGGCGAAGATGCTTTGAAGGCCTTCTTCCCTGCTGATTCCCCTGGAGGGATTTCCCCAGGTAACCCGAAGCGGGGTTCTGTGGTAGACCGCGGGGATGAGGAAGCCATTCGCCCTGAGCTCGACCCCAGAGGGCGTGCAAGAGGGCGTGTTCGGGCGTATATGGAAGAACTCAATCTGAGCCGAGGATTGTACGGCTAGGAGTGCACCATGATTCACATGGCCAGTTTCGTCGATGAGTCCCTCAAGATCGCAGCCGTAGCCGAGCTCGCCGGCAGGGTCATGCCGTATTTGAAGCAGGTGGGTCCCTACGCAGCCGCCGCTGGTACCGGAGCTCTCGGGCTTCATCAGGTCCAGAAGGCGAAGCGCCGGTACAACATCGGCAGAATGTTTGAGCAACAACAGGAGAGAGCCCAGGCCCGTGAATGATGTTTCGTTTTCAGCGTTTGTGGATGAGCTTGCGGGCATTGAAATGGCCAAGACGGCCGGCCTGCGAGATCTCTGGCAGCGCTTCGTCGACCTCTTCCGCGTCCCTGATGAGAAAGCCAAGCGCAGAGTCGAGTATCATTTTTCTCCGAAGGCGGGGTCTGACAAGTGGAACAAGTTCGCTAAGAACATTCGGGACCCGAACTTCGTCGAGCGCCTATCCAAACATCCCGACGCTGACTCCACACTCATTACTCATGCCAAAGCACTCCATGGTCTTTCCCGTAGCCCTACCGTTGGCAAGATCAAAAGCTCTCGTTTGCCGGGTCGCACTTATGAAATACGTGACCTGGGCGGCGGCAATCTTGGCTGTACCTGTAACGATTGGAGATTTAAGGGTAGTTTGAGTCCAGGCTACGAGTGCAAACACATTCGAGCCCATAAACAAGGCAAAGCACAGGCGAACTGAATGTCATCATTCTCCCAGCAGATGTCGAGCTTCTTCGACGAGCTCACCAATATCGTCGACAAGAAGAAGAAAGATCGAGAGAAAGATCTTATGCGCCACACCGAACGACCCTTCCCTAATATCCTCACTCAAGACGATGAGCCAGGTGACTACTACAATCCTGCCCCAATCGAAGAGCAAGAACCCGGGGTAGTCACTCGGGGAGAATAGGAGAACATAAATGAAGAAGGTAACTAGGCCATCCAACTCTCGCGCCAAGCAGATGGCTCTCGTGAAGCGGCGCAACAAGATGGTGCTCTCCGAGTCTAAGAAGCGGAGACTTCTAAGCGCTAACTTGGCCAAATGAGTAACTGGTTCTCATCGTGCTTCGATGAGCTGACCAAGATAGCGGTCAGGCTCACTTCGGAGGAGAAACGGCGGCAGGCGGTTCAGTTTGCTGCTCTCGGCACTACTACTGTGCCTGCGATGGAGCTTGCTAAAACTCGCTTGCAGACTGGCAGATGGTTACCAGCAGGAGTGAAGGGCTTCAGGCGATACATCCCGGGAGCATTAGCAGGTGGATTATTTTGGGGTGGCGCGCTGCCAACGGCTCAGCATTTCTTGGCTCGCGGCAATATTCAGAAGGCGCGAGAACGAGTAGCGGCCAAGAAAGAACTTAAGAGTTTGGCGCCGGCCGGGGTAGCGAAGTCTCTTGCCGTGGCACCTAAAGCTCCGATACCGAGGGTTTGACATGAAGACAGCAGCTATGGGCGGACAAGATCTTCGGTTGCCTGTGATGGGCGGCACCAAGTTTCCAACCGACGACAGCAAAGGTGGGCCTCAGGGTTTGCTCTCTAAATCGATGAGCTCGGCTGAAAAAGGGCCTAGCCCGACTATGGGCCAGCTCGCGCCCACTGGACCGACCGTTCCCAAGATCACTGGCCAACCCCAAGGGGTCATGCCGAAAACCGGAGGCGATATGACTCTTCAGAATGATCCTCTGATTCAATACCTCAAGAAGCAGGCCGGGCTCGTTGGTACCAACAGTATGGAGGACAACCATGATAACATGCCGACTGGCCCCGAAGAGACTGAGCTTAGCACCGCGCCACCCCAGCCTACGAAGGACAACGAGCAAGAATCCATGGGTACTTGGACGGGGTATCTCAAGGCTCAGTTCGATAACTCCAAGGGATTGGCTCCGAAGTATATTCAGAAAGACCAGCCTCCGGAGCCAGGCAAAGTGGACCAATTGAAGGACAGCGATGTCATTCCCGACCTCATCGGTAAACCCAAGCTGGCCGGTGCCGCGCGTATCTTAGACATCGTACGCAACCGATAGTGGAACCACGTTGTTGCAACTGGCTGTCATCGATGCTCTTGATAAAGAGGCCGCGGAGTCCAGAGGGGGTTGGTCCGACCGTGCGCAGTCTGACTTCGATGTAAGGAATCGTTAGAACACGGGTGGCCAAAGATCTGACCTACTGAGGCCTCTGCTCAAGCGGTTCCGCGGTATGATTCGCTCAAGGGCCAACAAGTTTGCAGGGCAGGCAGATCTGCCGCCGGCGACGGTTCACGCCGAGTACAACAAGCAGTTCCTCAACGCCGTCAAATCCTACGATCCCAATAAGGGAGCGGCTCTCGGCACCTGGGTTCAGAACAACCTGCGCAAGGCACAGCGTTGGGTGGCTACCTACCAAGACCCGACTCGTATTCAAGAGCAGAGGTACTACAAGGTGGGAGAGTTCCAGAACGCCAGGGCAACGCTTGACGATCAACTGGGTCGAGAGCCCACCACGAGGGAACTCTCAGAGCACCTGAAGTGGCCGGAGAAGGAAGTCGGCCGCATGGAAGCGGAGACCCGGGGCGCTCTATATTCGTCAACGTGGGGAGAGGGTTACGACCCTACCAGCATTATGCCGTCTCGAGAGACTGAAGTGCTGAACATGATCCGCTTCCAGCTCGACCCCGAGGAGCTCCTGGTCTACGAGCACACCATCGGTTATGGCGGCAAGTCGAAGCTCAAACCCGGACAGATCGCGCGCAAGTTGAAGATGAGCCCGTCCAAGGTCTCACGCATTCGCAACTCGATCACCGGCAAGATGACACCGTACTTGAAGGGATAACGATGGCAGACCGCATCCCAACCGTAGCTGAGCGTGATGCCAATTTGGATGCCCTCCAACTAGAGGTAGACAAATGGGCCGACTCAGAGGAAAAGCGATTGAACAACGAAGTATCCTTCTTGCAGAAAGTGCTGCAAGGTCGCGGAGTACGAGAAGCTGGCACGAGTAACCTCGATGCTGTATCGACGCTTCTTCAAAGTGAAATTGACCAGTTTATAATCGGCACCTGAACGAGTAGAATGATCGCATGGACGCTTGGAAGGCAGCTACGATGATGCTCGAAGAACATGGTGGGTGGGGAGTAGCCGTCGTCTTGGCTTTCGCTTTATGGCGCATGTGGATCCGCAACAATAAGAGGGAAGATGAGCATCGCGAAGATGACAGGAAGAGTGTAAAGATTCTCGAAGGATTCAAAGCAGCGGTGGAAGCACTTACAAAAGCAGTAGACCGGCTTGCCGACAAAAAACCTGGAGGTTGATATGGGACTCAGGGCATGGTTCAACGGCGACAAAGATACTCATGAGTACGCCAAAGAAGATGGGACATCCCTGGGAAACATACTGCTAGAGTGGGGGTACATCACCGAAGAAGAATTGGAGACGGCCGTGCAAAAGTCTCAGTCCCTGCTCGGTAGTATCTTGCAGGAGGTGACAGAGGGGCGCTTGACCAATATCCAGCTCGAAGAAGCCTTGATGGAGCAGAAGATCCGTCGTAAGAAGGCCTCACGCAGTGAGGAGCGCGCATTTTTTGCCAAGAAGAAGAGTAGGCTGGTAGATGACATCAACCAGAGCTTTAGCTCGATGGCGACGAAGCTCGAGGAGAGCGGTGGTTGATGGCCGAACTAAAATTCTGCCTCATAGCCATCGCACATCACAAGTAAAGGAGGGGGCAAGCTGTGCTTCTTGTTCCCAGTGGAGGCGCCGGAGGATCGGCTCTTCAGGTTATTAGCCAGACTGTCTACACGGTGCCAACCGCTGTAGCTATAAGAGACCTGGTCTATCTCACGGGACCCAACTCAGCCGACCGTGCCGACAACACCACCCAAAGCACTACACCAGCTCGTGGTGTGGTTTTTAGCAAGCTCACACCAACGAGCGCTATCCTTCTCTATAGTGGTGAGTTGGGAGGTTTTTCTGGGCTCACTGTAGCCGAGCTATTTTTAGGCACGCTCGGTGGCCTGATTGATCAAACAGGCTTGTCAGCGTTGGTTTCGGGCAACGTCAAACAAAGCGTTGGAGAAGCCATAAACTCTACAACTTTGTTGTTTCAACTGGGTGATGTTATCGTCCTGTAAAGGGTTCTAGAGGAATGGCCACCAAACGCTACAAACTTCAGCCCCATGCGGTGCCTTTCTCTAGGCCGAGTCCTGGGGGTCCTCCGGAGTTCAAATTCCGGGTACGATTTGGCCAGCCCCTTTCAGGAGGGCGTACTCGAGTATGTGCGAAGAAGAAGTGTCCTATTCTTATCCTACCCCTCAATGGGGTGATCGAGACGGACAATCTGGTGGCTCAATATTTCCTGGAGAATTTTACCGCGCCCAATAAGACAAGACGGAACGGTGCTGCGCGCATAGGTGGTCTCTTATTCGCGGATGTGACAGCGACTGTTACAGAGTATGATCTTCATCTGGATTCGTTATTGCCCAGTTAGGGAGTTAGACCATGCCATTTCCAACCAAAGTAGACCTAACCAATAAAGGCGTAATTCGACGTTTTGAGCTTACGGATGACCTAGAGGTCGACGGCATCGTACGTCGATCTGGCTCTGGAAACATGACCATCGGTGCCAATCTGGGAGCCACCGAAGAGCTGATACTTGGGTCTTCTACATCCGATGTGCGTGTTCTTGGTGACATGATCATCGACGGGTCGGAAACGGTTTCCACTGATGAGACGATTACTGGAACATTCAATGCCAATGGCGACGCCAATCTGGGTAACAACAGTGGGGATACAGTTAACCTGGGTGGCGGTACTTCCGATATTGTAAATCTCAATGCTGACCTGGTGGTCGGCGCCGGCACGATAACTATCGGATCTAGTGTGACCGACTTTGTCGATGCAATCTTTCTCGATGCGGTCAACGCCAATGGACCCGCCCTGGCCGCTTACGACCTCAACGCCAGTGGCACTAATGCCGGCGCTTACGCAATCGGTGTAGATCCCTCTTTGATCGCCAACTCAATCTCAACCGACTTGATGACTATGCTCGCCAACATGGATGCTGCTATTTCGGCTGCATCCAGCACTCTGCAACAAGCATATGTGGCTGGCAGCACTATCGATGTGACCACCGCCAACGGCACTATCGACTTCAGCAACGATACTACTTCCGATACGACTACGGTTCTTCGAATCAGTCGTGCTCCAAGTGCCGGGACGGGAGGTATCGGTCTCGATATCAGCATGGGCGCCAATGCTCAGGGTGCGGGCATCAATGTTACCCATGCTGGTTCAGGCGATGCGCTATTTGTTAACAATACTGGATCTGGCAATGCGATCGATATTCAAGATGGCGGCACCAGTGTGTTTCGGATCACGGACACAGGGGCTGTGTTTTTGGTTGCACCGTTAGGGAAAAACCTCAATTTGCAGAGCTCTGGGTCGGGCATCATTGCTATATCGAGTGGTGCGGGGAATATCACAGTCGATACCAATGCCAGTATTAGTTTGGATGCTGATGGGGTGTCTAACTTCACGACAACGAGCGGCAACTTGACGTTGGATTCTACAACAGGTGAGTTGGTCTTGGATGACACTGGTAGCAGCTCCACCACGCTGTCGCAGGCCGCGGATCGGACCTTTGACCTGACGGCTACCGATGAGCCGCTCAACGGCGCAACGTCGCTGTTGGGCGCCATCAACAGGTTGGCTCGCCGGATGGCCGATGACGGCATCCTCCAGACTGAACGGGCCATCGAGAATGGTGTGACAATCGCGGCCGGGGACATTATCGCGGCTTCGACGGTTGCGGGCCGAGTGACTCAGAACAATGACAACGCTGAGACCCGCAGTGCGGTCATCGGCGTGGCGCTCACAGGCGGTCTTGGGGACGTCGGTGGGACTGTGTTCACCAGGTTCTTCTTACCGGGAGCAGTCGTGACGGACGCTGGCGCTACCTTCACAGCTGGCAATGAGTTGTTCGCCCCTGATGGTACGGGTCGGGCAACGGGGACAGCGCCAGCAAACAATGGCGATCGAGTGACGCGAGTAGGCTATGCCATCAGCGCCACAGAATACGTGTTCAATCCGGTTGAGGGCTTTGTCCTGTAACTCAAAAGGTGGAGAAATGGCGAAAGCGTCGACGAAGAGAGTAGCAAAGAAGCTACGTGAAAAGGCTGCAGCGGCAACAGCTGTTGCAGATTCTATGGAATCGAAGCTCTCGAATGGCGTCATTGAATTGGGGATCGATGAGATGCTCAAATATAAGCTGCTGGCAATGATCACAGCGGTGCAGAAGCATGAAGCGGAAAAGGCCACTGTGCAGGCTAAGATTGATGAAGCTGAACGAGACAAGAAACGTGTGATCAATGAGATCCTCGAATCTCACAAAGAGCGTCTTCAAGGAAAATACAAAATGGAAACCGTTTCGTTTGATGACGGTACGGCCATCTTTTCTTTGAAAGAGTCTGAAGAGAACGAGGGAAAGGAGAGTTAAGTTGTGGCCGTTGATGGCATTATTATTGCTGACGGTAATCGTCAGAGGCGATCAGCGGATGGTCCCGTAGCTGGAGATTTTTTCTTTTTCGACGGGTCGGAGCTAGTACGTGTCGCGAAGGGTGATGCAGGGAATTATTTAGCATCCGATGGAGCCATTCCTGTATGGAGGATTTTCCTCCAGTCAAAATCAGGTCGAGTGTTGGCGGCTTCTTTTACGGGCAACCCTAAGAAAGCCACAGTAACTTTCTCGACGGCTTTTGCAGATGCTAATTACGCGGTTGTCGTTACAGCCGTCACCCAGAACAACAAAACGTTTATCGCCAATGTGGAAAACCAAGTAGCTGGTTCGTTCGATATCAATCTGGGGAGCAACAACAAGACGGATTTGATTCAGGTCAACTGGGTAGCGAAGAAAGATGGAGAGACAACCTAATGACCTTGGGCGTCACAGAGATAGAGCTGGACTCCGTCACTGCGGATCCAACCAGTGATGGTAAGATCGTGTATCGTTCGGATACCGGTAAATTCCGCGGCCGAGAGGGGGGGACTGTAAAGGATCTCGTAGGTGGTGCTGGTGGTGCTGCTAGTGAGCAGCCGGCCGTTCAAGCAAGACGAACCACGGCGTACGTTACTACCGCCAGTTTTGTAAACGTAACTCTGGACGCCACAGATGTTGAAAACGACATCAGCGTCGTAGAGCACGATGATACGAACACAGATCGACTCAACCTAAAGGTCGTTGCCGGTCTGTACCGGATCCAGTACCACGGAAAATGTTCCGAGCCGAGTGGCGCTTCTTCGAATATGAATGTGGAGGCGCAAGTTCTAAGTAAAGACGCGGGCGGAGCGTTGCCTGGTTCTGACGATATCACGACGGTATTTGACGATAGCTCTTTGGCTGGGGATGTGCATGACGATTCGATATCTGGATCGTTCCTTTACGAGGCTGTGACGTCGGATTACGTCACGTTGCAGATCCGGCATGTCGATGTAGGGGCGAGCGGGGATACTGTATCGGTCACTGGAATAACCTTTACCGCTGTTCGTTTGACAGGAGAGAAGGGTGATCAGGGGGATGCGGGCCCAGCAGGCGCGGGAATTGTCCTTCAGTCTAAGTTCGTCGAAGTCACTACAGACGAAACTGAACCTTCTACAGTATTTGTAGATCTTATCAGCACGACTATTACGACTGGGGCGAATTTCCTCTTTGTCCTGGTTACGGCGGGAATTTCTGCTAGCGCTGCGAATAAGAATGCTCAGTTACAAATTGATATTGATGGGACAACCTTTCGAGCGGCCGGTGAAGAGCTGAAGACTTCGGGTGTCGCTTCCAGTGTGGCTGTTTCTGTGAAAATAGCAGTTACCGCCGCATTGCATACCGTCAAGTTGCAATGGAGAGTCTCCGGGGGTAATGTTCAGTGCCGTCCTGTAACCAGCGGTGATGATGAACACTGTTCCATGATTTTGCTGGAGTCCACATCGTAATGCCTCATCCCTCTCCCATAATTTATCCGATTGCTAATACCAGTGACGGTAAGCTTGACGCCGCGAAGCTTGTGTCTGAGATTGCAGCCAGCGCATTGTCCAATTTCTCTAACCGGGTGAAGGGGTCGGGTACCAATCTGTACGTCTACTGCTCAGCCGACACGACAGACGACGACAAGACAAATATTCTGGATCCTCTAATTACATCCCATAAAGGAGCCATCACACTCATAGATCGTATCGAGACGAGTACAATCATTGAAGGAGAAGTTGCCATCACCGAGACAACCAGCTGGCAAGATCTCTCAGGGATTGCCACAACGCTAGGCGCATTCCTTTCGGATGCTAACGAAGCGGTTGGCAAGCTTGTCGGTCAAATTAAGACGATAGGTGATGGGTTTGAAATGAGAATGGTGAAGCAAGATGGTACTTCACTGCTGGCAACTGCCTATACGCACGAAGACTCGGCTGGGGTGTGGGAAAAGCTCGAATTCAGTAC
>SDBT01020248.1_pt1 | contig 10411 bp, 14 predicted proteins | sample 2277101 | NCBI WGS metagenome assembly SDBT01 (sample SAMN10404973, study PRJNA504765) | marine sediment metagenome | isolation source: marine sediment core GS10_PC15, 103 cmbsf | place: Arctic Ocean: Southern Knipovich Ridge | collected 2010
AGGTAGTGCCACTTTAGCTTAACTGGTAAAGCAGTAGTTTTGTAAACTACAGTAAGGGGTCCGAGTCCTCTAAGTGGCTCCAAAACTTTAACAACTGAATATGCTGGGGAAATGGTGTAATGGAAACATACCTCGAAAGGGGAGTCTTGGTGGGTTCGAGTCCCACTCCTAGCAACCTTGCCTGTGTAGCATAGTGGTAATGCCTCTGCCTTCCAAGCAGATTAGCAGAGTTCGATTCTCTGGACAGGCTCCATCGTGGGTAGGAAGCAGGTTTTAATCATTTTCCTGACTCCGCTGTTGCTGTTGTGACAGTCTTCCTACCCAACCAATACTTTGCGGTAGAGGCGGTTTCTCTACTGCTAATACCACCAGCAGGTGGGAGACGCAGGGCTTGCCCGCCCTGTTTATTCCAAAATAAAATAAAATTGTTAGGATAATCCGTCGTCAACGTAGTCAACCACCTGCTTACGCTTACAGTACTTGTTAGAGATGGGGACATTGCTGTAAGTGTCTAAATTGTGGGACGGGAGCCCTCGGTTGTAAAAACGCTGGAGATTCCCGTCCCAAGCCATCATGCCTCTGTAGCTCAATGGATAGAGCACTTGGTTTCTACCCAAGGGGTTGTAGGTTCGACTCCTATCAGAGGTACCATCAAATTTTAAGGAGGGACTATGTTTGTAACAAGGTTCGTCTTTGGTAGAGTGGAACAGTGGATCAAAAACCTTGCTCCTGAGTTTAGGAACAGGGAGTTCATTGCAGCCTCTTTGGGGTTGCTTCGGATTATAGGTCTGCCAACCAATTTCTCTGGTGTCATTAAGAGTGATTCTGAAAGGCATGGTCGTAGGACTGAACGCCTGAACTCAGAACTCAACAAACGTGAAATCGAGAGAAGCTACCATACTGGCCGCCAAGATGAATTGGCAGCATTGAATAACTTACTAAGCGACTAAAGGAGAGGTTATGGCAGGGTGTAAGTGTGTAACGTGCAAGTGTGGAGATAGGCTAATCTATACGGTTGCCTTAAACCAAAACCTGATCCAGATAGGCGAATTCCCCCTCCACTCGGGGGGAACTAGCTATTTTAAGCTGGAGTGTGATAAGTTCACACAATCGGACTGGGATGCGTTAGCTATCATGGCAGCTAGACGCTGGAAATTTAGTGCTGTGTATGGTATTCCAACAGGTGGAATGAGGTTGGCAAAGGCTATGGAAAAGTATGCTACTTTTAATGCTAAAGACCCTATGATTATAGTGGATGATGTATTAACATCGGGTGGGTCTATGGATCAGGCAAAAGCTAAGTTTCCATATCTGGATGAGTCTGACAAGATTATTGGATTTGTAGCTATAGCTCGTGGACCTACGCTACCTTGGGTAGTACCATTTTTTCAAGTGGCTGAGGGCTGGGAGTAATGCCTTCTTATTATGGGACTGGCGGCTTTAAGAAACAAGAGTTCTGTATGCGTGGGTTGCATCCTATGTCTGGAGAGCATCTGGGTTTTCAGAAAGGTGGTAAAAGGTACTGTAAGACCTGTAAACTCATTAAGGCAAAGGAGCATGTTTACATAGACCAGGCACACGGTGAGTATAGGCCAATTGGAGATTCCTACTATGTCGGAGTCTATAAAGACACAGGTTGCCCTGAAGTTGCCCCCTCTTGTTTTGATTGTCCATTAGCTGAGTGTCAGTATGATAATCCAGAGGCTTTCTTAGCGTGGAAACGGGAAAGAGATGCTCTAGAGATTATCGATTTACAGGCTGATGGGTATAGTAATCTTGAGATTTGTGCGTTAGTTAAAGTAGGTAGGATAACAAGTCTTAAAGCCAGAGTTAAAAGAGGCGGTTATCTTTGGGAAGGTGGCTCTATTCCCGATGATGCAGAAAGAGCTATGTGTAGCAAAGAGTTACACGCTATGACTAAAGAGAATCTTTTGGTTGATAGTAGGGGTTACCATCGTTGTAGAGCATGTCAAAGAGACTGGGCTCATGCAAAAAAGCCTGTACGGGTACCAGAAGAGGGTACGTATTTTAAAGAGCATCCTGAAGAGGTTGGAAGGCTGTGCTCTAGAAAGGTACATGAGTTGAATGACTCAAATTCACGAGTAGGGAAAGGAAGGATACAGCCCTACTGCCTACAGTGTAAGTCAGAGGATGGAGTGCGAAAATATCAAAAGAAGGTGAGGGCTATGAATGAGAGATAGGGATAGGATACCAGGGGTGATAGCGGATTTAATGACCGTGTGGGAGCAAATGCCTGATCTAAGATTAGGGCAGTTTTTAATGGGGATAACTAATACAGAGGCAGATTTGTTTTATATCGAGGATGAGGAATTGGTAGATCGAATTAAAGCAGTCAAGACAGCCAACTATATGCAAGGGAGGTTACTATGAAATATTTTGTATTGGCTTTAGTGCTAGCCCTTGTTGTACTAGTGATGTGTACGTAATGGCAAGTGAACTAGAAGCACATTCAATGGATACCGATTTTAAAGCTAGAGCAGTAATGTTAGAACTGATACGGTTGAAGCAACTGGCTCAAGCTCAGGCAGACAGTAACTCCCCTCTGGAAGCAGAGCAGGGAGAGTCTTTGGTTAAACAGATAAACAACGAGATCGAGAAATTCCGATTTAGTGGATGGTTTTAGTGCATAATGATCTAAAGCTCTGTTTGTTCTGTATGCATTACTTTCTAGAGATAGAGGGTAAAGACTACGAAGTCATAGTGAGAAGGGGAACGCAAGATAAAAGTTTTGTATGTGTGCCGTGTAGGCCAGAGGCATATGAGGCTAGTATGAGGAAGGGGGTAGACCAAGATGCTTAAAGAAACTGTAGATGATCTTCTTTTTGAAGTAGAACGTGCAGTAGATAAACACGGTGAATTTAACTCTAGCCACGAGTTTATCGGTGTGTTAGATGAAGAATTTTTTGAGGTAAAGCTGGAGATTTTTAAACAAGAGGGGGACAGAGATTATAATGCCATATACGCAGAGGCTTTGCAAGTAGCGGCAGTAGCGTTAAAATATGCTGATCAACTTAGAGATGTTGAATAGTAGTAATATTGTACGGTTTTTAGATAAAATTGATTTTACTGATTCATGCTGGTTATGGACGGCTTTTTGTCATAAAGGAGAATAGGGCAAGTTATTGGAAAAGAAGGGGGTTAACGCATGGTTAGTCACGCTGGGCTTGTGCCCTACACTGTGACAGTTCATCCTAAAACTGGGGCGGCACCTTATCAGTCTACTAGATGGCGGCATCCAACTCAGAGCGGTCAAGCTCCTGAAGGATTACACCTCGTGGTGGCTCAACAATACGAGGGAAATCTGTACGAGGTGTTTGAGGGGTGGAGGAAGTTTGCTGCTAGTCAGGAGGAAAATGAGGAGATGCTATTGCCAGTAGCTTTGCTACAGGCTATAGTATTAAATGGGGATATGGCAGTGCTGGTACTTTGGGATAATAGAATCGCTGGCGTTGCGATACCAGCCCCAGGGAAAGATTGGGTGAGTGCGGCTCCTTTTGATATAGCTAGGGGAATTACTACAACTATTGAAGACCTTTTAGAAGCGGGTCTAACTGCAATAAATCGTTTTGAAGGGTAATTACTACTATACAAGCATAGGGGAAATGCGATAAAATAACAGTATGTACAGACTGTAAATAGTAAGAATATAAGGCTAGCCTTTTGTCTTTGGACAAAGGGCTATTCGTCGTTTCCAAGAGGTGATTATGTCAGATTTTCAAGAGGCCGTTAAGCTTATTAAGCGGTTAGAGAGGGACGTTTCTAAAGAAAGCGTACTTACTCTTATGTCAACAGGTGTCGATCTTTGGTGGGCTCTTCACAAAGCTGAAGAGGAAGCTGAGATGGGGCAGCAAGATGATAAGGATCAGGATATTACTGATCTCCCCGAAGTTCCTCCACAGGATTCTCAAGGTAGCTCCATGAAAGCCTATGATGCGTTAGAGCAAATTTCGGCTCTTCTAGGTGAGCTTATTACTGATCCTGAATTAAAGCAACAGTTAGATGCTCAGGATATTCAACGATTGAAGATTGTATCTCAATGGTTACATCAAGGTCCAAAAACTCCAATGCATCTTATGAAAATGGGAGACGTATCTCTAACAGTAAAGGCTATTATTGAGGGAGATAAGGGTACTCTAGTATTGAAAGATGCCTACTCGGATTATTGGGACTTGCCTGGTGGACATGTCTCTGATGGAGAAACCCTTCAACATGCTTTGGTTAGAGAGGTTTTTGAAGAGACAGGAATGTCAGTGCATGGTTCTCAAGAACAATTTGTAAAAGTGTTAGAATTGGGTGGAGAGGTTAAGCCTGTTATCTTTTATCAGGTAGATGCCTCTGGCACAGTTTTGCTTTCTGAGGAACATGATGGGTATCAATGGGTAGATGAGGAAATCGGATTGAGCCTAAACCTGGGAGTATTCAAAGATATCCTATATCCTGGTGCAAATGACTCTAGTGTAATGCGGCCAGCCAGGAGTCAGCAGCCTGGAAGCAGTTCTGGGGGAGCAGCTTTTCACGCTATGAGGGCTATAGATAAGGGTATGTTTAATGATCCAGAAACAGCTATTGCTGCTATTGAGGTTGAACATGGTGGACCCTTACAGCGTCACATTAGAGGTGATGGGGATATAATTCTAACATGCCCAGCACATGGAGAGATGTGGTATGTGACGAATGACGGCATGGCTTTTGAGTATTGGCATCCAGATAGTGCCGCTGTTATTGAGCAAAGCTATCAACGAGGTCCAGGTACAGCCTCGGGCGGGGGAGTGGGCATGGGAGATGAGATGACTAATTCTCACTATGAGGCTGAGTTAGACGTTGATAAGCTTACCCCACCTGGTTTTGGTGGTATTAACCCAGGAGACTATCCTGGTGGTCATAATACTAGGGAAGACTCTATGGTAGATTTCCCTGTTGCTGATGGGGGAGAGGTGGAGATGGCCTACCCTATAATTGAGCGTCTAGGGGCTAGAGCAGAGCTAGACTATGATATGGGTATACAGGGTGAATCTATAGAGATGACCCCTGGTGGACAGATTAGAGTTATGCCCCATCCAACACCTTTGGATGCTCTAGATAATGTAATGATTGAGGGTGAGGGTGGTGGTATTGGTGGACCTGGTGATGGTATGGCGGCTGTAGACGTACACACAGATGTGGGTGGACCTAGCAGACGCAAGTTTTCTACAGACATACCTATTATCAAAAGAAACAACACAGTTAAATTAAAGAAAGCGTTAAATACTGATCCGATTTTCAAAGATATGAAGATCATATACAAGGCTCCTACAGATGATCAAGAGCTTGGTGGGCAGAGATACATTATTGCTGGATATGCCAGCCCAGTCATGATCGACTTAGAGGGTCATAAAATCACGCATGAGGCTTTAGCGGATGATTTGCCTCGTTTCATGGCTGATGGAGGTGAATACGCTAACTTAAATGTCATGCATAGCAACGTTACAGTAGGAAAAATTCTTCCTTCGTTTGCTGTAAATGGCAAGGTCTATAAGACTGTGGTTGATGAGATAGGGCTCTTTGTAGTGGCCGAGATTCGTACCGATGCTGCGGCTCCTGCTATTTGTAAGCAGGTAATAGACGATATTGAAGCTGGGCGACTACGAAGCTTTAGCATTAGTGGAAATGCTGAGAATCCAACCTTTACATGTGACGAGGAACGTTGCTTCTACAGCATTAACGATCTTCAGTTATACGAGATTACGTTGTGTGAGGAGGGTGTAAACCCAGAGGCTAAATTCGATGTAGTCAATAAGACTCCAGTGAATATGTTATATCGTTCAGAGGAGAAAGGTGAGACTATAGCCACTTTGACGAAGGGTAAAAAGGCGAAGACTGTAAATGAGTCAGAACTTATGCGTTACTTCCATGCCTTCTCTAGTCTCTTTAATCTGTATCATGATACAGGAGGCTTGCAGGTAGTTTTATATGATGCTGCAAAGGGGGAAGTGGTACTGCCAGATCATGAAGATGATGACGCATACTTTCCTTACACAGTAGAGGATGAGGAGGAGTAAACCATGAAGACTTTTTGGCATGTGTTGTTTGGGTGTCCAGAGAAAGACGTTAGATTTGAAGGAAGTTCATTACACTGTGTTGTGTGCGGTGGTTCTTGGTGGCGAGATGACCAGGGTAAGTGGGTAAATCATGAGGAGGTACCATGGGTAAACTTAAGTGGGTGCTAGCCCTCGATAGCATTGTAAATGTGTGGTGGGTTATTACTATTGTTGCTGTAGGAGCAATTGCTTTTGGAGCAGGAATATTTGTTAAGGATGTGTATATAGACGACTGGGAATGTGTGGCTGGTAAAACAGAGGTGCGTACTTTCTTCACCTACGATGGGATAATGGGCTATCCTTTTGATACAAGTATTATAGGAGAATCTGAAATCTGTGCTAAGGCATGGAAGAAGACTTCTATACATGGACCACGTTTACAGGATGATGCAGAGTTATATGACTGGCATCCTAAGAACTGGTTACCTTGGATTAAGCCAGAGGAAGCTGACTCTAGCCTCTAACTGCAAGTTTGTTAGAAAGAGGGGTAAAAAGGTTTACAGACGGTGTATATATAGTATATAATACATTGTATACGAAGCAATTTGTTTTGGTTGCTATCGTTGCGGGATAGTGAAAGAGTTTCACATCTGGTTCATGCCCAGAAGTTGGTGGTGCGACTCCACCTCCCGCTACCAATTTTGATGGAAGATCAGCCCTTCTATCGAAAGTGCAATATCTATTCATATACCTAAGAAATGAGGTGGTAATATGGGAGTATCTTTAGAACAATTGGCGAAGGAAAATGCCGCTATTAGAGCGGACATTGGAACTTTGACAAACCATATGCTTACTTTAGCTAACCGTGTCTTTAAGCATGACCCAGCGATGGGTGAGGAAGAAATGCCTTACGGCGATGACATGGGCGGAATGGGTGGTGGAGACATGCCTATGGACCCAGCGATGGGTGCAGGTGAGATGCCAATGGACCCAGCTATGGGAGGAGGTCCCCCAGGAATGGGGGGTGCCCCAGGAATGGGGGGAGCTCCAGCTATGCCAGAAGAAGTTTATCCCGATGAGGATAAAATGGGACGGCATGGATACGCTAGGTCGCAGGCTCGTCAGAAGGGCTATGCTGGAAACCACGAAACCGCAAGCGATGAGGAAGATGGTAAGTGGGATGAGAAAGATTCCAGTGTCAAAGGAAACGAACCCCAGCCAGCGGGAGACCAAGGTGGGGATCGGGAAGATGAGACATTTGGAGTCGGTGGAACCGCACAGCGGGAAACAGCGGGAACATCAAAGTCTTTGGACAGAAGAATTGCAGCTTTAGAGCATGGAATTACAATTGCCAAAGCTCAGGTACCTGGAAATCAGGTTGACAAAGCTAATATAATGGGCGAAGGATTACAAGCTATTACTCGGGATCAACAGATGCAGGCCGTTAAGTCCAGTTGGAAAGAACTGGCTCAGTTTGCAGTTGAGACTGGCTACTTGTCTACCAGTCCATTGGGATACTAAGGAGAGGTGATTAACAATGACTATGCAGACATTTAGTCCAAACGACAGTTTGTACAATCGTCCTCCAAATATCCAGAAAGGTATTGGGTTCTCGCCTAAGACCCTTTCGGACTGGTTGGCTACCAGCCCTGGAAGTCAGAGAAGTGCACAGTTTGGTTACTTCGGCCCTGGTTCTCTTCTACGGAAGGATATTACGGCTGCTGGTGACCCACTGCAACTAGGAGACTTCTTCACGGATACTTATGGAGCTAAGGTTTGGGACTCGCTTAACAGCCAGACTCGGACATTTAACTTAATCCGTAAGGTAGCCTGGGGACCAACAACTGGTTGGAGGATTCGATCTGGTCGAAACGTATCGACACAGGGCGTATCTGAGACTGGTGCGCTGCCCGCCACAGATAGCCCAGATTTGCAGACTATTAACGTCAGACCGGCGTTCATAGTTACATCTATGGGTGTATCTGCTCTAGCCCAATTCGTGGCTACATTGGAGGGTGGAATCGGTGACGCTCTTGCTGTAGAGCAGGAGTCCGCTGAAGTTGACCACTTGAAGGTTATTAACCAGATGCTTATGGCTCCTGCGTTTACGCGGGTAGCGGGCGCGGTTGGAGGATCGTCTTCGGCCAGAACCCTACCATTAGTTACTGGTGGTGGATCAAGACATTTCGTTAACGATACGTTCTATTCACATGGAGCTATCTCTGGCGATTCTAACTTCTCCACCGTGTCTTCGATTTCGACTGACACACTGACTGTTGCTGAGACAGGAACCCCTTCCACTGCGACAGATGAAATTCTCTTTACACGTTCGCGTGGGGGAGTCTGGAGTTTGGACGATATTGTGAATGAAGATGGACGGACTGTGAATGGTACAACCATTTCTGGTGACGGCCCTCTCTATGGGAACCTCGCTTTGAGTGATAACAGAACAGCCGGTCAGTGGAATGCTGCTGGATTCATTAGTGGAAACAGCGGAACACTACGGCACTTGGCCACTTCCTTTATTGACATCGTGGTTCAGAACATTCGACAGAATGGTTTCAACCCCGACCTGTTTATTACAGGAGTGGAGCAAGAAGTAAGACTGGGAACTATTCTCCAGGCCAACCAACATTTCATGGGGGAGGGCAAATTCCAGGTTAAGATGGGTGGTGAAGCCACTCTACCTGGTTACGAGACTGGTTTCGAGCTTGCCACATACAAAAAGATTCCGATCTTTACCGATGTGGACACAGCCCCAGTCTGGCAGCTAGCCGGAAATGGCGATGCTCTTAGAGGCACTGACTTCTTCGTATTCGACACACGCTTCCTTGAGATGCCTGTGCTGTTTACAACTCAGTACCTTGAATCCAGAGACTATATTCATAACAACCTGTTGGGCATTAAGGCTATCTTCTTGACAGCCATGAACACTCGTTGTTTGAACTTTAGGGCTCAGGGAAAGATCACCGATCTAACGGACGGCGTAAACGCTAACTAAATTAGTTAGTTGTGAGTGGGATGGGGGGAGTCTATGATTACTCCCTCCTCCCTCTTTTATTCTCTTTTAAACACGGTTAGCCCAGCCAAGAGAGAATAGCGTGAAGGGCATAGCTTTTTAATAAGCGGAGCGTGAAATCATGCCAACACGGTATATTGATGCGCAAACAGTAAGTGACGAGCATGGTAAGGGTGCGGAAATCCTTCGTGCTTGGCACTCGGAAACCTATCAGTTCTCTAGTCCATCCTCCACTGATACAGTTATCAATGGACCTTGGAAGGTAGAGGTTGATATTCAACCTCGGGAAGCTATTATTAACGTAACAGATGCTCCTGATGCCAATGCTGATATAGTACTTTATGTGTACAGAAATCAGCAAAGAGTTGCTTTAACTGCCAGTACCGCTATGGATAATTCTGGTATCGATACAGCAGCTAATGGACCTACTACAAGAGTACCCTGGGATTGGGCTATTACAGGCCAGCTAAGTGCGACGGCTTGTTGTTCAACTCCTCAGTTGCTCTTTTTCCTGTGTCCAAGTACAACTACTATAGTTCACTTTAGAAGTAGCACAGGTCTTTGGGCCGCTGCTTGTGAGTGTGGTGCTTTGGCTACAGCCGATTTCTGCTTTACTGACACTTCGTCTGGTGGAGTTTCGATTTCGAGTATATGTCATACTGCTGGAAACAACTTTGGAACACTTACTATGTCTGCGGCTGTGGTTAGTACGTTAACTTCTACAGGTTATGATCTGTGCGGTTTGGCTGATACTCTGGCTGCTGCTTGTGCGTGTGCCATTTTTGGACCAGGTGCCGGTTGTGCTAATAACGCTGCGGTAGTTGTTCAACCAATTTCTGGAGACCCAGTACGAAATGTGTTTCCGTTTGGACCAGCGGTTTTGCTGAAAGAAGATATGCTTTATGCTGAGACTACTAGAGATACATGCTCTACTGAGTCTGCTGCTTGGAGCTTGGATATCGGATGGATGCCAGCCCTGTACCTCCAAACTGATTACAGGTCTTTCCCGTAATCTAACAGTTTAAGAGAGAAAAACTTTTAAAACGTTTGAAAATAAAATCTAAGAACAGATAAGTGAACTCCCAACACTATAACATTGGGACCCTAGGTGTCTGCTAGGGGAGATTAACATGTCTACATATAGTGGATTGGATGGAGCCACTGGCACAGCTTTTACAGTTGTGGCTGGTGGATTGACAATCACTTCTGGGGCTCTAACATTGAGTTCTAGTGGATTGTCTCAAGCTTGTCTAATTATAAACTCTACTAACCCAATGCTGTTTCAGATTGGTGCGTTAGATGTTCTGTCATTAGACAATGCTGCGAGTGTCTCGCTTGCAGGTGCTGCTAATAC
>SDBT01020249.1_pt1 | contig 10411 bp, 13 predicted proteins | sample 2277101 | NCBI WGS metagenome assembly SDBT01 (sample SAMN10404973, study PRJNA504765) | marine sediment metagenome | isolation source: marine sediment core GS10_PC15, 103 cmbsf | place: Arctic Ocean: Southern Knipovich Ridge | collected 2010
GTAAAATACCCGCACCCCTTGACAATAATTTATTTTAGTGTATAATATATATAATCGGGTAAACTATGCTCCACTCTTAATATCTAGTTATAGTATAATAAAATATTCGCCATTGTCAACCCCCAGGAGCTGGTAAAAGGCTCTGACATTGGCTGAAAGGAAAGGGAATGAACAAACTCCTTATAAATGTGAAACAACTCTCAGAATCAACAGGACTAAGCGTTTTTACGCTCTACTCCTGGATTAACCAGAAAAGGATTCCTTATGTCAAAGTGGGAAGGCTTGTTCGGTTTGACCCGAAGAAAATTGAAAAATGGATTGAGGGAAAAACCGTAGAAGAGAAGAATTGGTAATGTCAAATTGCATGTAGGGAGGAGCTTCATGTATAGCTTTGAAAAACACATAGTGCTTTATGTGAGGGATCGGCATAGATTGTATGTAAGAGGAAATGGTAAAAGAGAGGCTCTTCGAAAGCTGGCTAAGTATCTTAGGGACGAGAGAGGCTATTCCGAGAATGAGATCAGGAAGTTTATGGCTGAATCCTTTGTTGGAAAAGTGGATTACTAATTCCTAAACCATTTTACTGGGACTCATATTTCAGTAAAACGCATAAGGGGAAAAGATGGGTGTCTATAAAAGAGGAACAACCTGGTACATAGATTACTACGCTGGTTACAAGCGAAGAAGAGAGAAGATTGGACCCAGTAAACGGCAAGCTGAAACAGTATTAAAGAAGAGAATGGTGCAGGTTGCCGAAAACAGATTTCTTGAGGTTGAAAGGTGTGAGAAAATCAAGTTTGAAAAAATGACTGACCTTTATCTTGAGAACTATTCTAAGCCAAACAAGAAGTCGAGCAGAAGAGATGTAACAAGCATTAATAATCTTAAGCCTTCTTTTGCAGGAAAATACTTGCATGAAATAACCCCTCTTGATATGGAGAAATACAAGAGAGGACGCCAGGGTCAAATGAGTAATGCAACTGTGAATAGAGAAATAGCCTGCCTTAAACATGTCTTCACCAAAGCTATCGAATGGGGAATAGTGAAAAGAAATCCAGGAAGGAAAGTTAAACTTCTACGAGAGAGAAATACACGACTTAGATATCTAGATGAAAAGGAAATAGGAAGACTTTATGATGCCTGCGCTGAGCACCTTAAACCAATAGTGATAGTAGCATTAAATACAGGTATGCGGAAAGAGGAGATATTGAGTCTGAGATGGAAGGATTTGGATTATAGAATCAGAACAATCTCAATACTGGATACAAAAAATGGTGAGAGCCGGGAAATACCGATGAATGATATTGTCTATGGAACTTTACTGGCGGCAAAACAAACTGATAGTCCCTGGGTCTTTTGTAAGAAGAATGGAGAGCGGTATGGAAATGTCAGAAAAGCCTTTGAAGGGGCAAGAAAGAGAGCTGGAATAGTCGATTTTAGATTTCATGATTTGAGGCACACTTTTGCTTCTCATTTGGTGATGGCGGGAGTGGATTTGAGAACAGTTCAGGAACTTTTGGGTCACAAGAGTTTTGAGATGACCCTGAGATATGCGCATCTTTCTCCAGAACACAAAAAGGCAGCCCTAGATACTTTGTGTAAAAGGATGGTTACAATTTGGTCATAAAAGGACAGATTAGGAAAGTGACGGAAAGAGTGTGGGCTGAAAGCTTTTGTGGTAAAGCCATTACCTGGCACGCCTGGCAGGACGTTGTTGGAACTTTCTATGAAAACTTGAAAGAGGAAATAAAGAATGTTGAAATCCCCTCATGCCCTATTCCAGCCTCGTTAGCGATGAAAGAGCCTTATCTATAGCAGGCTGCTGAGAAAAGAGAAGTAGACTCATTTGCACTGAGACTGGTAATAAAAAGAGAATATGTTGTTGCCTTCTCTATTAGCGCACTCAGACCTCTGAATAGAAAGACTCTCCGTCACACCTTGGACAAAAACTCAGAAGCCTCGGTTGTAAGAAAACGACCTGTAACCCGATCCATTAAACTGCCGATTACCTACACCCGCATCTATTATTCCGTTCACTCTAACTTAACAAGTGGTATTATTAATGGGGGCAGGTCACCAAACTCTAAATCCTCTATACTCTTAAAATCTTCTTTATCCATCTAATAACTCCTCCTCGATTACTCTTTCAAGGAAGAATCTTAGCATTTTCTTTATTACTTTGATATCCTTTTTAACTATGGAATTTTCTCTGGCCTTTCCTATGGAATTTATTCTAGCTTTGAGGAAAAAGAGGAGAAAAATTGTCTATTGAGCCAAAATTATATGAGGAGAGAGTAGTATATGCAAGTTTATGCGAGGGTATTGACAAAGTAGAATAAATGTATATACTTATATAAAGAATACTAAAATAAATCAATCTTAGCTTATTTTAAGAAATGATCATTCTAAATATGCATGATGGAGTATGCGCAGATGGCAAAGAACAGGGTTACAGAATTTAGAGAGGAAAGAATCTGGAGTGTAAAACGTCTGGCAAGAGAGTCAGATCTCTCTGAGAGCGTAATCAAAAGAATGGAGGAAGAGCAACTAACCAGAAGGGTCTCAAGGTTGAAGGTTGCAAAAGCTTTCGAGAAGGCAATTGAGGAAGTGTTTTCAGATGAGACACCCTAAGTTTCTACAAACAATCATCAAGTTTAGATCGTGATATTGTTCGCTTATTCTGGGAAGTTGACAACTGAAAATAATCTGTCATAATTTATTTGGGTTTTCCTTTCTCAAAGTTATAACCAAGATTTGACAATTATTTTAGGATTTGTTATTATGAGTGAAAAAGGAGTTTCTTCTGGAACGAGGGTTCGAAGACTGCAAAAGCTTATAAGGATCTTGGCCGAAGGTTACACAACAATTTCCCAATTGTGCGAACAAGGTGAGCGTAAGGACACAATCCGGAGAGACGTTTTGGCTCTGCAACAAGTGGACCACTTTATAAAGTACTTTAATGATGAAGGTATAGTGTCTTTTCCTCTTACTGTGAATGATACCGAATTTTTGCGGGACATAGAAAGATATACTCTGGAAAAACAAAGTATTGGGACATATATTGTTGAAAAAATGATAGACTATGGTGATACCATCTTTCTTGATAGTGGCACCACAGTGCTTCACGTTGCTATGCAACTTGTCCAGTCACCTTTCAGGGATGTAATTGTCATCACTGATAATCTTTATATAGTTCAGTGTTTATCTGGGAGAGTTAAAGAACTCAGACTTGTGGGAGGTTCGTTTGACAAACAAAGAAGCGTTCTTCTTGGATCCCCCGCCTACGATTTCGCAAAAGAAGGATTAAAGAAAAGTTTCATAAGTCTCACCGGACTTTCTTATGAAAAAGGGGCCTTTTGTGAACCTAGACTCGTTGAATCTAAAAGACAAGCCATATTAGCGAGCGCGGATTTAATTGTTTTTATTGCTGACCACTCGAAAATTGGCAATGTTGTAGGGCAGTTGTTCGTTTCGTTTGAAGAGCTCGCGAAGGAAAACAAAAACTATTACGTGGTGACAGATAATAATCTTTCTTTCGATGAACGCCAGAGATTCCAAAGTGAAATAATGAAGTTCCCTGAGGATAAACTGATTACTGTGCCCGTTCTATAATTTAAAAAGGTAATAATAAGTTCATTAGAAAGTTAATTACACAAAAGAAAGGAGGGTAAGAATGGTAGCCGTGAGGTGGCATGAGAGGGAGAAACTCTCTGAGGTGATGGAAAAAAGAATTGAATTGATGGAATCAGCGAGGCACTCCATTATGCAAATTTCTGGAGCTTTCGCCATTATTAGTAGTGGAAATGGAGTCCTCTCTAAATTCTTGCAGGTCATAGACAGAAAAACACAGGAGGGAGTACGATACACACTTATCCTAGGGAGACATCTTTTCTGCACAAGAGAGACAAGCACAGTCGACAAACACCCTCTTCTGTCTTTAGTGAAAAAATTTCAGGCTAATATGGGTCAATACAAAGGAAAGGTGATGATATATGTTAAGCATGACAGTCCGCCCCCTCTCCACGCAACTATCTGTGATGCTCAGATAGGATTGATTGAGGCAAAACATAGAGAAACGCAACCTTGGCGAAGCTATCTGATCACAAAAGATCGACATGTACTTAAGGACCTTCTTTATTACCCTGTCTATACGCCGGATCTTGTCCCATTGCAAGGAATAGACGAAACTAGAGGCGTAAGAGTAGAAGGGGCTGTGAAAGTGGGTATCATAAAGTTAATTCCAGGCAGGGAAGCCTGGGACAAACTTGTTGCCTCTAAGGAAATAGAACGTTTCTCTTGCCCAACTGATAATGAAAAATGGTTTAGGAAAGAAATAGTTGGGTATGAAAAGGCGTTTCTTGCTGTATGTTCGAATAGTACAAGGTAGATGATTCTGTCCAAAAGCGAATGCTTGTAAAGAAAGCAATCTCCAAGCTTGAAGATTGCTTTCTTTTTTTACTCTCTGAGTGAAGTAGGCAGTTGCTAAAATGATGTTGTTGTAGGAGGAATGAGATGGACGTTATCCCGATAAGGAAGTTGCATAGTGAAATGACGAATATAGGAAGGCTCTCGACTCTAGATGCAAGCATAACAAGAATTTGTGAACTATATGATATTGATGGGAATATATCGATAGGCCGAGAACTAATTAGTGAAAAAAAGAGGCTTTTTAAGAACGAAACTGGTGAGAATGTAAAAAAAGGAAGCAGAACAAATATTGACCTAGCTGAGTGGATAACTGAAAGACTATTTCGGTGTATGGACATGGAAAAAATAACAACCTTGCATGATCTACTCTTGGAAGGTGCGAAAATATACCACAAAATCTCCAAGTACTGGGGGCCTATTCTGACGTCGTTTGTAGAGACGGTATCATCAATATGTAACATAAGGGGTATTGAGAGAATACATTTTCTGGCGAGAGATTCAAATCCAGCTTTTATAACTGCAAATAGATCAAAAGCGAAAGGTGGAATCAGACAAGGTATATGCTTATCAGAGTTATCACGACCGATGCTTGGAATTCATGATGAAATCGCTAGAGGTCGACCATCCAAAACAAGAGGTTTTCCTTCCATAGCTAATATTGCAGACCCAATACGATGCAAAATCATAAGATACCTAAGTGATCTTTTTGAAGACGATGCAAAATCAGCATGCTTAGACATTGAGTGCTATGGTACATTATTCTGTATGATCTTTGAGCTTAATTTATATCCGACAATTTTCCTGTTTGCTAGTAACAGTCACGACTTTTGGGGCTTTGTCAATGGACTGATACACCACGCGCATTATTATGGAGATGAATTAATACCGTATCCGTTCATTTGGACACTAGGGGATACAATCGAATCATTTCCAAAACTCTACAAAAACACTCGGTTTAGCGCCGACAAAACGGGCAATAGCCTTGTTGCTGAGCCTGTTGATATATTCTATGCCTCATGTGCGATGTCGATATATTGGACTTTGAATGGCGATTTTTCGCACGATGGTCCCTATGGTGAAATCAAGAAACTTTACGAACTACAAGCCCGGGTTAAAGAAGGGAAAGAGAAATTACCCATCATTCTTCCTGAAGCTACACAAGCGTGGTCTCAAAGAAGACATTTCTTAAATGAATTTCACAAGAAATATGGTCCGAAGCTCCCCTTTAATGATATAGATTATTTTGAAAAAAGGTAGTTCCATGAACCATCTCGATATTGATGATAGATGCAAGAGGTTTCCCCAGTTATGCCAAAACAACGATGGGGGATTCGGACCTATGCCAAGCAAATCCTCAGATACGGAATCTACACGTTTTGCCATAGATACATTAGATCTTTTAAATGCACAAATTCCAGACGTAGAGAACACATTAGAATGGGTAGCTCTCTGTCAAAAATCGAACGGCGGATTTTCAGTTGATGCAAAATCTGCTCCAGACTTAGCGGCAACGTATTATGCAGTTCGTATCATGGATATAGCGAGACAGGGAGTTCCAAAAAAAAAGAAATGCGCTGACTGGATCATATCCCATCAAAGAAGCGACGGGGGTTTTTGTTGCCCTCGAAGTCGGACACATTCCGATATCGACAACACTTACTATGCCGTTCGAGCTCTGAATCTCATGGGCCAGGATATCCCTAACGCTCCAGAATGTGCTGAATTCCTAATGGAACTTCAATCAGGAGAAGGAGGTTTTAGTTCTTCAAAAAAACAATCACCAAACATAGAAGCTACATACTGTGCAGTGCATATGCTACAAATCTTGGGTTATCAATCATATAATAGATCCAAGTGCATCGCATGGATAAAATTATGCCAAGATCTAAGTGGAGGGTTTAGCTTAGTTCCTGGCCAAACAGCTAAAGTATCATCAACGTATTGGGCTGTGCACACTTTGAAAATTCTGCGATCCAAAATCCCCCATTTTAACAAATGTGGCAACTGGATAATGAGATGTCAGAGGTCAACTGGAGGATTTACCGCCTCGATTAGTACAGAAGAAGCGCCCGAAGTATGGTACACCTATTGTGCAATACACTGTTTAAAATTGCTTGCTCTAATCTAACCCGACACATAGTAATCAGAGTTACAACTCGCAAGAGGGTTTTGTTGAGGAGCTGTCCCGGCAAACAAAGTCTGACCTAGTCATCAAATCAGGAAACAATGAAAGAAGAAGGACAAAAAAAGACCGATTTTTGGAGTCGCTTAGGACTATTCAAAGGCGATACAAAGAGGCAAGCTTTGATACGAGACAAATTTTACAAAAAACGCGAAAAGTTGCGCAAGAGCGGCATATCCTATTTTGAAGGTCCCGATGTTGCAACCATTTATCTTGAGAAAATCCTAAAAAGAATAAAATTAGAAACCAAACTTTTAGATATCGGTTGTGGCACTGGCCATATACTACAAAAAATTGCTGAAACTGTAAAAAGAAGGGCATTAAAGAATGCAATTTTAGTTGGATTGGATCTGTCTTTGGACATGGTAGACATAGCGTCCAAAAATACAAACTATATCCTTGGAGTATTCACCTTACAGGGAAATGCATATTGTTTACCCTTTCCGAATTCTTCATTTGATATCGCGATTAACAGAACATCTCCTTATTCCTTAGAAGAGGTTTTGCGAATATTAAAAAAGGATGGTTGTTTCGTAAGATATGAACAAGGACTAAGCGACTATCCAGAAATAGCACAAGCGTTTGGAGAAAGATACACCATAGAATTACCTTCTTGGAATGTTAACCCCGAGCGTTGGAAGGAGGAAGATGTTGAAAGGCATCGAGAAGTAAGATTCAGAGAAGTATTGCTAAGAGAGTACGGGGTTACTCAATACTATTCCAGAGAAGACTTGACCGACCTAATTGAATTCGTCCCCTTGGCGAAGAGTTTTGATAGGATGAAGGATAAAGTAGTAATAGATAGTATAGAGAAAAAGTATCGCACAACTCGTGGCATAGCCATTAGTAGGCAGTATTCTATTATGACAGCAAAAAAATAATTCCTTCAGTTAAAGGATAAAATGATAAAGGGAAAAATTAAAGAAACTGTACAAAAGGGAGACTTAGCGATTATTGCATATACAGTATTAGGTTGTCCTGATACATCTACATCTAAAAAGGCTATTGACATACTTAGCAAGCATAATGTTACGATTTTTGAAACAGCTATTCCTGTAACTCAAAGATGTTCTTCGCAGCTCAGTGAGCTCATAAAACAAGCACACGCAACTGCATGTTTAAATAATATCTCGTTGGAGGATGTTTTAGATTCATACTTTAACTTTAGACCAAATCTATATATTCTGCATGAAGGAACGAAGTTTCATTCATTTGAGGATCTTTTGAGAAAAATGAAAGGACGAGTTGATGGTGTGTTGGTTGGATGGCAGGATAAACATACTATTAAAGAATATTATCAAGCCTGTCAGGACTATGGAATTGATATGGTTGGTCTGGTCTCGCCAAACATGAATTTGAAGGAAATAGTGGCCGTACTTCAATATACAGAAGGATTCATTTATCTTACTGCAGCATCTAAAACAGGAGGACGGCTTTTTCCGACAGGTGTAATTAGCCATACTATTAAAACGATTAAGTCTATAAGAGATGATTTGCCTATATGTTGTGGTTTTGGCTTGAAAAGTCCTGGAGATGTGAGAGGTATCGGCTTGTTGGAAGATTGTGATGGGGTCATAATCGGTACAGCTCTGCTTGATGCCTTATCAAAAGGATTAGAACAATTTGAGAATTTTATTAAAGATGTCACTACGATAGCCAAAGGGTTAAAGAACTTCTAATCATACGGACTGTGAGCATTGGTGCAAGGAAAAGCTCCGAGAACTATAGAGATTTTATATTGAGGATGATAGATTAATTTTAAAGAAACAGCAAACAGCAGAGCGGTTTTTGGTATCAATACTAAGACAAATATGAATAAGTTGTCGAACAATGCAGTAATGAGACTTAAGAAGATGTATGAGCTAGAAATAGATGGCACAGATCCTTTTAGCTTTGAGCTGACCGTTCATAAACCCGCAGGTCCCAATGGCTGGGAATGGCTTACTCCTTTTGAAATTTACTCGAAAGGTGTCATTTGGGCAGGGATAAGGCTTTCAACTGGTGAGTTGATAGGGTTAAAAATAAGCGATATTAGTTCTGTACAGAATCCTAAGATACTGTGCAGGATATTCTCTAGGAAAAATGTTAACCATGAAGAAAAAGATGAAGTCGTCAGAACTGTATCAAGGTGTCTATCACTAAAAAAGGACATTTCTGATTTTTATCAGTTGTGTGACAGGTATCCGCCATTAAGACAAGCTAGGGAAGATCTATGGGGGATGAGAAAAGATCCTTTTCCTAACCTGTTTAGTGCATTAATAGTGGCAATCACTTTGCAGAATGTTCCATGGAAAAGAAGTATACAAATGGTACGTTCTATCTATGCAAATTATGGAGAAAAGATAAACTTTGATAATCACGAGATAATTATTTGCCCTTTAGCAAATCTAATTGCCAAAATAGGTAAACAAGAATTGAGAACGACTTGCAAGCTTGGCTACAGAGATAGAATTTTGAAAGAGTGCGCCAATGCTATAGTTAAAAGAGAGCTGCCTACTATTGAGGAACTCGAGGAAATGTCTCATGATGATGCTAAGAAAATATTAACGAAAATAAAAGGAATAGGCGAATATTCAGCAGATATTACTGGCGTTTATCCATCATTCCCTGTAGATAGTTGGAGCGCGACAATATTCCGTACTCTTTTTAACATCAATATAGGAGGACGCCCCCAACAGACGATTTCAATAATTAAGAGATATGTTGCAAAAGAATTTGGGATTTGGCAAGGTTATGTTTATACTTATGTTTTAAATGATCTTCAGAATCTTTCGAAAAGATCTAGAGCAATTCCATAAAATTTTTCTACAGATTCTTGTGCTTTTCTTACCTTCCAAGTTCGGCGAAATTCCACTCATTCTCGGTAAACTAACCTGTCTTTATCTATTATTTATACAAAGTAGCAATGTTGTATAAATTTAGGCCAAAACCTGACCTGACCTGCTCCCCAAGAATCGGTCCAGTTATTGTGTTAGATTAAGGATCGAAAAAGGAGGGATGTAAATAGCCAGAAGAAGCTACACGTCAGAGAAAATAATCAACAAACTCAGGGAAGCAGAAGTTCCCCTCAGTCAGGAGTCAATGATAGATGAAGCTACTAGGAAAATAGAGGTAAGCGAACAAACCTATTACCGCTGGCGAAGAGAATACGGTGGGATGAGGATTGAACAGGTTAAGCGACTCAAGGAGTTTGAGAAGAAGAATACTCGACTCAAGAGACTAGTAGCAGATCTTTCTCTGGATAATGCAATCCTGAAGGAAGCATCCCGGGGAAACTCCTAAGCCCGTTAAAGAGACATAAGATGGTATTCAAAGTCTGTGCGTTTCTAAATGTCTCCGAGAGACGGGTATCTCAGGTTCTAGACCAGGATAGCACTACACAGCGTAATAGTTCACATATCAACAACGACGAGGAAAGATTAGTAGCTTGTATCATTGAACTGGAATACGATATAGTAGGTATGGATATCGCAGAATAACGGCCCTGCTGAACCAGGAAGGTTGGAAAGTGAATCACAAGAGAGCAGAGAGAATCTGGAGAAAGGAAGGGCTTAAGGTGCCAAAAAGACAGCGCTGGATATTTTGTGTAAAAGACTGGTCACAATTTGGTCACAAAGGGAGGAAATGGGAGAAAGGGCAAAAGAGGTGGATGGTGAAAGCCTTTGTGGTAGGGCGATTGCTGGTGCGCCTGGCAGGACTCGAACCCGCGGCCCGCGGTTTAGGAAACCGAGGACCCACCATTCTGACACTCTTGACAAATAAAAAAGATAGTATATACTTTATAATGTTGACTAATATGAT
>SDBT01020251.1_pt1 | contig 10410 bp, 10 predicted proteins | sample 2277101 | NCBI WGS metagenome assembly SDBT01 (sample SAMN10404973, study PRJNA504765) | marine sediment metagenome | isolation source: marine sediment core GS10_PC15, 103 cmbsf | place: Arctic Ocean: Southern Knipovich Ridge | collected 2010
ACTCATTGTGCCGAGTATCTAGGGCTTAACATCTTGAACGATTACCTAGAATCCCAGAAACACCCCACCGCAAGGAGAAAAAGCCATGTTAAATAACTTTATCACCCAATATCGCCAAGAGGGTTTTTCAATAATCCCCGTGCCCTACAAAAGCAAGAGGGCAATTATTAGATGGTTTGAATTCCAGAAGAGGCAACCTACCGATAGTGAGATACAGCGGTGGTTTAGTGGGAACAATACAAACGTAGCTGTAATATGCGGTAAGGTATCAGGGAACCTTGTGGCTTTGGATTGCGATTCCGAAGAAGTTTTCTACGAGCTTACTTCAACAATCTGCCCCAAAGTGGATGTTGAGGACATTCTTGATTTTACCCGTGTGTCTGAGACAGGAAGGGGGTATCAGATATGGCTACGAACCAAAGAGCCGGTAAAGTCTATGAAATTCCCCAAACTAGATATTAAAGGTGAGGGGGGATATGTCATAGCCCCACCCTCAATTCATCCCAACGGGAAGCAGTATAAGTTCGTCAACCCCGATACTCAAATCAGGTTGATTGATAACCTTTGCGACATTGGGGTAGACGTAAAACGGGTGACAGAGATACCCAGTAGTAAGCAGCCCAATTGGGTCAGTCTAGCATTATCGGGGGTTATTGAAGGGCAAAGGAATGACACTTGCTTGAAACTGGCAGGTTACTTCAAGAATAAGCATCCTCAAGATATAACAGAGACAATCCTGCTAGACTGGAATACCAGCAAAAATAAGCCCCCCTTACCAGAGGCGGAGATTCTAAGCACTATTACGAGTGCTTACTCTTATACCCCGGCCAGTAGCGGGGTTAAGGAGTATGTAGGTGGTGTCTACACACAAAAAGGGGAGAACACAGGACAAGGGGATCAATATAAACGAGAGAGTCTTCGTAGCCTAACGAGTATCATAAAATCTGCGGTTGAACTACCCACCGGACTCTGGGGGGATTTCCTTTTTCCTGAAAGTATAGTCTTCCTATCAGGGGAAGCAGGGGCAGGGAAAACCACCTTTATCTATAACCTGGCTGCTGCATTGAGTTGTGGGGATACATATTTGAGCTTTAAGATACCACATCCCCTTAAAGTCCTGATTTACGATTTGGAGTCCCCCGATGGTCTTATAAAAAGCAGGTCAAGGTTAATTGATAATATCAATTCCGACAAAATAACAATCGGTCTGTTTGATGACTTTGGAAAAGATTATCTAAGTCTTGTGAAGGCAGCGAAAGACTTTGATGTAGTTATCATCGACACCGTATCCAAAGCCTTCCTTACCATGAGCGAGGACGACAATGCGGAGGCTAGAAGGGAGATGAAGCTGGTACGTAACTTTACTCAAGAAACGGGGGCTTGTGTTATCCTACTTCATCATATGGGGAAGGTATCCCAGGGAAGAGCTGTATACAAAGCACGTGGAGCTTCAGCCAGGCCAGACCTATCGGATATAGTAATAAACTTTGAGTCTATAGATGAAAATATCATCCGTTTTCACCAAGCTAAAAACAGGTTTGTCGGTGGGGATATTACCTTCTTCCTTAGAAAGCTAGAGGGGCAATTTGAACAAACACACTTTGCCGGGTATACGGATTCCATGGACATATTCAAAGCACAACAGATGATACTTGAACTACTTTCCCTGCAAGGGGAATTGTTACGCAACGAAATAGTCAAGGCTCTCGGTGACAAGTCTATAAGCCGCCCGACAGTTGATAGAGCACTTGGCAACCTGAGAGTCACGAACAAGATAGATAAACCCAGGCGTGGAGTCTACACACTTTCTCAGGGGGATAAACTCTAATGTCGACATTATTATATATATATTCTTTATAGGGGGGGTGTGCCTAGAAATCCCTAAATTTTTCCTCCGTTTTTGTATAAAAACTCAACTTTTTAGGGTTTTTACGCCTAGAGAAAAGTGAGTAAATGAGTAAAGCTGAGTAAAGTTGAGAAAACGGTGAGTAAAGCGTGAGTAAAAGGATCGTGCCTAAATTGCCTATTTTCAGAGAACCGTGAGAAACCAGAGAAAACGGTGAGTAAAAGGATTTTGTGCGTAACTTGAATATTTATATCGGAGGTTAGATATTGAAACTATTATTACCAAGTGGTAAACTCCCAGAACTACAACCTGGGGGGAGAGAGTGATGGAAGCAGCGATATATTGTAGGGTTTCAACAGATGACCAAGAACGGGAAGGAACGAGTTTAGATAGTCAACTAGGGGCCTGTCTAAAGAAGGCTGAGGAGCTTGGCTATGAAGTTCCACAAAGATTTATCTTCCGGGAGTCATATTCAGGTTTAACACTTCAACGGCCAAAGCTTGCCGTCCTGCGGTCTATTGCCAAGGATGGTGAGATTGCAGCCGTTATTTGTTACAAGCCAGACCGACTTTCACGTATGGGCGAAGACATACTAGTTTTAGCTAAGGAGTTTAAATCGTTTGGTATCAAATTAATCTTGGTTAAGGATCAATGGGATGACACACCGCAAGGTAAAGCGATTGCTTTTATGTTGGGTTGGGCATCTGAAATGTATGTTCTTCAGACAAAAGAAGCCACACAGAGGGGCAAACGTGAATTTCTAAAAAGAGGAATATTGCCTCAGGGAACAGGTGTTGGGCTTTATGGCTATAAATGGAATAGTCAGCAAAAGAAGCGTATTCCACTAGAGTTTGAAGCGGATGTGGTAAAAAAGATATTTACACTCATAGCTGGAGGGGCCAGTTGCTTTAAAGTGGCGAAAACCTTGAATGAACAAGGAATACCTACTAAGACGGGGGTAAAATGGCATCCCAGAACCATAAACACGTTAGTTAATAATAAGGCATATTTGGGCCTTACTTACTTCGGTAAAACAAAACGCCAAAATGGTAGTTTGGTAAAGCAACCGGAGGCTGACTGGCTTCTGTTACCCGATACGACACCCCCGATTATTTCGAGAGACTTGTTTGATGAAGCCCGGCGGTCTTTACGACATCCCAAAACTAGGTCTGGTAAAGCTCTGCACGACTACCTATTAACAGGCTATATTGTCTGTGGCTACTGCGGTAGTCCACTTGTAGGTAGCTGCCTTAACAAACGTTACAGATATTACTACTGCACCGGGGGCAGGGCTACACACAAAAGGGAACGAATTTGCCAAATCCGGTATATTAGAGCAGGGCCATTAGAAAGCTTGGTCTGGGGTAAAATAAGAGAAGTGCTGGAACACCCACAGGTTATACTTGATGAACTTCAGCGCCAGGTTGAGGGAAAACAAGGCGAAGCGAGCAATAAGACAACAATAGAGAAGGATATCTCAAAACTACGTCGGAAAAAAGCCAACTACGATTATCAGGAAAAGCGGTTGATAAGTTTGTTTCGCTACGAGGAAATCTCACAAGACCAAATCTTGGATGAAATAGTTAAACTCAAGAAAGAACGTGAGGCAGACAAACAGCAGTTATCCAACCTAGAACAGATAAAGCGAAGCCAACAGGAACTACGTAATGCTGAGATAAGGCTAGATAAATGCCTTACAACAGTTCACCAAAATCTCGACCAATGCACCATCCAAACTAAGCGACTAGCTTTGGATGCTTTGGGGATCAAAGTCACTGTGACACCTAACCAAATTGACATTAAAGGACTCGTCCCAGTGGATTTAGTCACCATTGAACAAACATCGGCATGACAACGTGGACGTAATTATCCACGCCCACCGGGCGGATAACGCCTGGACTTGACGGATTGGTAATCTCCAGGGCTACCTGTTCTTCACGAAGCACCCCAAGAACATCAGCTAGATATTTACCATTGAAGGCAATCTTGGCCTCCTCACCCTCAATAACGGCATCAATCTCACCAACATCATCGCCTACTTCCTCGGAGCGAGCGGAAACCGTCATTTTGCCTGGCGTCAGCTCCCCACTACCGGGGACCACTACCAAACGCACAATACCACTACCATCACGAGCAAAAATAGAGGCCGTCTTGGTCGCCCTTAAAAACGCGGCCACATCAACTACCGCTCGGGTAGTAAGGCTCTGCGGAATGAGCTGAGCATAATTAGGAAAGGTTCCCTGAACCAGCTGTGATACCAGCTCAATATTCTTCAGACGAAATAGCGCCTGGCTCTTATTGGGGTCTACCGTTATGTCAACCGCCTCTTCCTGGTCGGTCAGCAACCGATTTAGCTCGGCTAGGGTCCGCGCCGGGATAATGACCGTAGCCTTCTGGCTAACCGATAGCGCCAGGGGCAACTTATGTACGGCTAACCGAAAGCCGTCAGCCGCTGCCAGCGTCAGTAAATCACCCTCAAATTCGGCATTAACCCCGGTAAGCACCGGGCGAGACTCCTCTACAGCCGCGGCAAAGACAACCTGGGTAATGCCCCGCTGCAGGGCTTCTACCTCAACCCGGGTAGTAATAGTCGGTTCCACCTTGGGTATCGGCGGGAAATCACTGGCATCAACCCCACTAATGCGCGCCTCAAACCGGGCACACTTTAACTCCAGGGTCTTGGCGCGGGGAGAAAGGCTAATGTCAATCTTATCATTGGGTAGCGAACTAACAAACTCCGTGAGCAGGCGGGCCGGCACCGTAATTGCCCCTTCCTCCGTCACCTTGGCCCCAATCCAGCAGGAAATAGCCATCTCCAGATTGGTCGCCGTTAGTCTAAGTCGAGACTGGTCGGTGGCTAAAAGGACATTATTGGTTATCGGCAGGGTTGTTCTCGTAGCCACTGCCCTGCCCACCACACTAAGTCCCCGACTTAGATTCTCCTGAAGGCATGTCAACCTCATAATACACCCCCAAACTTATATTCCTGTAGCTGAGTAGTATATACCATTAATAGATGATACTCAAGATTTTGGCACCACCATGACCATTATTTTTAACCCGGGGTTTTCACCCGATTCCGTCACCCACTTTTCACTCAAGGCTTATGGTCCCGCTCTTACCACCACTTTTCCTCGTGAGACGGATATTCTCAATTCTCATGCCCCGGTCTACTGCCTTACACATATCATAGATGGTTAGGGCAGTAACCGCTACCGCGGTAAGTGCCTCCATTTCCACCCCCGTCTTACCGGTGCTCTTTACCGTAGCCGTAATTTCCACCGTATTCTCGGCTTCATCCAGGCTAAACTCAACCCGGCTGTCACCAATGAGAACCGGATGGCACAGAGGGATTAGATGTGGTGTCTCCTTAGCCGCCATAATACCCGCTAGCTGAGCTACCGCCAGAACATCCCCCTTTGCCATCCTCCCCTTCTTTATCAGGTCAAAGGTAGCCGCCTGCATCTTAAGCACACCCCTGGCTATCGCCTCGCGCTGGGTATCCGGCTTACCGGTAACATCCACCATCTTGGGGCGACCAAAGTCATCTATATGCGATAGCTTCTCCATAGTTAGCCCCCCACCTGAGTCATGGGGCGGTCTATAGGCACATACCCCTCTGCCAGCTGATGACGTAGCGGCTTTTTGGTAGCCGCCGTCTCAATCAATCCTTTCAACTCAGCCAAAGATATACCGCGACGTAAGGGTTGCCTCAAGTCTATCTCCTCATCAGATAATAAACAGGGGCGGAGCCTGCCATCAGCCGTAAGCCGCAAGCGATTACAGTGAAAGCAGAAATGTTCACTAACCGGGCTGATAAAGCCAACACTACCCCGGCCGTTCTGAAACCGAAAATACCGGGCTGGCCCGTTGCCAACACGAGGCAGGCACGGCTCCAGTTCTCCTAACGGTTCCAGCTGTCCTTTAATATCACCCACGGAGACAAAATGTAAATCGGCGTTACTCACCCCAGCCGTGGGCATAAACTCAATAAAGCGCACGTTCCATTCTTCGTTAATTGTCTTATTAGCAAAATCAAGGACTTCGTCCTCGTTAATACCAGCCATAACCACCATGTTAATCTTAACCGGATGAAGCCCGGCTGACCGACCAGCATCAATACCGGCCAGCACGTCGCTAAGCTCATAGCCACTACGAGTAATAACCTTAAATCTGTCCGGCTTAAGGGTATCCAGGCTGATATTAACCCGCTTCAGGCCAGCCTGTTTTAACTCAGCCGCGTAACGGCTGAGCAAAGTCCCGTTGGTCGTCAGGGAAATATCATCTATCGGGTCTATCCGCCTGAGCATCTCTACCAGCTTCGGTAATCCCAACCTCACCAGAGGTTCACCGCCGGTAAGTCTAATCTTACTGATGCCCAACTCAGCTGCCGCCCGAACTACAGTATAGATTTCCTCGTAGGTGAGAATGTCCTGATGGGACATCCAGTGAATACCCCCCGCCGGCATGCAATAGACACAGCGTAGATTACAGCGGTCAGTCACCGAGATACGCAGATAATTTATCGGACGCTGAAAAGAATCGCAAAGCCCCGTCATAATCCTAACCTAGCCAGCACCGAGGACACTTTTCTCGCTGCCTGTCCTCGATGGCTAACCCTATTTTTGCTCTCCAGAGATAACTCAGCCATGGTCTTATCTAACTCAGGGAGGTAGAAGATAGGGTCATAACCAAAACCCTCTTTTCCCCTTGGCTCAAGGGTTATAAAACCCGGGCACTCACCAGAACAAATCTCTACCCTCCCTTCAGGCGTAGCTACGGCAATAACACACCTAAAACGCGCCGAGCGCTCCTCCCAAGGTACCCCCTTAAGCCTAACCAGTAAATAGTTAGTCCTCTCCTTATCTGAAGCCCCCTCTCCAGCATAACGGGCCGACAAAGGACCGGGTTCACCACCTAAGGCATCAACCTCCAGCCCGGAATCATCCGCCAAGGCGACCAGTTGGCTCTCACTAGATAGAGCCGTTGCCTTTAACCTGGCATTCTCCTCTAAACTCTTCCCCACCTCACTAACTACCGTGCTAATACCCTCTTCTGCTAAGGTAACCAGTTCCAGGGGAAGATTTCGGAGCAGACTCCGATACTCACGCACCTTAGCCCTATTGTTTGTCGCCAGAAGCAGCTTCTTCAGCAATGGGACTCCAGAATAGGTGGCTAACTCAAAGATTACCAACAAACTCGTCGAGAGTCATCGCCGCCATGGTCATTGTCTGGAGGGTGCCTCTTGAGCCCAGCTCCATAGCTACCCGGGATATGGCGATGTTGTCCGGGGCTTCCAGGATATTAACGAAATCATACGGGCCTAAAAGGGCATACTGGGCAACTATCTTGACTCCCGCGGCCTCGACCTCTTTATTCACCTCTTTGATTCTCTGCGGATTTTGCTTTATCGTCTTCCTTCCTTCGTCAGTTAATGTAGTGAGCATAACATAGGTCGCCATTTTCCACCTCCAGTTACATATTTCTTAACAGCAGCATTTCTGTTAATACCTCTTTTTTGCCAATCCTTTGACACCAGAGACATTCTTAAACTAACAGCTCTCGCCATCTATTTAATCAAGGTCACTAAACCTGACCTCTAGTTTTTTAGCTATTTGCGGCATGGTAGTGTATTCCATCTCCTCCAGAGGTAGACGGTGTGGCTCAAAGGGACCGTGGCGACGCATGTAGTTAGCTATTTCATTCGCCTCCTGACGAGCCAGATCAAATGATTTGTCAGCAAACATATCCCGTGGCCCAACTAGCTTACCCTCAGCCAGCTGGAAACCAGCCGCCGTTACTCTAGGGGGGCCGTCAAAACGAGTGGGAATACTGTCCGGTATTGCCACCGGCATAAAGGGACCGTGATGTGAGCCTCGCATCCACCCCTCCACTAAGTAGGGCAGGGTAAATGGTTCCAGCACCTCGCCTACTGCCGGGAACGTCCCCTGAGCCCGAACAATACACACCGGGTCGTCCTTACCCACATATCGCCCGGCGATAAACGACAGCCGCTGGGTGGACGACACGGCAGCTATATCATTTGTCTCTCGACTGTACACCGCCTTTACCATATACCGTGACGGGGCACCGATGAAAATCAGGAGGTCATAAATCTCCTCCGGGGCATTAAAGATAATCTTCTTGTGCTTCTTAACATCGTGCACCTCAAAGGCAAAACCAGTGTGCATATTGGGAGCAATAACCAGCCCGATGGTATTAAATGGGTCAGCAAACATCTTATATAGTGGCATATTCCAGGCCCCGGCTGAGGTCTTATCCGCCATAAAAACAATAACCGGCTCCGACTTCCGCTCCTCAAACTCCATCTCCGCCACCCCGGGACCCATCCCCTTAACGTTGCCCGAGAAGGCGTCAGCCAGCAAATCCTGCCCGGCACCATAAAGCTTTAATTTTTTGGCCAGCTCGGTGCCCTCAACAAAGGTATCCCAGGCTAGCTTGTGGATTTCTTCATTCTCTTCACCTTGCTGGTGAGTCATAATGAGCTGCAGGTCATCGCCGCACTTGGTTACGCAATAGTCAATCAGTAGCCCAGCCTGCTTAGCCTTAGCCAGAGACTCCCGAGCCTTGGCCAAGATGTCAGGATGAGATTCAGAGTGTCCAACATAACCGCCAATGTCAGCCTTAATCACACTAAACGTAATCTTCATTGTTCGCCCCCTTGATTTAGTTTATTTAATACTCTATTCCCTTCCGCGACTTTACCCCTTTATCGTAGGGATGCTTGATCTTCAGGCACTCGGTGACCAGGTCGGCACGCCTAATTATTTCGGGAGCCGCCTTACGCCCGGTAAGGATAAGCTCTACCTGGGGCGGCTTATCCCTAATTAGTTTGATTACTTCATCCAACGAAATCAGCTTAAAAGCCACCGCCACATTAACCTCATCCAGAACCACTATATCATAACTGCCGCTGAGTACCGCCTCACGAGCCGCCGATAAAGCCAACCGTGCCTGCTCTCTTGCCTCCGGCTTAATATTAGCCGGGTCAACAAAGTCCAGGCTGCCAAAGCTGGCGATGTCAACATTTGGTAACTGAGACAAGATTTTACGCTCCCCGTAGGGATAATCACCCTTCATAAAGAAAACGATATATGCCCTTTGACCCTGACCCAGAGCCCGGATTACTGTCCCCAACGCGGCGGTAGTCTTCCCTTTACCATCGCCGGTGAAGACCTGAACCAGACCTTGAGCGGAGGATGGCAGATTATGTTGTGCCCCTTCTATCAACGAAAACTCCTAAGTAGAAGTTGGTAACGAAATACTAAATACCAAGGTAATAGAAAGTCTAACAACCTAAACCAACCATGTCAAGCGACATCCAGGACGGATTATTGTTAACCACCCAGTAATAATGATATGATAATGAGCACGATGTCAAAAATTTCAGCGACGGAAAGGAGATAAGCCAACATAGACATAATCCCGGCGATAGACATTAGAAAAGGTAAGTGCGTTCGCCTTTACCAGGGTGACTATGACCAGGAAACAGTATTCTCTGATAACCCGGTAGAAGTAGCTCTGGAGTGGCAATCACTGGGGGCACCAAGAGTACATGTTGTTGACCTAGATGGTGCCGCTGGCGATGGGCTTTATAATCTGGACATCATCACTGAAATAGCCAGTACTCTACTAATTCCCACCCAAGCGGGTGGTGGCATCCGCCACCTAGAGACGATAGAAGAACTGCTGAGAGTGGGCATAGACCGCGTGATCCTGGGCACAGCGGCGGTAGAAGACCCCGCACTGATTAAAGAGGCGTGCCATAACTTTAGCGAATCTATCATTGTTGGCATTGATACCTGGGAAGGGCGTATTGCCATACACGGCTGGCAAGAGCATACTGAGCTAAAGGCGATAGAGTTTACTAAATCAATGGTTGAGCTGGGGGTAAGGCGTTTTATCTATACCGATATTAGCCGCGACGGCACCCTCACTGAGCCCAACCTTATTGCTATTGCCGAACTAGTTAATATCATCAGACTGCCCATCCTTGCCGCCGGCGGTATTTCCTCAATAACTCATCTTGGACTGTTGGGACAGCTCGGTGTCGAGGGAGCCATAGTGGGCAAGGCACTTTACACCGGGAACATTAATCTGAAAGAGGCGCTAGCTACCATCAGCTAAATGGTGGGGGAAAGCAGTCTTATCAGGGGGTGAGGCAGATAACTAATCTAAAGTTTAACGAACAGGGGCTTATCCCAGCCATAGTTCAGGATGCTGATACTGGTGAGGTACTGATGCTAGCCTATATGAACGAGGCGGCGCTACGCCGAACCCTATCCAGTAAGGAAGCCTGGTTTTACAGCCGAAGCCGACAGGAGCTATGGCACAAGGGCGAAACCTCAGGCAATATAATCAAGGTACTTTCCGTATGGAAAGACTGCGATAGCGATACCATTCTGATTCGAGGTGAACCTACCGGCCCGGTATGCCACACCGGCAATAAGACCTGTTTCTTTCAAAAGATAACCAGGCAAGATATAGAGGCAAGCCACCCAGAGGAAGTCTAATCTGCCTCTTCAAGCCGGTCAGTCTCTACA
>SDBT01020252.1_pt1 | contig 10410 bp, 8 predicted proteins | sample 2277101 | NCBI WGS metagenome assembly SDBT01 (sample SAMN10404973, study PRJNA504765) | marine sediment metagenome | isolation source: marine sediment core GS10_PC15, 103 cmbsf | place: Arctic Ocean: Southern Knipovich Ridge | collected 2010
TGCGGACTCGATGGATTTCGGCTCCAGGTCGGACCACTTCCAGGGAAGCCCCTCGGGGTAGGGCTTGGGCCCCTTGATCGGGGAGACGTAGACGTACTCGCCCTTCGCGCGCCCGCTGGGGCGCGTGTAGCCCCTCGGTTCGGCGGCTTGGATGCTTGCGGCGAGATACGCGACGATCGCGCACCCTGTTCCCAGCGCCGCCATCCTCTTCACTTGCCGAGACTCGCATCGCTGATTCGTATCGACCAGTGCCTCCCACTACCAGCCAACACGCCGAATCCCCGTCCGATGCCATGAATCTTTCTCAGGTTTCTTATCACCTGATATTTCAATACTTACGTCCCTCGGGAGTCTCTGCGAGCCAGGATTCTCAGCGGAGCCCGCAAAAGCCTTTGACAGGAGACCCACAAATAGTCTATTATTCCGATTGGAATAATGTCATAACCTGGGCCTCTCAAAGAATGAGCGTGTCACAGAAATGCCAATATGCGTTGCGGGCCGTTTTCGAGCTGGCCAGGCGCCGCGGCGAGAAGCCGACGAGCATCCGCGAGATTGCCGAAGCCCAGGCGATTCCGGCGAAGTTTCTGGAGCTGATCCTGACGCAACTTCGCAAGGGCGGGTTGGTCGAATCCCGTCGCCGGATTCATGGCGGGTATCTCCTCGCCGTCTCGCCGACAGTGCATTGTGTTGATTGAGTAAGTTAGGAAAGCCAGTTAATGCATTGGGCGCATCTCTGCCTAATAGGTGTGCGCCGGCGGCGGGACAAAGCGCAGACCAACCGATTCGAGTCTCGCATGAGAGAAGGAGCGGTTCCCATGACCCGGACAATCTTGCTTGTTGACGACGACGAGGGGTATCTGCTGGCTGCCAAGAGACTGCTGGAGGGGGCAGGGCACCACGTGCGTACGGCGTGCGGCGCTGACGAAGCTCGCCAGCAACTGCAGTCGAAGATACCTGATCTGATCCTTCTGGACGTGATTATGCCCGCAGAGGACGGTTTCACCTTTGCCGAGGAACTGTCCCAGAGCAAAACACTCGAGAGCGTGCCGGTCATTCTCGTAACCGCCGTAGCCGATAGCCCAGGGCACACCATGCATGCCTTCGAGGAAGGCAAAGGTTTGACCGCTGCAGATGTCCTGCCCAAGTCCGAAGTGCCCGAGCGCCTTCTGGACTCCGTAAGTTCGGTTCTTGGCCAGGAGTAGAGCCCGACAAATCCTAGCAATCTGTGAATCCCGAGAGAGCCGCCTCATTTCGAAGGACGATGGCTCTCTTGACGGTTCGGGAGGATTGGCAAGTGCGTGAGGAGTCTCGATGAAGTCCGGTTCAAACCTGGAAATGGTGCTGAGCGAAGGACACTTTGCGGTAACGTCCGAGCTTGGTCCGCCGATGAGTTGCGATGGCGATATTGTCGAGAAGAAGGCAGATATCCTTCGCGACTGTGCGGATGCAATCAACATAACCGACAACCAGACGGCCGTCGTGAGGCTCTCTTCCATAGCCAGCGCCGTTATTGTTCGGCGGAAAGGCATCGAGCCGGTCATGCAGATGACCACGCGTGACCGAAATCGAATCGCCATTCAAGCCGACATCCTTGGGGCGGCGGCCTTGGGCATCCGGAACTGTCTGTGTATCGCAGGCGATCATCAATCCTTTGGAGCGGCCGGGAGGCTTAAGGGGCATCCTGGGTCAAAGAACGTCTATGACATAGACTCAATTCAACTGGTCAACATTCTCAAGCGGATGCGAGATGAGGGGCTTCAGCAAGGCGGAGACCCAATTGAGGTGCCACCGAAACTGTTTATCGGGGCGGCTTGGACGCCGATGGGTGATCCCGTGTCCTTCCGAGTAATGCGCCTGGGAAAGAAGGTGGCGGCGGGAGCGGACTTCATTCAGACGCAGGGAATCTATGATGTTGAGCAATTCGCTGAGATCATGAAAAAGGTCCGCAATCTGGGGCTGCATGAGAAGACAGCGATCCTCGCCGGGATCATCGTGCCCAAGAGTTCTGGAATGCTTCGGTACATGAATTCTTCCGTCGCGGGAGTGACTGTTCCCGAGGGCTTGATCGGACGCTTTCCCAAGATCAAGAAAGACGCGCCCCCGGAAGAGAAACAGAGAGCCCGGAGGGAATCTGAAGAGATCGGCAAGAACATCGCGATCGAGCTTATTGACCAAGTTCGCGAGATTGAAGGCATCAGCGGCGTTCATATCCAGGCGATAGAATGGGAATCGGCCGTTCCGGACATCGTCAGAGCTGCCGGTCTTCTGCCGCGCCCAAGTCCTTCGCCTGCCACAACAACGGCGGCCGATTCGTCAATGGATGCAAGAGAGTGACGTCAGCCAAAGTCAACTGTTGGGAAGACAGACAATGTGGCCGCCAGCCCGGAGGAGTCCTGGCGGAAGAAGTCGGCCCCTGTCCTGCGGCGACAAATGTTACCTGCGATGGCATCAACGGTGGCAAGAACGCTGGTCGGATCTGCTGGGCCGTTGCGGGAACCCTGTGCGAAGGGAACGTGCAAGAAGATCCCAGGCAGAAGGCGACGACATGTCGGATATGTCCATTCTTTCGACGCGTCAAGTGCGAAGAAGGATGCGACCTCCAAATGTTCAAACCCGCGATGGGTGTCTCTGATCCCGATGTCCTTCACCGAAGACTCAATGACACCACCCTGCTTATCGCAACCTGCCGTGACATTCTTGGTTGCCTGGCGGTTCGGCCTCTGCTTGAACGGATAACGGAACGTGCCCTTGCCGTTACGAGCGCTTCTGCCACTGCAGCCTATCTTCTTGGCGATTCTCCTGGTGCGCTGTCTCTTCAAGCCAGCGCCGGAACGTCGCCGTTCCCGGACAGTATCAGCCTGGACGACGAATCGCCGATCTCCTCGGCTGTTCGCAATCGGTACACGTGCAGTGGCGTGACGGCATCGCCCACCTGGCCAGAGTCGATGACTGTGATCGCAATACCTATCAGTGGTCAACAGCAACCCGCGGGTGTGCTGGCACTGGCCAAAACCGAGGAGGAATTCTCCATCGATGACATGTGGTTCCTTGGAGAATTCGCGATTATGGCCGGGCTTGGGATAGACAATTGCAGGCTCATCGAGTCGCTGGGCGACCTTCGCGTTGTGGACAAGGCCAAGTCCAGGTTCGTGGCCCTTCTGATGCACCAGATTGGATCGCCGCTGGCCACGATCGCCATGTCGTTGCGCGCCGTCCTGCAATTAGAGGCCAGCCTGGACCCCGATGAACGTAGAAAAATGCTCGAGTGCAGTATGGATCGTGTCAGATCGATCACCGCGTTGTCCAAGAAGCTACTCGATCTTGGAGCGATTCGACGTGCTGATTATCTGGCCGATATTCAAGAACTATGCGCCTCAAAGATCCTTTCCCAAGAAGTTGAAGCCAGGCGTATGCAAGCCCGACATCTGGGGCTGGAGATAAACCTGAAGGTTCGAGATCGAGAGGCGACAGTGCTCGCGGACCCTGCTGGTCTGTGCATCATTTTCAACAACCTTCTGGATAACGCGATCAAGTACTCGGCGGGCAAGGGAATGGAAATCCAAGTATCCTCGCAAGCCGACGCTGAACGCCTGCGCGTTTGTGTTCGCGACGAAGGGATCGGCATACCAGCAGATGAGAGAGACAGAGTCTTTGAGGAATTTCGCCGGGCGGGCAATGCCGTCGCGTCTGATAAGCAAGGCTTTGGACTCGGATTGACCTTCGTCAAGGAATTGGTTGACCGTTACAAGGGCAGAATCGAAGTGGAAAGTGAATATGGTGTGGGGACAAGCGTGACCGTCGAGTTTCCCCTGTCCACTGCCCGGCGATCCGGAGGTGACCTTTGAAGCGAACCAAGGTCGAAGACGACCAGATGACCAGAGTCATTGAGGCCGAGTGTGGCTTTGAGGCATGCTACGGCTGCGGCAAGTGTACATCGGGATGCCCCGTGGCCGAGCAGATGGACATCACACCACATCAGATGATGCGGCTGCTTCAATTGGGCGAAATTGAGGATTTACTGGTGGCCGCGGCGCCGTGGCAGTGTGTGTGCTGCCAGACTTGTTTTGCACGTTGCCCCAACAAGGTGGATATTCCGACAGCGTTAGCGCAGATCCGCTCCGAGGCGCTCGAGCGCGGGATGACTGCTAACGCCGGCAATATTCCTTTCTTTGACGACCTGCTGCTCGGCATGATCGAGCGCAGCGGCAGGGTAAATGACGGCATGATGGCCTTTCGCTATCAGCTGCATGCCGGCGGGCTGCTGAGTGACTGGAGAATCGGCCTGAAAATGTTCCGTGTCGGCAAGATGAAACTCCGCGTGCCGGGCGTAGAGGACAGAGAGAGCATCAAGAAGCTGTTTGATGAACCCTCCACGTCATCGGAGGAGACGAAGTGACCTCAAAAGAATTGGTATTGTTTCCAGGTTGTGCGCTGGAAGGGGCCGGCAGTGAATACGGTCATTCGACATTGGCTGTATTAGAGGCTCTCGGCAGGCCCGTGCGCGTCTTGGACGATTGGAATTGTTGCGGTGCCACAGCTGCCCGCAGCGTGGATGTGCGGCTGTCGGTTCGCCTCTCTGCTCGCAACCTTGCGCTGGCGGCCAAGCAAGACTGCGACGTGCTTGCTAATTGTGCCGCCTGTTACAACAACCTGGCGTTCAGTCGGTACTACCTCGAGCAACACCCCGACGCCTGGCCAGATGATGTTTCTGACCTGCCGAGACCGGAGTCGGCAGAAGTCTTCCATCTGCTCAGCCTTATGGCCAGCGAGGAGATGCTCGATCGCCTGCAGCCCAAGATCGTCCGCCCGCTGCAAGATATGCGACTGGCCTGCTACTACGGCTGTCTGCTGGTCCGCCCCGGCGAATACGTACACCTGGACGATCCTGAGAATCCGCAGTTGATGGATAAGCTAATGCATCTCTGTGGCGCCGAAACCATCGATTGGTCATACAAAACCGATTGCTGCGGTGGGAGTTACTCCTTAACCCAGAAGGACACTGCCTGTCAACTGATGGCGAATATCTTCGAGTCTGTAACTGAACAGCAAGCGACAGGCATTGTTACGGCTTGCCCGTTGTGTCATATGAACCTGGATGCCAGGCAGCGGGAAGCCGGCAAGGTGCTTGGCCGCAAGTTTTCGATTCCCATCTTCTACTTCACCGAGCTAATCGCCATGGCGATGGACCTTGAGGGCGTCTCAAAATGGCTGAAGGGACATCTGACCAATGCGCGTGCGGCTATGAGGGGGTGCCGATGATAACGACCCGCGAAGAATCCGATAAACACCCGGTCGGATCGGTATTGGTGGTCGGCGGAGGAATTGCAGGTATCCAGGCCGCGTTGGACCTCAGTGCAACGGGATATAAGGTCTACCTGGCCGAGCGCTCCAGCGCTCTCGGTGGGCACATGGCCATGTTGGACAAGACCTTCCCCACCAATGACTGCTCCATGTGTACCATGAGCCCGCGACTGGTGAGTGTGGCGCAGGACAACAATATTGAGATTCTTACTCTGTCGGACCTGACGCGACTGGAGGGCCAAGCCGGCAACTTCACCGCTACGGTGCGGACCAGGCCTCGATACGTCGATATGGAGAAGTGCACCGGCTGCGGAGAGTGTTCTGCCGTTTGCCCCGTCGAGATAGACAACGAATTCAACCAGGGCCTGGATAAGCGCAAGGCGATCCATCGCCTCTATCCGCAGGCCGTGCCGAATGTGTTCTGTATCGAGCGTGACGAACGCCCTCGCTGCATGCGATCCTGCCCGCTCGGGACGAATCCTCAGGGCTACATCGCTCTGATCCGCCAAGGACGGTACCACGAGGCACTACAGTCGTTGCACGATACAAATCCCTTGCCGTCCATCTGCGCTCGAGTCTGCCACCATCCGTGCGAGCTTAATTGCGCAAGGGCGGCGTACGATGCTCCCCTTTCAGTCATGGCGTTGAAACGATTCCTGGTGGACTATTGCAGCGCCCATCCGCCGGATCCGGAATTACAGTCTCGATTGGCTTCTGGCAATGCGGTGGCGGGATTAACTCAATCGCCTGCCACAGGCAAACGAGTGGGTGTGGTCGGTTCCGGGCCGGCAGGTCTGATGGCTGCAACCTACCTGGCCCGTCGCGGACACGCTGTTGTGATTTTCGAAGCACTCTCCGTCCCGGGCGGCATGTTGCGAGTAGGCATTCCGGACTTCCGCCTGCCACCCGATGCATTGGATCGGGACATTCAGGCCATCTGCGACCTTGGCGTGGAGATTCGCTGCGATCAACGCCTCGGAAAGGACTTCACGGTTGCCAGTCTGAAGGAGTCAGGTTTCGATGCGGTCTTATTGGCGATTGGCGCGCACTGCCCGCGTGGGCTCGGACTCGAGGGTGAAAATGCGCCAAACATGATGGAAGGCGTGACGTTCTTGCGGTCCGTCAGTTTTGGGCGACCACCGAAAATTGGCCGTCGCGTCATTATCGTCGGAGGCGGCAACGTTGCAATAGACGTCGCACGTACCGCCAGACGCCTTGGCGGCCAACACGTCACGATTCTGTATCGCCGCAGCGAGGTGGAAATGCCCGCGCTGCCCGAAGAGGTGTACCACGCACGCCAGGAAGGCGTGGAAATAGAAATACTTGCGTCTCCTGTTCGCGTCGTTCTGGACGAGGATGGTCGCACGACCGGACTGGAATGTGTTCGAATGAGATTGGGAGAGCCGGACGAGTCCGGCCGCTGCCGACCCGTGCCGATTCCGAAGACAGGCTTCTTCGTAGAAGCCGATACGGTCATTACCGCTATTGGTCAGCAAACCGACGAAGCTGCCCTTTCGCGAGAGATCAAGCTCGAGCGAGGGAGAGTCTCAGTGGATCCCAAGACGCTGGCCACAACGTTGGAAAGCGTGTTCTCGGCCGGAGACGCGGTGACCGGGCCGCAGACGGTTACCGGCGGTATGTCTCAGGGCCGGCGGGCTGCGATCAGCATCGACAACTATCTCAGCAACCGCCCGCTGGAAACGGGGCAGTCCGATCCTTTGCCCGTCGAATTGCCACCGTTGGAACGTGAGCAGTTGAGACGGCTCAGCGTCGAGACCCCGCGTCAGCCTGCACCCATGATCGCGCCGGATGAAGGCATTCGAAGCTTTGACGAGGTGAACCTGACGATGGACGAGCAGGCAGCCGTCGCCGAGGCCGAACGGTGCCTGAACTGCGGCGTTTGCAGCGACTGTCGCCAATGCGCCAGGGTGTGTGAGGCCGACGCCATCCGCTTTGATGAGCCAGTCCGTGAGCGACAGATAGAGATAGGCGGGGTGATCGTGGCTGGCGGACATAAGATGTACGACGCGCGCCGCCGGGGTGAGTTCGGCTATGGACGCTATGTCAACGTTGTGACCTCACTTGAATTCGAGCGGTTGTTGAGCGCCTCAGGACCTACAACCGGGCGAGTGCTTCGGCCCGGAGACGGCCGAGAGGCCAAACGTGTGGCGTTTATCCAGTGTGTCGGATCCCGCGACACCAGCGACCGCGGCAACGAATACTGCAGCAGCGTCTGCTGCATGTACACTACCAAGGCCGCCATGCTCGCCCTGGAGCACTCCGATGGACTTGCCGCCACGGTTTTCGTGATCGACATGCGAGCGCATGGAAAAGGCTACGAAGCCTATTACAATCGCGCCCAGGATATGGGCATACGCTATGTGCGCAGCATGGTCAGCGCGGTGCGGCAGGATTTCACGACTGGCGATCTGCGGCTGGAGTACGCCGGCGAGGATGGAGAGAACCATGTTGAGTCATTCGACATGGTTGTACTATCCGTCGGCTTGGAATGCCGCCAGGATGCCTCGGAGTTGGCAAGTACGCTGGGGATTGGGCTGGACGAATACGGCTTCGTTGAAAGCGATTCCGCCAATCCTGTTGCTACTTTGCGCGATGGTGTGATGGTTTGCGGAACGGCCGCGGGGCCGAAAGATATCCCCGACTCCGTCACAGAGGCTTCCGCGGCGGCCGCAATAATAGGAAAGGATCTAGCTGAAGCGAGATTCAAGTGCATCACCACTCCTGAATATCCTCCTGAGCGGGATGTGTCGTCCGAACCGCCACGCATCGGTATGTTTATCTGCCATTGCGGCAATAACATTGCCGGCGTCGTGGACGTGGAGGACCTCGTGGAATTCGCCCGAACCCTGCCGGGCGTCGCTTATGCAGAGCGGAACCTATACACGTGTTCACCCGACGGACTGGCAGCTATCCAGCAAGCCATCGAACAAGAGAACCTCAATCGTGTGGTAGTTGCTTCGTGCACGCACAGAACCCACGCCGCGATCTTTCAGCAGGCTTTGATGGGCGTGGGGCTGAACAAATACCTCTTCGAAATGGCCAATATTAGAGACCAGTGCTCGTGGGTGCACGCCTCCCAACCCGCCGAGGCCTTGGAAAAAGCCAAAGACCTCCTGGCTTCCGCCACAGCCAAAGCCTGCTGTCTCGGTCCCCTCCAGGAGCAATTGCAGCCAGTCACACACGCCGCGTTGGTCGTAGGAGGCGGGCTGGCTGGGATGGTCGCGGCCGAGAACCTTGCCCAACAAGGCTTCCCGGTTCACCTGATTGAGCAGAGCGATCACCTTGGTGGGCAGTTGCAGCACATCCGCCGCACACTCGAGGGACTGGATGCCCGAGCTTTGATGAACTGTCTGGCTGAGCGAGTTCGCGCGGATGACCTCATCACGCTTCACCTCAATAGTACAGTCAAGTCCCATCAGGGCTCGGTGGGCAACTTTGAGTCGGTGATTGACTCTGCCGACGGCGACAGCCAGACCGTCCGGCATGGTGTAACGATCGTAGCTGCGGGCGCGGAAATGTACGAACCCCAAGAGTACAACCATCAAACAAATGACAAGGTTGTTACTCAGCGAGAATTGGAACAGCGATTGGAGACCGGGCAAGTTGACTCGCTGAAGACAATCGTGATGATTCAGTGCGTGGGATGCCGCAACGACGAACGGCCTTACTGCAGCCGAATCTGCTGCGCCGAGGCTATCAAGAACGCACTCGAGATCAAGGATCGCAACCCGGACAGCCGCGTGGTGATCATCTATAAGGACGTCCGGACATTTGGACGTATGGAGAAGTATTACCTCGAGGCGCGGCGGAAAGGGGTGCTGTTTGTTCGTTACGACGAAGAGCATAAACCTGAGGTGCTGCAAGATGGAACCGTGCGCGTGGCCGATCCGCTGAGCGATCGCCAACTCACGTTTGACGCTGACCTCGTGGTCCTATCGGCGGCAATCGTTGCTCCGGAGACAAACAAGGTATTGTCCGAGACACTTCGCGTTCCCGTGACGCTGGATGGATTCTTCCTCGAAGCACACATCAAGTTACGCCCCGTCGACTTTGCCTCCGAGGGCATATTCCTCGCCGGCTTGGCGCATGGTCCAAAGTTCATCAAGGAAACCATCGTCCAGGCCCTTGCCGCCGCGGGACGGGCCGCTGCGGTCTTGAGCAAGGAGAATCTGACGGCCGGAGGGTCCGTAGCGGCCGTGGATCGAGACCGTTGTGCAGCATGTCTGACGTGCGTGCGCGTCTGCCCGTACAATGTGCCACGAATCGAAGACGGTGTCGCTACCATCGAACCGACAGCTTGTCAGGGATGTGGCACTTGTACGGCGCACTGTCCCGCAGGCGCCATCAGCCTGCAGTCCTTCACTGATGAGCAGATACGAGCTGCAGTGTCGGCGTTGTTTCAAGGCCGTCAACCCAATACCGAGGAGGCGGTGAAGACGTGACCGAAACTGCCGAACAAGGGATTCAGGCGCCGGATCGCAGCGGCTTCGCTCCGAAGATCGTGGCGTTCTGTTGCCACTATTGTGCGTATACAGCGGCGGACATGGCCGGAGCATCTCGCATCCCGTATCCGCCGAACATCCTCATTATTCGCCTGCCGTGTAGTGGAAGGATTGACGTTCCCATTATCCTCAATACATTCACCGATGGCGCCGACGGTGTCTACGTTGCCGGTTGCCTTGACGGCGACTGCCACTTTCTGCGTGGCAACGCATATGCCAAGCTCTGTGTCGCCGAGGCGAAACGCTGCCTCACCGAAGTCGGCCTCGAGCCGGAACGGCTGGAGATGTTTCAACTCTCAGCCGCTATGGGTGCGCGATTCGCAGAGATTGCCAAAGAGATGACCGATCGCATCGGCAGGCTTGGGCCCAGCCCAGTCATGAGCCGCTCACCGGACAGGAGTAGAAGACCGTGATTGTCGCGAAACGAAAACCTTTCGATGAGATCTATTCGATGATCGAACCGTTCGACAGAGTCCTGCTTGCCGGATGTGGCGGTTGTGTAACCGTTTGCCTTACCGGCGGAGAGAGCGCCGTCTCGGTTCTGGCTGCCGAACTGCGCCTGAAGGATCAGCTTAAGGGTCGGCAG
>SDBT01020253.1_pt1 | contig 10410 bp, 5 predicted proteins | sample 2277101 | NCBI WGS metagenome assembly SDBT01 (sample SAMN10404973, study PRJNA504765) | marine sediment metagenome | isolation source: marine sediment core GS10_PC15, 103 cmbsf | place: Arctic Ocean: Southern Knipovich Ridge | collected 2010
ATGGCAAAGAAATGCTAATCCATATAGTATCAGAGAAATATGCAACAAAACGCCAAAGGATTCCTGTAATGCACAAAGTTCAGAAACAGTTGCTTGTTTTAAATCGAAATCTGCAACTGAAAATCCTCACCGGAATAAAGAAAAAACCTCCCTCAGAAAACCCGCAGCAAATCAACAACACAAAAGGGTGGTATCAAAATGTTCCGTTTGGTGGTAACGTTTATAAACGGTGTTAAAAGCAATAGCGGGTGAAGTGGCAAATCGAAGGTCTGTGCATTTAATAAACTTTGTGCTAAACGGAAAGGAAAGTGTTCCTAATCCGCTACTGCACATACACGCAAACCGTCAGACTGCGCAAAAACTATCAACAATACTTTGTTAATAATTCATTCTTAAACACGTAGCACAAAGCGAGCATGTTTTGTATATTGTATAAGTAATTAAATCAATTATTTATGCATCACATACAAGGAATAAACCGAAATCAAATGAGTTTCTTTGCTTTGGAACAGTTAGTTTCACAAGACTCATGGGCACGACTGGTTGATGTTTTTGTGGATGCCTTACCTTTGGATGAACTTGGTTTTAAGCATATAATGTTAGAAGAAGAAGGAAGGCCTCCGTTTCATCCATTAGTTCTACTTAAGTTATACATGTATGGATATAAACATGGAATCCGTTCTTCAAGAAAACTTGAACATGCCAGTAAAGTTAATATTGAGTTGTGGTGGTTACTAGAAGGGCAAACACCTTCTGACAGAACGATTGCTGCTTTTAGAAAAGAAAATAGCCAGGCATTTAGAAAGGCCTTTCGTTACTTCGTACTTATGCTCAAAGAATGGGATTTGATAGATGGAGATGTTATTGCAATAGATTCATTTAAGATCAGAGCACAAAATAGTTTGAAGAACAACTTTAATCAAAAAAAGATAGACAGACATATTAAGTATATTGATAACAAGATAAAAGAGTACGAGAAACAGCTCGAAGAAGCTGATAGTGAAGAAGAAAAAAAAGAGATAGATGATAAGAAATCATATCAGGAACAAAAGAAAAGGAATTATCAAAAACTTGAAGATGAATTACAAAGCTCCGGGGAATCACAAATAAGTTTGACCGATCCTGATTCTAAATCCGTTGTTTTGCACAGAAACATTATAAATGTAGGATATAATGTTCAGGCTGCCTCTGATGAGAAACACAAGTTATTAATCCATGCAGACACAGGAAATGTAAATGATACTCACGATTTGGCTCCTATGGCAAATGAATGTAAAGAACTGCTCGACAAGGATTCTATAACAGCTATTGCCGACAAAGGCTATAATACCGGAGAACAACTACAAAAATGTAAAGACAATGACATCATTACATATGTTTCTCCTAAAGATACTTCAACACCAAGTAAAGATTGCTTTTCAGTAGAAATATTCGAATACAATAGCGAAAATGACACTTATATCTGTCCTGCAGGAGAAACACTGGTTACTAATGGTAATTTCTATAAGAAAGGAAACTACCGGATGAAACAGTATAAAACAAAAGCTTGTAAAGCTTGTTCAATTCGTAATCAATGTACACAGAACAAAACCGGAAGGCTAATAGAAAGAACCGAATACCAGGAAGTAATTGAAGAAAACAAACAAAGGGTAGAAAGCAATCCGGAATACTACAGACAAAGACAACAGATAACAGAACATCAGTTTGGCACAATAAAACGACAATGGGGTTTTACTTTTACCCTAATGAAAGGTAAAGAGAATGTGCTGAGTGAGGTTAATCTACTGTTTATGATTTACAACCTAAGGAGAGTAATGTCTATACTTGGCCCAAATGAACTGAAAAAGAGGCTGAAAAGCCTTATTTTTCATATTTTTTATAAAATAAGGCTAATATTAGCTTGTTTTAGTAAGTTTAAGCATCAATTGGCAATATGGAATATTTGTTTTGTAAAATTATTATTCAGCCAAAATGCTCACAGATACGCTTATATTGAATAATATTGTAAGTTTTAAAATATTTTAGGGGTTTGTGCGCAGACTCCCGTTATCTGCAATTGTTCATAGAAAATAACGCATCAAATAGTAGATAACATGTATAAAGCGTAGGGCAGGGGAGGACTAAACGTATATTCTCTCCGGATTTCATAAGATAGAAAAAAGAACTTGCACACAATTTGTAGGCAAATTCTTTTTTTTATGCTTTAGTTACCAAATTATTTGTAACTTGTAGAATTCTAAATCTAAATAGTTTTCACTGAATAACATTGTATAGCATATTTCTGATTATATCAGGGAACTTTTTGATATACAGAAAGACGGTTTGACATATGATTTAAAGCAATATAGTATGCATAAAGGCAAATAAATGGATTATAAAACTATAACATATTTAATACACTTTGAGTAAACTTTATAATGGATAGGAAAAAAAAAGTGTACATACAACTCCATTTAGGAGGTTTATATACTCTTATATAATAAATAGAAACCAAATAGGTTTCTACAATCGTTGCCGGTAATGCTACTGATGGCATCTTTAATTAATAGTGTTATATAAAATGAAACTATTTACTGAAGATTCAGGAAAATTTCAAATGTATATTCCACTTGAATGGGAATATAAAAATCCATCGTTCTCTGAAAGCAGAAAGGTCCCAGAATCATTCGGAACTTATACAAAAATGAAAGGTGCGTTTCAGATAAGCTGTAAACCTATTAATTCCCATATCTCAAATTTGATCAAAACGAATAGATTAAACACGCAAAAATCTGATTCAGAAAGCCTTAAGTTTAAAGAGAAGTATGTGAAAAGTGGTAGCACTAGAAGTTATATATGGATGGCTGTAGTTGATGATCATTTTTTCCTAGCGACTTATATTTTTGGAAAACGAAAAAGTAAAAAAGAACTCCAGTCGGTAAGGAAAGCTTTAAATACCATCAAATTCATTAAACCACAATTTAGAGATCAGGTAATTGCATTGAACAGATTTGATTTGTTTATGACCTCAATGGCAGCGACAATTGACCTTAAAAATAGAGCAATAAAAAATGGATCTTTTATTGAATATGTTGTCTTGACCGCAAATTATATTGATGCTCTCCTAAGGTTATCAATTATACTTAAGAATCAGTTAGAAAATAGGAACAAAGCAATAGACATAAATTATTTGTTTCAAAGCGGAACAGATAGACCCAAAATGGAGAAAGACATTTATAAAATAACTCTTTCGAGAGGCATAATTACAAATACTTTAAATGATGAACTTTACAGTCTATATAATGATAGGAATAAGGTGGTACATCGCTATATCATAACAGATATAAAGACAAGGGAATTGCTTGAGATTGCAATTAGATACTACGAACTCGAAGAAAAGGTTGGCGAGATAGTGAGTGGATTAGAGCAATATCAATATAAACAGCAAATTGGTATATATGGTTCTGATATTCCTCCAGAGAGAAAAATAACAGGGATTGAATTAAAAAGACTTCAATCTCAAGTACGCGATAAACATGGCAAAATGATTTGGCCAGAAGAAAACAAAATAATTTATAGATTAATATCTTGGTTTCGAATTAAGATTTTAAAAGAAAGTAGACTTCGGAGCTAAGCACTACCGGCAATGACTAATAAAGCATGTCGGGAGAAGTGGTTGTTCGGGCGTTTGTGGCTCGCATAAACTCTACCTCAGTTTGACAGGAAAATCTCCCGTAACTGAAATGCTTCAAAGCTAAAATGTTATGGACAAGGTTAAAAAAGAAAGTACACCATGAAATTATTTACAATAGATAAAAATGGAAAATTTGTTCAGTTTAAAGAGGAGAACTTCAAAACTGGAAATAAAGAGATTGATTTGGAAGACATTCTGGAAAATAATCCTGAATATTTTTTCGATAACTCAAAGATTCTGATTGTGGGCAGACAAGTGACAACAAATTTACATACCTTCATTGATTTACTTGGAGTTGATGAAACGGGTAACACTGTTGTTATAGAATTGAAACGAGATAAAACACCCCGTGAGACTCTTGCACAATTGATTGAATATGCATCATTTATCGATAATCTTGATTATGAACAATTAAACGAAATTCATCAAAATTATTCCGGAGAGGAAATTGGTTTAGAGGAATATCATCAAGAATATTTTAGCACTAATAATGAACAAAAAACATCTTGGAATAAATTATCCAAATTGATGATTGTTGCTCAAGACATTACCCCTGAAATTAAGCAGACTTCACTATATTTGAGAAAAAAAGGATTAGATGTTTATTGCTTAGAATTTAAGTATTTTGTTAATAAATCGGGTAGTAAAATGATTTCAAGTGATTTTGTTGTTGGAGACGAAGAGTACATTCGACATAAAATTAGTTCTACAGCTCAACTTCCAAAAATTGATAAAAGTATATTTCTAAATTCACTTGATTCCTACGGAAAATTGGTTTTCGAAAGATTATTTCTATTTGCTGACCAAGAGAAATTAATGCTTAGGTGGGGTACGAAAGGATTCTCCATGAATGTAGCTTTCGATACTGGATTCGTAGCAATTTGTTTTGGTTATCCTCCATCATCTGTGTTTAAACAAAGTATTTACACTGGATTTGAGGAAATCATCAAAAAAGTAAACAATTCAAATTCAATTACAGCAAAATATAAACAATTATTGGACAACTTTAAAAGTATTGAACCTGCAAAATCAAATCAAAAATGGATAATAAATAAAGAATACACTGATAGTGAGATTGAAACCTTTATATCAATTTTAGGGGAAATTGTCAATTTGGTTAAAACGGAGGGATTGAAAAAATGAGCAAAGCCCAGCTTACAACAATGTATATTAAAGAATAGACGGGATGGCTGTTAATTCAAGGGTTGTAGCTCGCTTCAACTTCAATGTAACTTGAAAGATGAGTGCGACGCAATCACCAACATTTTCATATACTTAACCTTGGAGCACATGCGAAAAAAGACAACAGACATAGTGGACACATGATAATTAACAATACGAACAGAAATACAATATCAATGACGGGAGACAGAAAAGAAAAAAGGTCAACGCGCAAGAAATTTTTATTTGATTTTCGCCAACGCACAACAAGCACATTTGCAAGTCGTGCGTTTTTGCTTTTAGGAAATTTAACAAGCAAAAGTCACACGGCCTCCGGCAAACCTGCAAAAGAGCTTGTTTTTGCCAGTGCTCGTAGTCTAACTTCTAGAATATAAAATGCAAGGTACTAATAATTCACTTACTGAAATAATTAAGGATGAGCTTTCAACCCGAAAGCGACATTACATAGAAAGCCCATACTCAATAATTGAGCATTATAACAGTGAACAGAAAAATATTGAGGCTTACAATGGCAGGCAATTGCTAGAAATGATACAAAATGCAGATGATGCATCGATAACTGATAAAGAAAAAATTGCATTCATCCACCTAAAAGACAATGTATTGACCATTGCTAATAACGGTGAACCATTTAGTGAAGGAGGTATTATTTCTCTTATGTATAGCGACCTTAGTCCGAAGATAAAAGAACAAAATAAGATTGGGCAAAAAGGATTGGGATTTAGGTCGGTACTAAGTTGGGCTGATGAAATTACTATTGACAGTTACGATCTTCACTTAAGTTTCTCCAGACAACACAGCATTGATTTTCTTCAACAATTAATAAACGAAAAGACAGAAATCAGGCAATTAATCAAACGTAAAACAGATGAGGAGTTCCCAATAGCCACTTTACGCTGCCCGAAAGTTCATGCACCCCGGCAAATTGTTGAACGTGATTATGATACAATCATAGAGCTACGATTGAAAAGTGAAGTGATAAATGATGTGCAAGCCCAGATAATAAATGAAAATGATCAAGAAACTTTACTATTTCTTAACAATCTGGAAAAGATAATTATCGAAAGCCCTGAAAGAAACGAAAACATAGTAAAAGGAGTACAGCCAAACAAAACTGTACACATTGAAGTATTTGATCAAGCTGGAGAAGTTCTGCGAACAAAGCATTGGTATGTTATAGAGAAGAAGGATACTCATAAAGGCAAGAACTATGAATTGAAAATTGCATGGACTGATAACCTTGACGATAATAAGGATGTACTCTATTCATTTTTTAAAACTACAGTACACCTTGGTTTTCCTGCTTTAGTGCATGGAACTTTTGAATTAAGTGACAACAGAAAAAATCTGAATCAAGATACTCATGGACATAACATGTTTCTATTTAATGAACTTACCCATCTTTTTATTGAAGCCGCATCGCTAATTGCCAAAATTGAACCAATTACTTGCTTTAAACCCCTTAAATTACTTTTTTGCAAAGTAGCACCAACCGACCCAGTCATACAGCAATCAGGGATGATTGAATTGCTATATGAAGCTGTCAAAACAGCTAATCTTCTCCCATTAATTATTGATAAGTACACATCATGGGATGGTGCTCCCTCTTTTAGTAAATATCCTTTTGCCGAATTAATTAATCCAACATTTTGCCCCAGTTTGATGAAATATACTGAGGACGAACAAGTACTTAGTTTTTTGGAATTGCTTGGTATTGATCAATTATCCTTATCACCGAAAACAGCGCTTACATTGTTACATAAAACTGCTAACAAAATAGCCAAAAAAGATTTTAGCTGTCTTATTTACTATACGGTTAAAGAGTATTCAATTGATATTGAACAAGAAAGTGCCATAGAACTTCCTTCCATATTTTATGACAGAAAGGATAACATGATTTCTTTCACTCAGCCGATTTTCATGCCAATGGGTGACCGTTCTTTCTCTTTACCAGAAAATTTGTACGTGCAGGTAATAGATGAAGATTTAGCTAATGAACTTAAAACTTGTTTTGAGACAGAAGACTTTAATGAATTGGCACAAGAACTTTCATGTTTTCGGGTAAAGCCCTATCAGTTTATTGAAATTGCAAAATACTTGTTAATTCACAATAAGAACAACGATAATAATCTCCAATTGCTTCACCAAAGTCTATTCGGACTTTTTATAACTGAATACAGAAAAAATGATCATCTACCGGAATTGTCAGTTGATATCACTATACAAGTATTCAGTAGAAAAGGAAAGAAAATAAACTGTTCAGATGCATATTTTGGGAAAGAATATGGCAATACCCTTAATGATTGGCTGTATGCATATGATCAAAATAAATTTGTTGGAAGTAAAAAGCGTTTAGGTTTAGAAAGTTATGATGAGGCTGAAATCAGCGCATATTTGAATTGGCTTGGAGTAGCAAGCCATCCCCGGAAAAAAATAATAGAAGGAGACGAAAATTTTGCGGAACTCACTATGAGCCAATTTGATTTCAGGGAAAAAATTGATGATCTTTATTTCAAGAATATTGAGGAATATCTGAATAGTTTTCATAGTTACTCTAAAATCCAAGTTGAGAGTTACGATGAGTTAGACCAGATATTAGACAATTGCTTGGTTGAGGAACTTGTTTGTTGGGTACATGATGATGAGAACCTTCGCAAGAGTTTAGAAAACAATTACGAACAAAACTCAGAGAGTGTTATATCCATTTGGTTTCATTATAAACAGGATACAAGAAAAGTGAGAGGTAGAAAAATCAAATCATTTCTCAAATGGAAAATCTCATCTACAAATTGGGTCAGGACGATCTCAGGAAATGAAATAGCACCTGACATTTGTACTATTTCACGCACAGTAACGGAAGAATTCAGTCCTCTCATAGAAATACCAAAAATTGATTATAACCATATCGCTTTACAAGAAGCTGGATTAAAAAAAGAAAATACGGACTACTATCTTACTCTTTTAGGTATTCACAGGGATATAAGCAGTTTTTCTGCCAAAACCCTTTACTCGATATTATCCCAACTACCTGAAATAGACTCGGAAGGAAAAAAAGCCAGAACAATATACAGAGAGATTATTGAAAATTATGATGATCGAACCCTTTCTAAGAGTAATGAGGCTTATGTGGGCTTTTTAAAAGATGGCATTGTGTACAGCAAAAAAGAAAAAGAATTTGAATATAAGCCAATCAGTGAAGTTTATTATGTTGATAATAAAACCTATGGAGAAAGTATAATCAACCAATTCTATACGCTTGCGTTGGACAGGCGAAGAGGTAAGGACAAGGTTAGGAAAGTGCTTGGGGTAAAGCCATTGGAAGACCTTGAGTTAATATTAGAAGGAGAACCTGAACGCCATCCTTTGCAATCTGAGTTTACAGAAGAATTAGAGTTTTTCAAGCCATATGTTTACGCTTTTCGCAAAGACAAGGACACAAAAGGCGATCAAAGAAATTCAATCAAAGATGCCAAATTCTATTTGGTTAAAAATGCACAATTTAAACTGCATGTTGGAGAGGACGAAAGAAAATTCCAGCTTTTTGACTTTGAATTTGTTTATCTGAGAGACACACGTAGTACATTCATAAAAGTTCCTATTTACATAAAAACTATCCCTGAACTTAGACAAGAAATCACTTTTTGCGAATCCATTGCCGAAGCTTTTGCCACCATTTTAAAAGTAGATACTGACAGGTCAATATATCGAGAACTATTTTCTCGCTCCCCACAGGATAGAGATGAAATCCTTCGCTCTGAATTAGTTGATTTGAAATTGGAACATCTTGAGGCTTCTCGAAATGCACTTAATATTGTCAGTGATCCGAAAATACAATTTTGGGAAGCCATTTTTAAGTGTTTTCCGAAAAAACGACTGTCTATAAGCTCATTATCGGATATCAACTTGAATGCTTTGATTAAGAAATGCTTTCCTAATTCTTCTGATTTCCTGGAACGAGTGTTCGATAGAATTGATTACGAAAACCCAAATGAAAATGACACCCTTAGCCTCATCAGAGAATTGTTTTTGGAAATTGATATTGAAATAGAAGAGTTTAATAAATACGCTTTCAGGGAAGTTGATTTAACACAGTTATACTATGTTGAGTTAAAAACAATTTCGGAAAACCACCTGCAAAACTTCAAGCAAATATTATTTGAAAAAATTAATAGCGGTAATATCCAGGAGAAAAAATCTTTTATTTTCAAAATTCAGGAATTCAAAGATGTCGATATAAGATTTTCAAATACTCTCAAGACGGATATTGAAAATACTTTTAAATCTTGGGTTTTTGAAAATTTCAAGATTGACTTGAGCAACTCAGCTACTAAGGAAATTGACTTAAATGAAAAATATCGTGCAAACAAAGAATCGCTTAAAGATCAAATATCTCAAATGCCGGTTCCAACAAGCCTCCTCGAAACATTTTTAAACCAAATTGAACATAGCAGCTTACTTTACTTTGGAGAACTGAAAGAACTAAAAGGTTTGCTAAAAAAGACCATCCGTAATCTGCCTGAACCTAATGCCGGAAACGGAAAATTTGACATTCCAAAACGTCTATTGAACATTGGAGATAAACAACTGTATTTTGAAGATTATGAGGAATTAGCCAAACAGCTTACAGAATTAAAGAATACATTTTTAACTCCTATAAAAAGAATAAAGACTAATCGGCTTGAAAGCACAACTAAAGGAAAGTCAGAAAAGAAGAAAAAGAGAAAAAAAAGACACTTCGGAATAAGCAAAAAAATGCAGGAGGAATTTGGTTTTGTGGGAGAATTCATTGCATACCATAATTTACTACAAACTCAAACCGATGTTCACTGGGTGTCAGAAAATGCAAGAAAAGCAGGTATAGAATTCACTGGCGATGTGGGAGAGGGTTATGATATAACCTATCTTAATCGCCATAGTAAAAGAAAATACGTAGAAGTAAAAGCAGTATCCTCAAATGACAGTGAATTTCCAATAACTCCGAACGAAGTTCAAACTGGTGAAAAACTTAAATCAAACTATGAAGTCATTTTAGTAATTAATCCTTTGGATACGGTTAATTTAAGAATTGAAATTTTAGCTAACTTATTCCAATACAAGAAAGGAGAATGTTTTAACCACAATTCAAACTTTAGTGTTGAAAATGACAATTACCGAATAAAATTTAAGCGAAAAGATTAGTAGTGATCTCTGTGCTAATTATGTCCTTCCTTATTTTGCACATTACCGTCCTCGTTCCTGCGGGCTGCAAAGAGCAAAAGGCCAACGCACAAACATTAAAAGTAAATTGAAAAATCGAAGAAAGAAATATTTAATAGAAAAAATTATAATCAACAATAACTTTTAAGTATAAAAAGCATCTCTTAACTTTATGACTGATTTAGTTCCAATTTAGATGACGACACACAGTTTGAAAAAATGATTTCATATTTACCTTAATAAGTTTTAACATTATAACCAAAGAATTTTAATCCACTACTACTATTCGTGTTTATTAGTGGATATTTTTCGGGATAATACCAGGCTATGATTTCTTGAATTGAAGATTTTCCAAAATA
>SDBT01020254.1_pt1 | contig 10410 bp, 7 predicted proteins | sample 2277101 | NCBI WGS metagenome assembly SDBT01 (sample SAMN10404973, study PRJNA504765) | marine sediment metagenome | isolation source: marine sediment core GS10_PC15, 103 cmbsf | place: Arctic Ocean: Southern Knipovich Ridge | collected 2010
AGTCAATAATGCCGGGATCCTCCGGGATAAAACCATGTTGAAGATGGCCGAAGATATGTGGGATTTAGTTATTGCCGTTCATCTTAAGGGAACCTTTGCCTGCACGCAAGCCGCCGCTGCGGTTATGAAGGATCAGGGAACCGGGGGGCGGATTATCAATACCTCGTCAACCTCGGGGCTGCTCGGAAACTTCGGCCAGTCAAACTACGGAGCGGCCAAGGCCGGAATAGCTGGTTTCACCCGGGTTGCCGCCCTGGAACTGCAGAAATACGGGGTAACGGTGAATGCCGTGGTTCCGATAGCCATAACGAGGATGACGGATGATCTGCCCGCGTTTTCCGGAGGGAGCCCAGATGAAATGGGACCTCAATTTATCTCTCCAGTAGTGGTATTTCTTGCCTCGGATCTGGCCAAGGATATAACGGGGAAATTCATTGGGGTTCAGGGCAATATGATAAATTCTTACACCATCAAGGTCTCGGATGGAGAAACCAAAGCCGAGGGAATGTGGACTCCGCAGGAGATAGCGGATAAAATTGAGAAGATTCTTGAGCTCTGAGTTGACTCATTAGAGATCCGCCTCTCCTTCGACAGGCTCAGGACAAGAGGCGGATCAAAGCTCCGTAGGAGTATTCACCCCGTTAGATAATTTTTCTAACGGGGTGAATTTTTATAGATTGTAGGCCGGGGAGTTTTCCTGGGAGCTAAGTAAGATGAGGGTTGCTATTCGTATCTGATGGCCTCGACCGGAGTTAGCTGTGAGGCTTGCCAGGAGGGGTAGAGCGTAGCCAGGAAGCTGATGCCAATTGCCGCGAGGGACACCACGAGGAAATACAGGGGCTTCGCTTCTACCGGGAGGGTAGTGAGATAATATATATCACCGGGTAGATGAATGAACTGGTATCTATCCAGGAGGAAGCACCACAGATAGCCATCAATTAATCCCAGGATTGTCCCGGTAATACCAATAGTGAGTCCATCAAAAATAAATATCTTCATTATACTTCTCGCCGTTGCTCCCATAGACTTAAGTATTGCGATCTCCCGGTTTTTCTCCATTACCATCATGATCAAGGTGCTAATAATCGTTAAAGATGCCACCATAGTAATTATTAATAAAATAACAAACATTGCCCGCTTCTCTAACTTCAGGGCGGAGAAGATGTTTCGATTCATCTCCTTCCAATCCCGGGTATAATAGGGATAATCCAGCTTCTGTTGAATCCCGGCGGCTATCTTATCAGCCTTATTGAAGTCGGTTGTCTTGAGTTCGATCCCGGTTACGGTACTGCCCATATTAAAGAATCTCTGGGCCTCGGTGATGCTGATGTATGCTAAGCTGGAATCGTATTCATACATCCCGGCTTCAAAGATCCCGGCTACTTGAAACCGCTTGATCCGTGGCTGCATCCCGAAGGGGGTCATTGTTCCTAAAGGGGAAACAACATTTAATAAGTCACCATAAAATGTCCAAAGGTTTCGGGAAACTTCTTTTCCAATAATAATCCCGGGGTAGGCGGGGGTATCAGCGTCTTCCCTCCGCGGTTGGTTCAGTTCCGAAAGACTCCCTTCGACGAGATAGTTATCAAGGAGGGTAACCTTGCCCACCGTTTCCGGATCAACTCCGCGTATGGCTACTCCCGCAACATTATAATCAGAGGTGAGCATCACCTGGTTGAAGATAAAGGGGGAAGCAGCTTCCACCCCGGGGAATCTTTCGGTCTCTTCACTCAATCGGCGATAATCCTCTATCGCTCCGTTATGATTTAAAACTACGATATGGGAGTTAGTTCCCAGGATCTTATTTTTAAGCTCCTCCTCAAAGCCAGTCATTACCGAGAGAACGACAATCAGGGCCATAACTCCGGCCATAACCCCGGCGATGGAGATAAAGGTTATAATGGGAACGAAGGGATGCTTTCCTTTGGAAAAGATAGCCAGAAAGAGAAAAAGGAGAGGCAGAAATAAGAAGGGGCTGAGGATGATCAGGGTTACGATTAAGCCAAGGGTAAGGGCCGGACTCAGTTTTCCCTTAGGATTAAGGTATCTCGAGGCAATAAATAGTTCGTAGGACATATTTATTTCGGTCTTAGCTGGGGAAAGATGATGACCTCCCGGATTGAGGCCGAATCAGTGAAGAGCATTACCAGCCGGTCAATACCGATTCCCTCACCCGCGGCCGGAGGCATTGCGTATTCCAGGGCCATAAGGAAGTCTTCATCGATCTCCGGGTTTTCATCTGCTTCAGATTCTTTCTTAAGTTTCTGCTGGATAAATCTTTCTCTCTGTTCAAGGGGGTCATTGAGCTCGCAGAAGGCGTTGGCAACCTCCATTCCCGCAATGTAAAGCTCGAATCTCTCGGTTAGCTCCGGATTCTTCTCGTCAACTCGAGCCAGGGGGGAGACCTCCCGGGGGTAGTGGGTAATGAAAGTAGGTTGGATCAGCCGGGGCTCGACGATGAGTTCAAAAATGGCAACCTGGATCTCACCCAGACTTTCCTTTCCATTGAGATCGAGCTCTATTTTTCGGGCAAACTGAATAGCCTTTTCCTTATCCAGGAGATCCTCGGCTTTGGCTTTCCCGTATTTTTCAATTGCCTGCAAAACGGTGAACCGCGGCCAGGGAGGGGTAAGATCAATTTCCTGACCTTGATAGTTAAATTTCACCTCCCCCAGAACTTCCTCGGCAATTGAGGTCAGCATTTCCTCAGTTAGATTCATCAGATCGTGGTAGGTAGCATAGGCCTGATAGAATTCCAGCATGGTGAATTCGGGGTTATGAATTGTGGAGAGGCCCTCGTTTCTGAAGTTACGGTTGATCTCATAAACCCGCTCGAGCCCGCCAATGAGCAATCTTTTTAAATAAAGTTCGGGAGCGATGCGTAAGTATAGATCAATTCCCAGAGCCTTGTGGTGGGTCTTGAAAGGGCGGGCGGCCGCACCCCCGGGGATGGGTTGCATCATAGGGGTTTCGACCTCAAGAAATTCTCTTTGGTCGAGAAACTGACGGAGCATTTGAATGATTTTGGTTCTTTTATAAAAGATTTCCCTGACAGATGGGTTGACAATAAGATCCAGATATCTCTGGCGGTAGCGGGTCTCTATGTCGCGCAGGCCGTGCCACTTCTCCGGGAGAGGCCTTAATGATTTGGCGAGCAGCTTGATCCCATTAGCCTTGATTGTCAGCTCCCCGGTTTTGGTGCGGAAAACGGTCCCACTAACACCTACCAGGTCCCCGATGTCCAGGTGGGAGAAAAGCTCGAGCCCACCCTCTCCAACGAACTCCTTTTTTATATAAACCTGAATTTTTCCCTTCCGGTCTTGGAGATGAAAAAAGGCAGCTTTGCCAAAACTGCGAAGCGAAACTATCCGGCCAGCAAGGTTAAAGCACTCTCTCTCCTTTTCCAGTTCCTCTGCCGAGAAGGTCTGAAACCTCTGGTGGGTATCGGCGGTGGTGCAGTTGACCCTAAAATCATTGGGAAAAGGGTTAATCCCCTGGCGGCGCAGCTCCTCCAGCTTCTTAAGCTGTTGCTGCCTTAGTTCATTGATCGGTTCCATTAGAATTAGATTATAGATTGTAGATTGTAGATTGTAGATTTCAGATTATTGATCATTGGAATTTGAACCACGAATTACTCGAATTACACGAAAGAAACCGAAATCCTGAGGAGCCCCGATGCCTTCACCCCGATGGACATCGGGGCAAGCCGGGGCGTCTCGAAGGATTGGGATTTGGAATTTGGTCATTGTTTTGCCTTAATGGTAATCGGCTTTGCTTAGTAGATAAGCCTGGATAAATTTATCCAGTTCTCCATCCAATACTGTTTCGACATTGCTTGCCTCCAGATTAGTGCGATGATCCTTCACCATTTTGTAAGGATGGAGAATATAAGAGCGGATCTGGCTCCCCCAGGCGATCTCTTTCTTGGTTTTCTCCAATTTTTCCTTTTCCTCAGACCGTTCCTTCAATTTTCTTTCATATAATCGGGCACGCAACACCTTCATGGCAGTTGCCCTGTTTTTGTATTGAGAGCGTTCATTCTGACATTGAACCACAATCCCGGTGGGAAGGTGGGTTATCCGCACGGCCGAGCTGGTCTTGTTAACATGCTGCCCGCCTGCACCCCGGGCCCGGAAGGTATCGAGCCGCAACTCATCGTCTTTGATATCGATTACAATGGTATCATCCACTTGGGGATAGACAAAGACTGAAGCGAATGAGGTATGACGGCGATTACTGGCATCAAAAGGAGATAACCTAACCAATCGATGGATACCCACCTCGGCCTTCAGGTAACCGTAGGCATACTCTCCATCTACAGTGAACATAGCAGATTTGATCCCGGCTTCCTCCCCATCCTGGCGGTCGATAAGCTCAGTTTTAAAGTCTTTGACATCACAGTAACGAAGATACATCCGAAGAAGCATGGCTGCCCAATCCTGGGCCTCGGTGCCCCCGGCCCCGGCATTGATGGAAATAATGGAATTATTCGGATCCTGCTCTCCTGAGAGCATCCGCTCGAGTTCCAATTCCCGGATCCGTGTGCTCAGGCGATCAAGTAGGGTCTCTACCTCTTCTTTTACTTCCGAATCATTCTCCTCCTCGGCCAGTTCCAGGAGGGTTTCAGTCTCTTCCAGTTCCTTCTGAAGACTTTGCCACTGCTCTATCTTCTTCTCTAAGCCGATTTTTTCCCGGAGGATGTCCTGAGCCGATTCTCTATTATCCCAGAAATTGGGCTGAGAAGAGATCTTCTCCAGGGAGCGAATACGTTCCTTTTTCCCATCTAAGTCAAAGATGACCTCGGAGGGCTTCCAAGTTCTTCTTGAGTGGATTCAGTTTATCTCTTAATTCTTTAAACATTCTTTACCTCTTTGTTACTTATACCACTTTTCGCAATTTTTTAAAACCTTTTATTTCCTTTTCTTAGAGAGGGCTATCCCGATAAATGTAGCAGAAATCAACCCACACAGCCAGGCAAATAGGTCTCCGAACTGGGTATAAAAGGTTCGCTTCACTTTGAGCTTAACCTCACCTGCCAGCCAGCCCCGGGTAAAGATCCTGGTTTTTCGAGAAATCTTCCCGGTGGGCTCAATGAAGGCAGTGATTCCCGTATTGGCAGCCCGGGCAAGTCCGGTTCGATTCTCCACTGCTCTAAAGGTGGCCATAGAAAGGTGTTGATAAGGGGCGCTGGTCCGGCCGAACCAGGCATCATTAGTGATGGTAACCAGGAAATCCGCACCTTTCTTAACGAACTTCCTTGCCAGAGCGGGAAAGATGATCTCATAGCAGATGAGCACCCCGAATTTTGCCTGGGGCAGGGCCAGGATGGTTTCTTCCTTGCCCGAAGAGAAGTTGCCAATACCCTCCACCCACCGATCAACAAAGGGAAGCAGCCTCTTCAGGGGGATATACTCACCAAAGGGAACCAGGTGGATCTTGTCGTAACGACCGAGGACCTTTCCCTGGGGTGAGATCAGAAATGCGCTGTTAAAATATCTTGACTTTCTATCCTGGTATTGATAACTAGGGCTGCCAAACAGAAGATAGGCATTGATCTGCCTGGCGGTGTTAAGGATCCGGGGTCGATATATCTGGTTCGTCTGAAAATAGAAGGGGGCAGCAGTCTCCGGCCAGATGATCAGATCCACTCCTGCTTTGGCTGCCTCCCTGGTCAGGCTCTGATAGATATTGATGGTTTTTTCCCGAAACTGTTCATCCCACTTTTGATCCTGTTCGATATTTCCCTGAATGAGCCCTACCCGGAGGTGAGGGGAGCGGGGAAGAAGGGCATTTAGCTCTTTCAGGCGCCAGGAGCCAAAGCTAATCGTAAGGATTAAACAGCTAATAGCCACGGCTAATTCGATCAGGTGAATCCTTCTCGGGAGGCTCAGCCACCCAATAATAAATTGATAGAGGGCAGCATTAACCAGGATAATCTCGAAGGATAGGCCGTAGACCCCGGTGAGCTCGGCAATCTGGATTAAGGGGAGATTCAGATACTGAGAATAACCCAGGGAGGCCCAGGGAAAGCCGGTCAGAAAGAAGGAGCGAATATATTCCAGGGCCACCCAGAGGAAAGGGGCGGTGAAGACAAAGGGAAGCTTTAATTTAAGGTAAAGCCAACTGATAAGGCAGGTGAATGCTCCCGAGAATAGAGCCATGACCGCTACCAGAGCGGAGAGCGTAATGACTGCTACTGGCCAGATCAAGAAACCTACCACCCCCGGAAGCTTTCCGTAATGAGTTACGGCATAGATAATCCAGTAGAGGATGCCGCTGAAGGCGACTACCCCGGAAAGGTATCCCAGCCAGAAGGCCCGGATGGGGCGGGAGTCTTTGATCGAGAAAAAGAGAGGGATAAAGGCGACCCAGGCTAGAAATTCAAGATCCAGGGTGGGAAATATTGAGATCAGAAGCAGGGCCGAAAAAACTGATAAGGCTATCTGACGGTATTTTTCTTTCTCCATAAAAAACTGGTGGTGACCCTTTAGTGGTTGGTAAAACTGGGTAAGATATCGGTTGAGGCAAACGGTTATGGTTGCGCAGCTAGTATCCTTCGACAGGCTCAGGACAGGTCGGAATTCGTATAGTGGTTAAGGGAAAACGCAACCTAGTGACGAAAGACGAAACGAGCCCCGTAGAAATAAGTTGCTAAATGTGATTACTTTCGATATATATCGAGAATTTTTCACGGGGCGTGCAGCGCAACCGAATAACGAATAACTAATGAGAGTCTGGTCAACTTGTCCTGTGCTTGTCGAAGGAATTGAACCCCTACATTAACGCATTATTTGGGTTTATTTCCTGATCTCTGCGAGCAGCTCCTTTTGTTTCTTCCTCATTCGGTGAGCCTCGCTTTCCGAACGCTGATGATCATACCCCAGAAGATGAAGGATACCGTGGATCAGAAGATAGTCTAACCGGTCCTCAAAGAGCATCCCTGCTTCTCTGGCCTCTTTCTGAGCCCGCTCCAGGGAGATGACTACATCCCCTAAGAGCTGAGGGTTAATAGTGGTTGACTGCTCCTCCTGCATGGGAAAGGAGATGACATTGGTAGGGCCCTCTCGCTGGAGAAATTCTTTATTCAGCCGGGCTATCCCTTTATCATCGAGGAGCACCAGACTTAACTCCTTATCAGGACATCCCAAGCCTTTTAAGATCCTCTCCGCGGTCCTTTTTATCCTTCCCCGATCGATCTTTATCTTTTTTTGCCGATTGTCGAGCAATATCTGCATCGCCTTTGCGTTTCGAATGAACCTCCTTCGTCACTGGCTCCGAGTAATCGATCCGGTGATGAAAGATCCCTCCCAGAACTAAATTAAAGCTTTTGGCAATCTGGTGGAGATCCTTCAAGGTTAGCATACATTCATCCAGTTGGTGGTCGGTAAATATATTGTTGATTATCTTTTGAACCATTCCCTGGATCCTTGCCGGAGTTGGCTCGGTAAGGGTCATGGAGGCTGCCTCGACGGCATCAGCGAGCATTACTATCCCGGCCTCCCGGGTCTGGGGCTTGGGGCCATGGTAGCGAAAGTCCTCTTCATTGATGGTTTGCAGCTCGGGATTTGTCTTCCCTTTTGCTTTATCATAGAAGTATTTGATCAGAGAGGTTCCGTGATGCTGGGGAATGAAGTCAGTGATTACCGCAGAGAGCTTATATTTTTTAGCCATCTCCATCCCTTCTTTAACATGAGAGATCAGGATCAGTGAGCTCATACTCGGTGACAGTTTATCGTGTTTATTTTCTCTATCTAGTTGGTTTTCGATGAAGTATTGGGGCTTTTTGCTTTTACCAATGTCGTGATAATAGGAGCTTACCCGGGCCAAAATAGGATTGGCGCCAATAGCTTCAGCAGCAGCTTCAGCCAGGTTTCCTACCACAATGCTGTGATGGTAACTTCCCGGGGCCCGGAGGACCAGCTCCCTTAAGGCAGGATGATCGAGATTAGCCAGTTCCAGTAACTTGATATTGGAGCTATACCCGAAGATAGCCTCAAACAAAGGGGCGAGCCCGGTTACGATTATCCCGGCAATAACCCCGCCGAGAAAGCCAAAGGCTCCTCCAAACAGGGTCTCCAGCCTAAATATGCTGGCATTCATAGTATTATAGCAAAGGATAAATAGGATATTGGCGAGCCCTACCCTGATCCCAGCTTTAATCAAGGTAGTTTGCCGGGTGCAGTATCTTAACCCATGGGCTCCAACCAGGCTTCCGATCAGAAAGTAGATGGTAAAGGGAAGGCTGCCTTCTAAGAGAAACCCGGCAAAAAGTGCCAGGACTACGGCAAAGACGATAGCAATTTCCGAGTTTAAAATGAACTGGACCAGCATTGCCCCGGCGGCAACGGGGACGGCGTATTTGACTACGGTGGGAGTAAGGTAAGAAAGGTGATCTTCAAAGGTGCCGGAGATAAAAATTGAGAATTTGATTAGCATAGCAGCACCGATCAGGAGTGAAGAGAGAAAAAGGAGGTCCTTAATGGAAGGAGTGAATCTCCTGATATTTTTAACGGAGAAGCTATAGATAGAGTAGAGGAGCAAAGCTATTAGAAAAGTAAGCCCGAGCGCGGTGGAGAGCAGGCTGGGGGCCTTCTCTCCCAGTTGATAGGTGTGTGCTATCGGTTGCAGGGTTGGGATCAGAAAGAAGGCAATGGCAACACTGGTAAGAATACATAAAAATACCTTTTGGATCCTTGGTTCTTTAAAGCTCTTTTTAATCAAAGAAAAATGGGGGTTCGATGTCCTTTTTAACATTTCTTTGCCTTTTCGTAGGCCCTAATGATCTCCTGAACCAGAGGGTGACGGACAACATCCTTATCGGAGAAATGGATGAATTCGATCCCCTTGATTCCTTCCATGATCTCTCTGGCTTCGATCAGACCTGAACTTTTTTCCGCAGGTAGATCCACCTGGGTTATGTCGCCGGTAATCACTGCTTTTGAATCGAATCCCAGACGGGTAAGAAACATCATCATTTGCTCCGAAGTAGTGTTCTGAGCCTCATCAAGAATAACGAAGCAGTCATTAAGGGTTCTTCCCCGCATAAACCCTAAGGGAGCTACCTCAATGGCTCCTCTTTCCACTAATTTGGAAGCTTGCTCATAATCCACCATATCGTGGAGGGCATCATAAAGGGGTCTGAGGTAAGGGTTAACCTTCTCGGAGAGATCACCCGGGAGGTAGCCCAGTTTTTCTCCTGCCTCGACCGCGGGACGGGCGAGGACAAGGCGGTTGACCTCCTTTTTCATGAGCAAATTCACCCCCATTGCCATGGCCAGATAGGTCTTGCCGGTACCGGCAGGTCCGATTGCGAAAACTACATCAAACTTTCTGATGGCCTCAACATATTTCCTCTGCATTAGACTCCTGGGGGCAATTCTCCTCTGCTTGGAGGAGACATAGACGGTATCTGAAAATATTTCCTTCAGATTTACCTGAGGGTCACTATTTGAAATACGCAGGGCCTGTTTTATCTCCGAGCTGGATAAGGGATGACCATTTTGCATCAGTTCATAAAGTTCGGTGAGAAGCTTTTCGGCCTGGGACACCTTCGGGTCCGGTCCCTGGATACTGATACGGTTTCCCCGAATGTGGATATTGATTCCCAGGGCTTTCTCGATGAGCTTCAGGTTGATATTGTATTCTCCAAAGAGGTTCTTCGCTACCCCACTATCCTCAAAGATGAGTTGGGAGAGGCTTTCCCCTTTTCTTTCTTGTCCTTCAGTTCTTTCCGACAACAAATCTCCTTTTTCAGTGTTCAAGTTCCTGCTACTCCCTTCCGCCGTCGCTAAGCCTACTTTGCCGAAGTGCTACGAAGGCTGAAAGCTATGGCGGACAGGGCTATTCCCTGCTATTCCTTGCTACTCCTTGCTATTCCCTGAAATAATTGTAAATCATGTTATCTTTTCGGCTCCAATAGCAGATAATCATCGCCTTCCCTCTGATAATAATACCTCTCCTTCCAGGGATAGCTTAGCTCCTTCGGTTTCAACAATTTTTTATCTACCAGCTCATCTAAGCTCTCAGGATAATTGCCATTTTCCAGGCGATAGACTTCCAGGGAACTCTTGATCCTTGCCCATTGAGTCTTCCCCAAATAGATTTGTGGGTAGTCGATCCTGACCGATTGGCGGCCAGAGGAGTAACGGTTCTTGAGGGGATTTAGGTTAGAATAAATAACAATAAAAATGATGGCCCCGATTAAAAAGCCGAATGAAAGGACATTTAATAGATAATCGATGATGTTAACCCTTGCTTTTTCCACGGTCTTTTCCATCGGAGCTACTTCTTTTTTCTGAACTGGAAGTGGTTCAATTTGTTTTGCCTGGATCAAAGTGGCTAAAGCCTTACAGGTTTCAAATGCTCCCAGGCGAGACAGGTGGATGATATCCTGAACCGTCCGCCCTCCCT
>SDBT01020255.1_pt1 | contig 10410 bp, 15 predicted proteins | sample 2277101 | NCBI WGS metagenome assembly SDBT01 (sample SAMN10404973, study PRJNA504765) | marine sediment metagenome | isolation source: marine sediment core GS10_PC15, 103 cmbsf | place: Arctic Ocean: Southern Knipovich Ridge | collected 2010
AAACAATAACACCCTGGTAGTGTCACGACCCAGTGATAGCAAGACACACCGTTCCCTACACGGGCTAACACGCAGTCTCTTGGCTAACATGGTTGAGGGAGTAACCAAGGGCTTTGAAAAGACCCTAGAAATAGTCGGCGTGGGTTATCGAGCTCAAAAAGCGGAGGACAAGCTGGTAATAAATGTTGGCTATTCACACCCGGTGGAGGTATCACCATTACCGGGTGTGTCTCTGGCTGTAGAGGGAGCCACCCGCATTAAGGTTTCCGGGATTGAAAAGGAAATGGTAGGTGAAATGGCCGCCGAAATTAGGGCTATTCGTCCCCCCGATGCCTATAAAGGTAAGGGGATTAGATACCTCGGCGAATCAGTCCGTCTTAAAGCAGGTAAGGCGGGTAAAGCTATAGGTAAGTAGAAATGACAGGAAAGAATGGGCTGAAAGCAGCCCGCTACCGAAGACATGCTCGAGTTAGGGCTAAGGTCAAAGGCACGACCTCCAGGCCCCGCTTGTGCGTTTATCGTAGCTTGAACCATATTTACGCCCAGGTTATCGATGATTCACGAGGGCATACTTTAGTCTCTACCTCAACCCTTGACCCAGAGATAAAAGGTGAGGCGGACGGCAAAGTAAAGAAGGATAAGGCTAAACTCGTTGGTTCCCTAATAGCTAAGCGAGCCCTGAATACGGGAACAAGCCAGATAGTTTTTGACCGTGGTGGATACAAATATCACGGTAGAGTTAAAGCTCTAGCTGAGGCAGCTCGGCAGGAGGGACTGAAATTTTAAATCAGAGGGGTAAATCCATTTTCCCTTCCCCAGAGGGGCTAAGGAGGTGAGGTTGGCAAACAATCTTAAGATAGACCCAACTGAACTGTCACTGAATGATAAACTGGTCTATATTAATCGAGTGGCTAAAGTGGTGAAAGGAGGCAAACGCCTCAGCTTTAGCGCCTTGGTAGTAACTGGGGACGGTAATGGACACGTAGGTATTGGCACTGGTAAGGCTAACCAAGTGCCAGTGGCAATTAACAAGGCTAGTGCTACTGCCAAAAAGAATCTGATTAAAGTCCTCTTAGCTAGAGCTACCATCCCCCATGAAATAGTGGTAAAATTTGGAGCGTCCAAGGTCTTGCTAAAACCAGCGGCACCGGGCACAGGTATCATTGCCGGTAGCAGCATCCGAGCTATAATCGAGGCGTCCGGAATTAAAGATATTCTGACTAAATCACTGGGTAGCTCTAATAAGATTAATATGGCCAAGGCAACTATGCTCGCCCTCAGCCAGCTTAGAGACCCAAAAGAGGAATTAGCCAAACGCAAGCCAGTCCTTAGTGAAACCGCTAAGAAACCGCCTGTTGCGGCGAAAGCTGAGACCGATGAGGAATAAAGTTGAGGAGACAGTAATTGGTGGCTAAATTACGCATTACCTGGATTAAAAGTGGTATTGGCTATGCCAAGGTTCAGAAGAAAACCCTGAAGGCTCTTGGTTTGCGTCGGCTAAATCAGCGTGTTACCCACAATGACTGCACCTCAATTAGAGGTATGCTTAATAAAGTGAAACATCTGGTTAAAGTGGAGGAGGAAGCTGGTGAGGCAGGATAAACTCGCCCCAGCCCCCGGCGCCAAGAAGAGCAGAAAACGAGTTGGACGGGGAGATGGCAGCGGGCATGGCACCTATTCCGGACGGGGCTGTAAAGGACAGAAGTCCCGTGCTGGCTATAAGATGCGTCCCGGTTTCGAAGGCGGGCAATTGCCTTTAATCAAGCGTCTGCCACAAAAACGTGGCTTTGTCAATATTTTCCGCATAGAGTATAGCGTGGTTAATATAAATAAGCTTAACATGTTTGAGGCTGGGAGCGAGGTAACGCTAGACAGATTGGTAACCGCTGGAGTAGTGAAATCACTACGGCACCCAATTAAGATTCTAGGTGATGGTGACATTAACTACCCCCTCTCGGTAAAGGCAAACAAGTTCTCGGCAACGGCTAAAGCCAAGATTGAGGCAGCCGGGGGCAAAACGGAGGAGATTGGGCATGCGGGCAAGACAAGCTAGACCACGACTGCTGCAGGCAATGATTGATGCCTTCAGCCTACCTGATTTAAGACGCCGGATTCTCATCACCCTGGGTATCCTGGTAATCTTCCGCTTTATCGCTCATGTGCCCCTTCCCGGGGTAGACCTTAATGCCTTGCAGGCGCTATTTGAGCGTAATGCAATGCTGGGCATGCTGGATATGTTCAGCGGTGGTGCCATGAGGAACTTCAGTATAGCGGCAATGGGGGTTTATCCCTATATAACCGCTTCAATTATTATGCAGCTACTGGTGCCTATTATCCCTCGACTGCAAGCTATTGCCCAAGAGGGAGAGGCGGGTAGGCATAAGATTAACCTGATTACCCACTGGTTCACTGTGCCAGTGGCAATACTCGCCGCTTATGGACAGCTAGTCTTACTGCAACGTGAGGGCGTTATCAGCAGCACCGAAGCATTACCGACGATAGCTATAGTTATGTCAATGGTAGCCGGTACCATATTCCTAATTTGGCTAGGTGAGCTTATTACCGAATACGGTATTGGCAATGGTATATCCATAATAATTTTTGGCGGCATTGTGTCCGGCTTACCTCAAATGATTGGGCAAAGTTTCCTGGCCAAGGGACAGTTTGCTGGTTTAGCCCTTTATATTCTAATCGCCTTAGCCACCACTGTCGTCATCGTCATCTTCACCGAGGCACATCGCCGCATTCCGGTTCAGTATGCCCGAAGTGTATTTCGCGGCGGTCGTATGTACAAACAATCAGGTTCAACCTATATTCCGCTCCGGATAAACACCGCCGGGATGATACCCCTTATCTTTGCTATGTCAGTGGTAATCTTCCCTAGTATAATAGCTGGTTATTTTGCTAACCCAACTGGGGCTGAGCCTAACCTGGCTAACTATATTATGAATCTATTCGACTCCCGGGCAGCACTGCCCATGGGTCTATTTTACTGGGGTTTCTATTTTCTACTGGCGGTTGCTTTTGCTTTCTTTTATACCATGGTAATTTTTCAACAGCAGGATTTACCTGGCACCCTACAACGGCAAGGGGGCTTTATCCCCGGCGTCCGACCCGGGAAACAAACCGCTACTTATCTTAACGGTGTTATCAAACGCATTACCTGGGCAGGTGCCTTATTCCTAGCCGGGATAGCCATAATGCCCTTCTTCGCTAGAGAGGTTACCGGGGTTCAAATACTACAGCTCTCCAGCCTGGGTATGCTTATTGTGGTTGGTGTTGTCCTGGATACGATGAAGCAGTTGGAGGCACAACTGGTAATGCGGCGTTATGAAGGCTTTATCAAATAGGAGAAAAGGTGTATATTATTTTTCTGGGCGCTCCCGGGGCAGGTAAGGGAACACAAGCTGCGGCTGTGGCCAAAGAGCTGCATCTGGTGCATATTTCTTCTGGCGACCTGTTTCGGCAAGCCATAGAACAGGGAACAGAGTTAGGAATAGAGGCTAAGTCCTATGTGGAAAAGGGGATATTGGTTCCCGACGGGTTAACCACTAAAATGGTTCTAGAGCATATGTCGGCTTCAGATTGTGAACCCGGGGTAATTCTCGACGGCTTTCCCAGGAATCTGGCTCAGGCTAAGGCTTTAGATAAAGCCCTAGCCGAGCAGGCTAAAGCTATAGACAGGGTGATATATATCAGGGTCTCTGAAGAGGAGCTTCTGAGACGGCTCAGCGGGCGCTGGATTTGTCGCCGTTGCCAGACTCCATATCACCTCATAAACTCCCCTCCCCAGGTTTGGGGCAAGTGCGATAAGTGCAGTGGTGAGCTACATCAACGGGCTGACGATACTGATGAAGCGGTTAAGAAACGGTTACAGGTCTATTTTGCCCAGACAGCTCCACTTATCGATTATTATACCGCCACCGGTAAGCTAGTAGAGGTAGATGGAGGGGGGAATGTGGATGAAGTGAGGAGGAGAATAACGACAGCCATTCGCCGGGAGTTTGTAACCACCAGATGAGGATTATCTATGACCAAGAAAGAAGCTATTGAGGTTGAGGGGATAGTAGTAGAGCCCCTGCCCAACGGCATGTTTCGCGTCGAGTTAGCTAATGGGCATAAGGTGCTGGCTCACATTTCAGGTAAGATAAGAATGCATTACATTAAAGTCTTACGTGGGGACAAGGTATTGATAGAGCTTTCCCCTTATGACCTGAATCGAGGTAGGATTACCTATCGGCTCAAGTAATGAGGATTTGCGATTTACCATGAAAGTTAAAGCTTCAGTTAAGGTTAGATGTGATAAATGTAAGGTAGTAAAGCGCCGAGGGGTGGTCAGGATTATTTGTTCCAACCCCAGGCATAAACAGAGGCAAGGCTAGTCTTCTGCCGACCAAGGAGGGATTTTAATGCCACGTATAGCCGGGATAGATATCCCGAAAAACAAACAGATTTGGGTTTCACTGCAATATATCTATGGCATTGGCCCTACCTCGAGCCAAAGGATTCTAACCCAAGCTGGCATCAGTCATAATATTAAGGCGAATAGCCTTACTGAGGATGAGGTCAACCGTCTGCGTGAGCTTATCGACCGGGAGTATAAGACTGAGGGTGAGCTTAGAAAAGAGGTCAACCTCAATATTAAGCGCCTTATTGAGATTGGTAGCTATCGTGGTATGAGACATCGCCATAGCTTGCCAGTTAGAGGGCAGCGAACCCGAACTAATGCCCGCACCAAGCGTGGTTCCCGTAAGACGGTAGCCGGCAGAGGACAGAGGCGTGGTATGACCAAGAAGTAACCCAACACAATGTATGGGAAAAACCAATGCAAAGCTAACCAGATGTGAATTGTTTATATTTAGGAGAGCAAAATGTCACCAAAGAAGCGAACTAAAGCAAGACGGCGGGAACGAAAGTCCATTCCTATCGGGAGAGCCTATATCCAAGCCACCTTTAATAACACTATAATAACCCTCACCGACCCTGAGGGAAATACTATCGCCTGGGGAAGCTCGGGAACGGCTAGATTTAAGGGCTCACGCAAAGGCACTCCCTACGCTGCTCAATTGGCAGCTCGTGATGCAGCCCGGAAAGCCATGGACCACGGCTTACGCCAAATAGATGTCTATGTTAAGGGACCAGGGAGTGGGCGTGAGGCAGCAATTCGTGCCCTCCAGAGTGCCGGGCTTTACATTACCGGCATCAGGGATGTGACGCCTATCCCGCATAATGGTTGCCGCCCCCGTAAGAGAAGACGAGTATAAAGGATAGAGAAATGGCAAGATATACCGGAGCAGTTTGTCGATTATGCCGCCGTAGCAGCGAAAAATTAATGCTTAAAGGTGGCAAGTGTATTGCTAGCTGTACCCTAGAAAAACGGCCAAAACCTCCAGGGCAACATCTCCGTCAGCGTCGTAGAATCTCTGACCGTGGTCTTCAATTAAGAGAGAAGCAAAAAGCCCGCTACACCTATGGAATCTTAGAGAAGCAGTTTAGGCGACTTTTTGCTGAAGCGGAAAGGCAATCGGGTATCACCGGAGAAAATTTGCTCGTGCTACTGGAAAGACGACTTGATAATGTGGTCTACCGCCTGGGATTTAGTGACTCCCGTTCTCAAGCTCGGCAGTTAGTTCAACATGGACACATTATGCTCAACGGGCGCAAAACAAATATACCCTCTTGTCTGGTCAAAGAAGGTGACACTATTAGCTGGAAGGAAACAAGTACCAAAACTGAGTATTATAAGCAACTAATCCAGAGCATCGAGAGTAAGTCTGTTTCAAGTTGGTTAAGCTTAGATAAAAAGAAGCTTGTTGGTCAAGTTTTATCCCTGCCCACCCCTGATGACATTGAGGCTAAAATTGACGGAAAGACTATAGTTGAGTACTACTCACGATAAGCTAATCAAAGAATGCATTTCCCAGACTTCTCACCAGTAGGTTAGCTTTACTGAAAAGGCGCTAGGCGAAGATTTGATTCTGGTAAGAGGATTTCATCAATGGTCTAAATGGATAAGGAGGTAGTACTTTGTCCTACCCAGCAATACCTAAAATTGAATGTGTTGAATGTAGAGACAACTTTGGACACTTTTTAGCTGGACCGCTGGAAAAAGGGTTTGCTATTACTCTAGGCAATGCCTTGCGCCGAGTGCTGCTGGGCTATCTTCCCGGGGCAGCAGTAACCCGAGTTAAGATTGAAGGAATCCATCACGAGTTCTCCACTATCCCACATTCAAAGGAAGACACCACAGAGTTTCTGCTCAACGTCAAAGCATTGAGGTTAAGAGTACTTTCCGGTCAACCGGCTATGCTGACACTAGAGGTGGAAGGAGGCGGGCGAGTTTGCGCCGCTGACATTAAGCCCTCAGTCGACTTTGAAATAGTTAACCCTGAACTCTATTTAGCTACCTTAGACTCACCAGAAGCCAGACTTTATGTAGAGTTTGAGGTGGAATTAGGCACGGGCTATAAAGAGGCCGAGTCCAGTGATAACCTGCCGATAGGAACGATTCCAGTAGATAGCATCTTTACCCCAACACGCAAGGTTAATTTTACCATTGAACCAATTCATATTGGTCAAGAGCCCAACCGCGAGCGGTTGTCCCTGAAGATATGGACGGACGGTACTATATCACCTATAGATGCCTTAAGCCACAGCGCTGACATTCTGATAAAGCAGCTATCCCCATTTTTTGATTACGCCAAAATTTCTCAGATAGAGATGGAAAAGAAAGCCTTTCGCTTATCCATTTCTGAAGAGAAATATAATATGCTGGTGGAAGAGCTTGACTTATCAGTGCGTACCATTAATTGCCTAAGGCGTGCTAACATCGCTACCGTGGGAGAGCTTCTAAGCAGAGAGGAGAAGGCATTGCTCCGGCTGCGGAATTTTGGGCAGAAGTCCTTGACAGAGATAACGGAGCGCCTCAAGAAACTAGGGCTCTCCCTTGTCCCTCACGCTGAAGACTCGACTCTGCCAGTTGCAGAAGAGACAGAGGAAGAAGAGTCTGTTCAACAGGAGAAGGCGACAGCTAAATCTGCCGCAGAAATAGACATGGAGACCGGAAGCCCGGCTGAGAATGAGGTAGAAACGAGTGAGAGCCAACCTGAGAAATAACAGCGGCACCGGGTCGCAATCAGCCGCTTGCCGAGGTGTAATAGCATGAGACACAAGATAGCTGGTAGAAAATTAGGCAGGACCACAAGTCACCGGATGGCGATGTATCGTAACCTGGTGACCGACCTGCTAAACTACGAGAAGATTACTACTACCGAGGCCAAAGCTAAGGAAGTGCGTGGATTGGCAGAGAAGATGATTACATTGGGTAAGGATGGCGGGCTTCATCCTTACCGCCAGGCACTGTCATTTATTATAGATAAAAAGGTAACCGAGAAGGTATTTAAGGACCTCGCCCAAAGGTATGCCGAGCGTCCTGGTGGATATACCCGTATTACTAAATTAGGACCTAGATGGGGTGATGGTGCACCCATGGTTCGGCTTGAGTTGGTAGAATAATGGTATTTACTGTAGTTGACCCAGAGACAAAGAAGGCTCCCGGCTTAGTAACGACGACTAAGATTGTGCTAATTATGGAATACGATGGCACACGCTACCACGGCTTCCAGCTACAGGCAGGTCTGCCCACCATTCAAAGGGAAGTGGAGAGTGCCCTATGGAAACTTACTGGAGAGAGGACTCGGGTGATGACGGCCAGCCGAACTGATACCGGGGTTCATGCTAAGGGACAGGTAGTTAGCTTCAGGACTAAGTCCCCTCTCCCCCCACAGACATTTATTAACGGGCTAAACTACTACTTACCCAAGGATATTGCGGCCAAGGAGGCACGTAGAGTAGACGACTCTTTCAATGTCAGGCGCAGCGCCCTTAGTCGAGAATATAACTACTACATATTAAACAGCTCGACCCGGTCTCCACTCCAAAACAGCTTCTCTTACCTTGTCGCTGGGTGCCTAGATATTGAAGCGATGAATCAAGCCGGCCAAGCCCTTATCGGGAAGCATGACTTCGCCTCATTTGCCAGCCGCATTGGGGGTGGGATAAAGAACACGATACGGAGTGTGGATAAAGCAGAAGTGAAGAAGGAGGGGGAACTGGTTATTTTCAATATGGTGGCTAACTCCTTCTTACCCCATCAGGTGCGCAACACGGTAGGCACTCTAATCAGGGTCGGCCTGGGTAAGATGAGTATCGATGAATTTTATAGTATAATTGAAGCGCGAAGACCCGGGCTGGCTGGACCAGCAGCCCCTGCCCACGGGCTATGTCTTATGCGGGTAAATTATTCACGCCCTTTTGAAGGAAAATCATAATGAAAACTTATGCTACTAAGGAGTCTGATATTAAGCGAGAGTGGCATGTTATTGATGCCTCAGATAAAATCTTAGGCAGGCTGGCTACTCAAGTAGCCAGCTTACTTATGGGCAAGCATAAACCAATATTCAGCCGCAATCTGGATACGGGCGATTTTGTTGTTGTCATCAATGCTGATAAGATTCGTGTTACTGGCAATAAAGCTAAGCAAAAACTATATTACAGGCATTCCGGATATCCCGGGGGACTTAAAAGCATCAGTCTAGAGAAAATGATGCAGACCAATCCCACCCGGGTGATTGAGCACGCCGTCAAAGGCATGTTGCCCCACCATCGGCTGGGTGCCAGTATGCTGAAAAAGCTCAGAGTCTATGCGGGCAATACTCATCCTCACCTGGCTCAGACAAAGACTATTTCAATTGGGGAATCGAAAAAAGACACTAAGATTTGAGGTATCTTACTGGGAGTTTTAGGGGGGTGAAACCCCTCTAAAACTATCTTCCCCTTCCCCTTGCTAAGGGGAAGGGGATAAAGGGGATAGGGTTATATGGAAAAGCAAACCTATTTTTTCGGGACTGGCAGGCGCAAGACGGCTGTCGCTCAGGTAAGACTGATGCCGGGCGATGGGGTAGTTATCGTAAATGGTATACCCTATGAAGAACGATTTCCTCGCCTTCAGCACCGCCAGACAATAATAAAACCCCTTCTGGTCACTGAGAGTATCGATAAGTATAATGTCATGGTTAAGGTAGCTGGCGGTGGCATCTCGGGGCAGGGTGGTGCTATTTCTCACGGTATTGCCCGAGCTCTGGTAAGAGCCAATGAGAACCTTAAGCCTGTCCTACGCCAGTATGGATTGCTTACCCGAGACTCTCGGGCTAAAGAGCGGAAGAAGGTCGGTCTCAAGCGAGCGCGCAAAGCACCTCAATACACCAAGCGGTAAAGGCTCTTGTCTTCTCATGCTCCCCCGGGTCTGGGTGGTGCCCCACCAGGAGGTCCCCCACCGGGAGGTCCAAAGGGAGGGATACCAAGCTTTAGTTTGCCTGCTATTAGCTTTCGCATCTCCATAGGTTGTCCCACCAACATCAAGCCTCTGGCATCACGGAAGTACCGCTCTATGGGAAAATCTAACGTGTAGCCAAATGTGCCAAAAGCCTGTAAAGCCCGGTTTGTTACCTCTAATGCTGCCTCGCAGGCAAAAATACCAGCCATAAACCCTGGAATTGGGTCAGGCTCAGTTACACAGCCAGCTCGGTATACCAGTAGCCTTGATGCCTCTACCCTGCTAGCCATATCGGCAATGGCACACTGAACTCCGTCAAAGTTTGCCAAAGTTTGACCCGGAACAACAGTGCGCTGTTTTACATACTCTACAGCGGCATCCAAAGAGGCAGAAGCTACCCCTACCGCCACAGCCCCAATGACGGGAAGAGCTATCATAGGCATTATCTGTCCGAAAGGCATCACAATGCTCTCGGAGAGCAAGTTAGCCCGGGGCACCTGGCAGTCCTCAAAGATGAGCTCACGGGTGACATCACCCCTCAAGCCCAACTTTTCCTCTCGCTTGCCAAAGGAGAAGCCAGGCGTACCCTTCTCTACAATCAGCCCAGATATACCCATTGGCCCCTTGGCTGGGTCAGTTCTAGCTAGCACAAGATAGATTTCCGCCTCACCGCCATTGCTGATGAAGTATTTAGAGCCGTTAATTACATACGATTCCCCATCAGCCCGGGCTGTGGTCTGCAGGGTGAGTGGCCAGTTTGCCCCTGAGCCGGATTCAGCAGTACAGAGGGCACCTAGCCGTTCCCCCTTAGCCAGGGCAGGCAAGAATTTTGTCTTTTGCTCATCATTGCCCAGCGCCAGAATCAGAGAAGATACCAGACTACTATGAATCAGCGCCATTGAAACTGAGGCGCTAGCTACGGAAATCTCCTCATTGACGATGAAGAAACCTAGCCTGTCAGGTCCTGTTCCACCATAGGGAGGAGGCACAAGGAGCCCAAATGTGCCCAGTTGAGCCAGCTTCCTAACACACTCCCAGGGGAACTCGCCAGATTTGTCAATCGCCCCGGCTATAGG
>SDBT01020257.1_pt1 | contig 10409 bp, 7 predicted proteins | sample 2277101 | NCBI WGS metagenome assembly SDBT01 (sample SAMN10404973, study PRJNA504765) | marine sediment metagenome | isolation source: marine sediment core GS10_PC15, 103 cmbsf | place: Arctic Ocean: Southern Knipovich Ridge | collected 2010
TTCACGAACCTGGGCAAGATTCAGACGCTGGGCTGTTTTTTTAATAATTTAGGGAACGTATACAGTGATATTGGGGAAATAGATTTAGCGATGCTGGCACTTGAGCGAGCGGTTCAGATAAATCCGCCTTTGGCAGAGTCTCGGACTAATCTCGGCAATATTTATCTGAGGAAGGAAAGGATTGGCGATGCGATAGACCAGTATGAGGCGGCGCTTGAGATAAGGGCGGATGATGCCAAAACGCACAACAATCTCGGCAACGCGTTTATGAAGCTGGACTGGCTGGATGAGGCGATTGGGGCGTACGGACGTGCGGTCGAGCTGGACCCGAATTTTGTAGACGCATACAGGAACCTTGCAAGCGCATACAGTAAGAGCCGGATGTATGACCTGGCTGCCCAGTGGTTAAGGCGGGCACTGGGATTGGATTCAAAGAACGCCGAGCTGCACCGGCAGTTGGGGGACGTTTACAGGCAGATGGGCCGGTATGAGGAGGCTTTGTTTGAATATAACAACGCGTTACGGTACAGGAAGGACTTTGCGGATGCGCATTACGGTATGGCTGTCTGCTACAATAAATTAGGCAGGGTCGATGATGAGGTCACCGCATATAAGAAGGCGTTAGCTATTGAGCCGGATATGGTGGCGGCTTTGGCGAATCTCGGCAATGCGTATTTCGGGAGAAAAGAGTACGATGCGGCGATTGAGCAGTACAGGCGGGCAGTCAGGGTAGAGCCCGACGACGGTACGATTCGCTATAACTTAGGTGCGGCCCATTCGAACAAGCAGGAATATCAACAGGCGGTGATTGAGTACAGGAAGGCGCTGGAACTTGGGCCTGGGATGGCCAATGCGCATAACGGGCTGGCGGTTGCGTATTACCAACTGGCAAAATATGATTTGGCGTGGGAGCACATAAAGACAGCGGAGGAGCTTGGCTCCGAGATTGACCAGGTTCTGCTTAGTGCTATTGAAGAGAGGCTGCAATAAGAACTTGCGTTTTATTGTCTACATCTGACGATGGCGTATATTTCCGGCCAGGTGCGCACCTCACAAAATGATTGATTTTGGTGCTTTAGGTGTGTATATTGGTGTTGTTAGATAAATCTGGTCTGGAGGATTTTGCAGTGCGCAGAATTAGATTAATAATGGCGGTTTTATCTGTGGTGGGTGTGCTTGGTGGTTGGTGTTTGGGAGCGGCCTGGGACGATGCCAATACGGAGGGGCCTGCCCCGAATAAGCTGGTTACCTACTACGGTTTTGAGGAGATGGAGATAATCAAATTGGAGTGGGGGATAAGGGGTCTGCGAATCGCCGATTTTAACGGTGACGGTCGCAATGATATTGCCATCGTCAATAACAGAAAGGCGAAGATAGAGCTTTTGATTCAGAAGGAGGCTATCGGGCCGGGTGAAACGGAGGTAGCTGTGGACCCCGAGGACGTTGACATAAATACAATCATTGTACCTACCCGTTTTGATAAGCAAGCAGTGGCGGTGTCGCAGGAGGTTTACGGTTTTGTTTGCGGTGATCTGAATTCAGATGGGATGATGGATTTGGCATTTTACGGCAAGCCGAGGGGCCTGTATGTGATATTGCAGAAGGCCGGTGAGGCCGAGAAAGGTAAAAGTGGGCAATTGAGCTGGCGAACAAGAAAGAAGATCGAGATTGACGATGGTCTTGTGACCAATACTGGGCTGGCCTGTGCTGATTTGAACAACGACGGTGCGGATGATTTGGTTCTGGCCGGTCGTGACGGCGTTTATATCATCCTTCAGAAGGAAGGCGTATTGGCCGAGCCGGTGAAATATCCTGAAACGGCGCAAATACTTGGGGTGGAAGTAGGAGATTTGAACGGTGACGGTGTGAATGACCTTGTGCTTGTAACCAATGACACCGAAAACCCGATACATGTGAGGTTTGGTCTTGAGACAGGTCGGCTGGGGCCTCAAGTGCAATTTTTTATTGAGCGGCCATTGGTGTTGAAACTTTATGACATAGACGGGGCGCACGGTGATGAGATACTGACGATTGACGCCCGAAGCTCTCGGTTAATCTGTTACGGGCATACGAGTGAGGAAGAATCGGAGGATGATTGGCCGATTCTGTTTTATCCTCTTGCATCGGGTCCGGAAAGTACGAAGCGTGACCTTGTGGTTGGTGATTTTGACGGCGACGGTTTGGACGATGTTGTAGTAAGTGACGGCGGAGCTGCCGAACTTGTTTTCTACAGGCAGGCAGCAGGGCTCGGGCTGGAGGAGCCCGTAAGATTTCCTGCGTTTTCAGATATTACGGGCATGTCGGCTGCGGACATTGACGGTGATGGAGCGAGCGAGATTGGTGTTGTGAGCTTTAAGGAGAAGCTTATTGGCGTCAGCGAGTTCAAGGATGAGAGGTTGTCATTTCCGCAACCTGTTGAAGTGGTCGGCGAACCTGTGGGGATGGGTCTTGCGGACGTTGACCGTGACGGGAGCGTTGATTGTGTGTACGTATCAAAAGATTCCAATGATGTTAGAAGCCTGAGGGTTATTTATACTCTTGCTGCGGCGGGTGACCGGGGCGCCAAGCTGACAAAGAAGGAGAAAAAGCGGCTTAAGATTTCGGGCAAAGCTGGTGAGGTGGCACCTGCAGTGGAGCTTAAGGAGCTTGCGTCCAATCCGGATGGTTTGAGAATTGTTGACGTTGACCAGGACGGCCTGGAGGACGTTTTAATATTTGTTAAATACGATGCTCCTGTTTTAGTTCGTCAGATACGAAAGAGAGAGTTTGAGGTTGTTGATTCGCGGGGTACCCAGGCGAGTTTGATTAAGGACGTGAGTTTGCGGTCGGTAGCGGTTGCGGATGTGGACGGCAAGGTGGGCGAAGAGCTTCTGGTGGCGCAAGGTAATTTTGCGAGGAGCCTGGTTTTCGCCGCCGGCAAGGTCTGGAGCATAATCGACCAGTACAATGCGAGGGGGACGGAGAACAGGGTATCGGCGGTTGCTGCTTTTGATATAGGCGGGATGGGTTTTCAGGCCGGGCCGGCCATTTTGCTGCTGGACGGTCAGAAGGGGCAGCTTCAGATACTCAAAGCAGGCGAAGACAAGACGTACCGATTTGAACAGCAGCTGGATGTCGGGACGTGGAATTCGGTGGAGCATTTGAAGATGCTTTTTGCGCCGCTTACGGGGGATGGGGTTAGGAACATTCTGTTGTTCGACAGTGATAAGTTTGCACTTATAACGCCACCCGGCGAAGGTGCGGTGCATGAGCATCTGGAGACGCGGTTTAGTTACGAGACGGAAATAAAGGATGGTGCTTACGGCCGTCTGGCAGGTGGTGATATTAACTCTGATGGCCGGGCCGATATTGTTATGGTCGAGTACAAGCATAACCATATTGAGATACTTGCACTTGACGGGCAAATGAAGCCGATTCCTGCGGTGCGTTTCAAGATATTCGAGAAGAAGGGCTATGGTGGCAGCAAGCGGCGGGCCAAGACGGGCGTTGAGCCTCGGGAGCTGGAGGTCGCTGATGTTACCGGAGACGGTAAAGCCGATTTAGTGACAGTTATCCACGACCGGATAATAATTTATCCGCAGGACTGAGCTTTCATTTGGACGGTTGAACCTTTATATGTGGTAGAAAACAAGATGGTTTGTGCAAAGGCGAAAGTTTTTGTTGCCCTTAGCGGGAGAGTGGACAGTTCGACTGCGGCGGTGTCCGGAGGCTTGTGCGTAAAGGGAAAATTGTGGACAGCAGCGGCAATATTCTGGGTGAGCACATGGGTGTGCACAGGTTTACCGTAGGTCAGAGGCGCGGCCTGGGAGTGGCGATGGGCAGACCTTACTATGTCGTAAAGATTGACGCTGAAAATAATAGTGTAACTCTGGGCCCTAAAGAGGAAGTTATGTCCAGCAGGTTGGCGGTGACGGGCGTGAATTGGCTGACGGGTGTGCCGGTGTGTGGATTTCGTGCGAGGGTGAAGATACGTTACAATGGTAAGGGCGCCGACGCGAAAGTTACACCTGAAGAAGATGGTGCTGTGGTTGAGTTTGGTGAGCCGATTTCAGCCATAACACCGGGGCAGCCGGCGGCTTTTTATGTTGAGGACGGTGGCAATGGTAGGGTTGTTGGTGGCGTTTGGATTGACGGTGCGGATGCTTGATGTGCAAGGCCTGGTATATTATGGGATTTGAGCATTGTTTATGGGGCAGTATGATAATATCTTAGATTTGTTAAGGGAAGAGGGAGCCGAGGCGGCTCGCAGAGCGGTGCGTGGTGTGATATTGCAGCCGGGTGCGATTGGTGATTGTGTATTAACTTTGCCGTTGGCTGGGTTTATGAAGGACTGTCTTGAATTGGGCGGTGTTGATATTCTCGGCCATGCCGAGTACATCGGCATTTTGCCGGGCAGGACGTGCGTTGACGGTGTCAGGTCCATAGACTCAGTGGATTTGCATCGGCTGTTTACCGGAGCGGATGGTTTTGACCTTACAGATGGAGACGGATTGATAAACGTCTTTGCCGACTATTCGTGGGTTGTAACTTTTATGGGCGAGCCGGGAGGCAATTTTGAGCAGAACCTGATTTTCACAGTCAATTGCAGCCATAGCGCGGAGGTTATAACATTGTCACTGCAGCCGTCTGAGGGATACTTGGGACACATAAGTGAGTTTTACATGGAGCAATTTATTGCACAAAGTGGTCTGTCGTTGGCCCGTCCAGTGATTGGGAGGAAGAACTGTTTGATAGAGGCAAGTGAAGCAGACGTCGCCAGAGGTGGGGAACTGATGAGAGAGACAGGGGTCGACTTATTTGCGAAACTGGTGGTTATTCAACCTGGCAGCGGCGGCGAGCACAAGTGCTGGTACCTGGATAATTTTTTGGCGGTGGCTGAAGAGCTTGTTTCGAAGGGTACAGAAGTCATATTTTTGTTGGGCCCGGCTGAGCTGGAGAGATTCGGCGAGTCAGCCGTCAGGCGTTTAAGCGATACGGCGAGTTGTTTGACTGAATTGTCTTTGACGGACGTTTTGGGGCTATTGAGCTGCGCCGATGGCTTTGTGGGCAATGACAGCGGGATTACGCACCTGGCTGGGGCGTTGGGCGTGAAGACAGTGGCGGTTTTCGGGCCGACTGACCCTGATGTGTACGGACCGATGGGGGCGGCCGTGAGAGTATTTACAGGCGGAGACGCAGCTTTCGCAGAGCAAACCTCGAAGGCGGTACAACGGGAGGTTCTGGACGCTTTAACGGCCTGACGGACAGCATCGGTTTGCCGAATTAACCGGTGTGATTGGGGGCGTTGGGCAATTCGGCAATAATTGCTGTTTGAATAGCGAGCCCAAGGGGGCCTTGACGGGTGGATTTTGCGATTTTTTTTGCAAAAGGTCAGTCGTTTGGTATAATGCGCCGCGCATTTACCTTGTCGATAGGTTGTCTGGACGGGCGAAATAGTCGATTGGTATCGGGATAAAATAAGAGGGCAGGTATATGAAGACCAAAACTTTACGAGAATTGGCTGAATATATTGGTGGCAGGGTTATAGGTGATCCCGGGGTGAAGATCAAGGCTGCGTCGACGCTTGGCCGTGCAGCGGAGGGTGACGTTAGCTTTTTGGCCAACCGGAGATACGAAAACCAGTTGCGGACGACAAAAGCCAGTGCTGTAGTTGTGGGTAGAGAGATAACGGGGGCTTCCGTGCCACTGTTGGTGGCTGAGGACCCGTATTATGCGTTCATGCAGATTATGGTGCTGCTGCATGGGCACAGGAAGCATAAAAAGGTAGGAATCAGCTCGAGGGCTATGATTGCTGATAGTGCAAAGATTGGTGCGGACTGCCATATTCATGATTTTGCGACGATTACCGATGACGCAAAGGTGGGGAATGGGTGCATAATTTATCCCGGTGTGTATATCGGCGAAGGTACGCAGATTGGCAACGACTGCATAATCTATCCGAATGTGACGATTTACGACGGCTGCAGGATTGGCAATCGTGTGATTATCAATGCAAATTCGGCTATTGGAGAGGATGGTTTTGGCTATGCCAGTCATAAGGGTGTCCATCACAAGATACCGCAGATAGGAACTGTGATTCTGGAGGATGATGTGGAAATAGGCGCCTGCTGCGGAGTGGAACGCGGAACACTTGGTGATACGGTGGTAGGTCAGGGCAGCAAGCTGGGTGACCTGGTTGCTATAGGTCACGGTGCAAAGATTGGCGCGCACTGCCTGCTGGTGGCTCAGGTTGGGATTGCGGGCTCGACAACAATTGGCCATCATTGTATGGTTGGTGGACAGGCGGGAATTGTGGGTCATATCAGCATTGGCAACAATGTTACGATTGCGGCCCAGGCCGGTGTCATTAATAGTATTGCCGACGGCTCGACGATATTGGGCTCGCCGGCCATCGAGGTCAATCAGGGCAAGCGGGCATACAGTATGATACAATATTTGCCTGAGATGCGGCAGAATGTTCGGAACCTTCAAGAGCAGGTTGAGCGAATCAGTTCGTTTATAGAAGGGGAATCTGAGGAATCGTCGGGGCAGTAGCGGTCTGGTTGCTCTTCTGTGGCGTTTGGCCCTGGGATTTGAAGGAGCCTGTGGTAGTCTTTGGGCTATTGAGCTGGAATATGAATAGAGTAGAGGTCCTTGGCCTGATAGCAGGAGAAGGCAGACTCCCGCTGCTTGTGGCCACCGGTGCCAAACGTGCGGGCCTGAAGGTAGTTTGCGTTGGTTTGGGGGCCGATGTTGGGCCTGGTCTGGCTGAGGCGGTTGATGTTTTTTACCGGGTCGCTATTGCACGGCCTGGGAGCTGGATACGGAAATTGAAAAAACACGGTGTGACCCGAGCCATTATGGTGGGGCGAATTGAAAAAGGGCAGATTTTTACACCGTGGCGGATTTTGCGTTATCTTCCAGACTGGCGCGCGATTCGAATATGGTATTGGCGGCTTCGCGGTAAGAATAAGCAAAATGATACGGTATTGTGTGCGGTGGCTGATGAGTTGGCCAGCCTCGGAATAGTATTGGAGAATTCGACGATGTACTGCAAAGAGCATATGGCAGAGTCGGGTGTGATGACCGAACGCGGCACAAGCTCAGCGATTAAGGGTGATATTGAATTTGGCTGGGCGTTAGCCGAGAAGCTCGCTGAACTTGATATAGGTCAGGCGGTTGCGGTGAAGGAGAAAGAAGTTATTGCGGTGGAAGCGATAGAGGGCACGGCAAAGATGATTGAGCGAGCAGGCCAACTGTGCAAATCGGGGGGCTGGACACTGATAAAGCGGTCGAAGCCAGGTCAGGACATGCGACTTGATGTTCCATGTGTTGGGCCTGATACCATCAGGGATTTGGCAGAACGTGGGGGCAGGTGCCTGGTTGTGGAGACAGGCAAGACGATAATTATTGACAAGCCCGAGACGATAAGACTTGCTGATGAACTTGGGATTACGGTTTTGGGCCATTGATTATCATAATTGTGCTTTGGAAGTCCGCACTAAGTAACATTTTATGAACAAATTTCCCTTCCAACTGGATATTGAGCATGTTTGCGGTAAGCGGCGCCAAGAATCTCTGTTGTGCACGGCTGTTTTGCGGGAGATTCCGGGCCGGCGGGCTGTTTATGATGCCCAGTGGGGGCAGAGAGGTGTGATTGCAAAGGTGTTCTCAGATAGGATTAGCGGAAGGCGTCATCTTAAAGATGAGTGGCGTCGGCTCGGCCTGCTGCGGGAGCGCGGGCTGAGTTCGCCTGAGCCGCTGTTCTACGGGCAAACGCCGGATGGCCGAGGGGTGATGGTGGTGGAAAAAATAGCTAATTCGGCGACGGTCCTCGAGGCTCTTGAAGAAACCACGGACGATGGCAAGAGGATTGATTTGCTTTCTATGGTTTGCCGGGAGCTGGCCAGACAGCACGAGAAGGGGGTTTTGCAAAAGGACTTGCACTTTGGCAATTTTTTGGTGGGCGGCGGGCAGGTATTTGCGATTGATGCGGGGCGAATGCGGTTTTTTTCACAGCCTGTTGGAAGCAAGAGAGGGATTTGCCGGCTGGCTTTGCTGGTGAGCGGTTTACAGGTCGCTGACAGCAGGCTTATTGAAAGACTGTGCAGTGAGTATATGGGCGTGTGCGGCTGGGATTTTGAGAAGCAGGACCAGTTGCTCTTCCAAAGACGGTTAACGTTTCATAAGAAGAAAGGGGTCAGACAGGGCCTTAAAAAAAGTTTGCGAACGAGTACGCGAAATGTTCGGATTAAGGATGGAGGATACGTTGGCGTGTTTGACAAGAGGTTTTGCCGGGAAGCTGAGGCTCTTGATTTTGCAGCACGGATAGATGGGCTGATGAAAGAGGGGCAGATTCTAAAAGACGGCAGAACCTGTTATGTGTCCCGTCTTGGGTGGAACGGCAAAGACATGGCGGTCAAACGTTATAACCATAAGGGGCTTATTCATTCGCTGCGTCACACAATAAAGAGGTCGCGCGCGCATAGGGGGTGGCTACATGGGCATCGGCTTGGTATGCTCAACATAGCTACGCCCAGGCCGCTTGCTTTTATCGAGCAGCGCCGAGGGATGCTCGTGTGGAAATCCTATTTAGTAACGGAATATGTTGAAGGGAATAACCTTCACGAATTTTTATGCGATGAGAATGTTGCAGGGCGGCAAAAGTCAGAGGTTTGTGAGCAGATTAAGGAATTGCTTGGCCGGTTGAGCGAGCATAAAATTAGCCATGGTGATTTGAAGCACACGAATTTTTTGATTACAGCAGATGGGCCTGTCCTGACGGACCTGGACGGGATGCGTGTTCACAGGCTGGGCTGGGCATGTAAGCTTAGACAGGCAAGGGACCTGAAGCGTTTTGTAAACAGAGGGCGTACCGGCTATGTCAGGCTATGATTTCCTTGTGGTGGGCTGTGGGATGTTCGGAGCATCTTTTGCTCAGCAGATGACCGAGCGCGGCAAGAAGGTTCTGGTTATAGAAAAAAGGGCACACGTTGGGGGCAATTGTTATACCGAGAATCTTGACGGTATAGAGGTGCACAAATATGGCCCTCATATATTTCATACCAGCGATGATAAGGTTTGGAAGTATGTGAACCGATTTGGGGAGTTTAATAACTTCGTAAACAGGCCCAAGGTACGGTATCAAGACAAACTGTACTCGTTTCCTATTAACTTAATGACGTTATATCAGTTATGGGGGGTAAAGACTCCGGCAGAAGCGGAGCGCAGATTGGCCCAGGTGGTGGTACCTAAGGACAATCCAAAGAATCTCGAGGAATGGGTGTTGTCTGAGGTTGGGGACCAGATATACGAGATATTTATTAAAGGGTATACGAGAAAGCAGTGGTCAAAGGAGCCGCGGGACCTGCCGGTGGGCATCATAAAAAGACTGCCTATCAGATTGGATTTTAATGACAATTACTATGATGACAAGTATCAAGGGATTCCAGTTGGCGGCTATACGAAGCTGTTTGAGCGCATGCTGGAAGGAACTGAGGTCAGGTTGGATACGGACTATTTTCTCAAAAGGGAGTACTGGGATTCTGTTGCCTCGATGGTCGTTTACACAGGGAAAATAGATGAGTATTTCGATTACAAGTTTGAAGACTTGGAGTATAGAGGCCTGAGATTTGAGAGCAAGGTGTTAAGTGGAGATTATCAGGGTAACGCCATAATCAATTATACGGAAGAAGATGTGCCGTACACGCGGGTGGTTGAGCATAAACATTTTGAATTAAAGAACCATGATAAGACGGTGGTAACATGGGAGTACCCCGACACTTACGAGAGGGGAAAAATCGCTTACTATCCGATAAACGACGAGAGGAATAACGAGTTGCATGGTCGGTATAAGCAAGAGGCCGAAAAGCGGGAAAGACTTGTGCTGGGCGGACGTCTGGCGACGTATACGTATCTGGATATGGACGAGGTGGCGGCGGCGGCGCTGGCTGCTGCAGAAGAGCACAGTGTGTAGGCGTTTTTTCTTAAGTCGGGTACAAAATCAGGATGATGCAAGTCGCTTGGCGACGGCCGCTCTTATCCAGTGAATCAGCGATTTGGGATTGGGGTATTGTCGGAAGGATTGGGCAAGCAGTTGGCGTGCCTGTTCATATGCGCCTTCTTTGATTGCCCAGCGGCCGGCCCGGTAGGCTTCTTTGCTGAGCCTTTTGGCGGCGAGATGCCGTGGAATCACCTCTTTTCCTCCACCGTTGTGGTAGAACTCGGTAAGCATATCTAATTCTGCCTTGCGGTTGGCAAATGAATCCTGGGAGGTGTTGCCTGAATGGCGGCGTCTCATAAACGTTGGTTCTTTCAGCGCTATGAAGCGATGCTTGAGAGATATTTTAAGTTCCAACTTGTAGTCGTAGGAGGCTTTTAACGAAGTATCGAAGCCGCCGGCCTCCTCGAGCACCGTTTTAGGGAACATC
>SDBT01020258.1_pt1 | contig 10409 bp, 10 predicted proteins | sample 2277101 | NCBI WGS metagenome assembly SDBT01 (sample SAMN10404973, study PRJNA504765) | marine sediment metagenome | isolation source: marine sediment core GS10_PC15, 103 cmbsf | place: Arctic Ocean: Southern Knipovich Ridge | collected 2010
GCGTATAAAGAGTTAGGACAATAGGAAAAAGGTGCTTCCTTGCTGAGATCAAAAGTGACAAAATCGAATAAAACCGACTCAAGTCTTTTTGGCAGGCCTACGAGAATCTTTTTCCTTTTGTCCGCATCATCCCTATCTCTGCTAAGAAGGGTACCGACATATCCATTCTGGCAGGCGAAATGATCCGATACCTTCCCGTCCATCCCCCCTACTACTCCTCAGATTTGGTTACTGATCAACCCGAACGTATTCTAGTGGCTGAGCTCATCAGAGAGAGAGTATTTGCCCTGGCTCATCAGGAAATCCCCTATTCAGTCTTGGTTAAGGTGAATCAATTCGAACAGAGAAAAGAGGACTTAATCTATGTTCAAGCCACCCTTTATGTGGAGCATCGCTCCCAAAAGGGTATTCTTGTTGGGCGAGGAGGGAAAATGATAAAGCTGATAGGGCAGACCGCTCGAGGCCAAATAGAAGAGCGTCTAGGCTGCCGAATCTATCTGGAACTTCAAGTAGCAGTAAAAAAGGGATGGCGGCGGAGAAGGGAATCCTTCAAGGATTCAGGCTACGAGCTGTAGAACTGACAAGAAAATCAAGACCCACAAAGACCGGAATGCACACCGGCATTAATATCCCTCAAGCGGGATTGTATCGGGAAGATAGCTTCAACATAGCCGTCGTCCTGGTTCGTCTTTCCCGGAGTGACGGTGCCCTACAAATGCTTTGGCTTACCCCGGGCTCCTTTGCTACGCCCATACCTTTCCCCCTCACTGTAAATACATCCGCAATATTGCTGGCGGTACAAACTCATTTCCCTTGCTAGGTCCACACTTTTTCGCCATCCCCCTTGAACCTCTTCCAAATAGGGCCTAACAGAGTACTCTTTCCCTACCTGCCTCATGATCTCCTCAAGCAGCTGTCTGTCCTGATGAGGAGACAAGAGGAGAGTTGAGCTAAAATAATCAAAGTTTCCCTTCCGGGCCACCACAGCCGTCATCTTCAGCCTCAGGTGATAGCACACCCGGCAGCGTTCTTCCTCCCGATAAACTATCTGGCGAAGAAAGCCTTTCAGGTCATAATCATCCTCATAGACAATCCGCACCTTTCCTCTTTCTACCCAGATCTTCACTGCTCCCAGACGCCTCTGGTATTCAAGAAAGGGATGAATATTGGGATTATACCAGAAAGCAAAGACTTCCTTAAAATCCTTCCTTAACTCTGAAAAAGTGTGAACAGCACAGGGAGCACAGCAAATGTGCAGAAGAAGTCTTCCTGAAGAAATAGGCGAACTCAGCCGCATTTTCTTAGCTCTTTCTAGCCCAACACCGCTCCTCGATTCGCTGGGCCAACTAATCGGCTATAACGAGCTAAATAGCCTTCTTTTATTTTGCAGGCAGGTCTTCGCCAGCTTCTTTTTCTCTTCTCCAATTCCCTTGAAGATAAATTCACTTCCAATCTTCTTCCTGGAATATCAATCAACACCTCATCTCCATCTTTTAGCAGGGCAATGCAGCCCCCTTCCCTAGCTTCGGGAGAGATATGCCCTACACAGGGACCCCTGGTTCCTCCTGAGAAACGACCATCGGTAATGAGGGCTACTTTCTGGGATAATCCCATTCCTACCACCGCCGAAGTTGGAGAAAGCATTTCCCGCATCCCTGGTCCTCCCTTGGGCCCCTCATAACGAATGACGATGATCTCTCCTTCACTTATCTCATCTTCATAAATCGCCCGAACAGCTTCTTCTTCACTGTTGAAGACCCTTGCCTTGCCTTCAAACTTTCTCACATTCTCAGCTACGGCGGACTGTTTCACCACCGCACCTTCGGGAGCCAAAGATCCATAAAGAACGGCGATACCTCCTTCTTTATGATAGGGGCGAGATAGGTCTCTAATTATTTCCCGATTATTCACCCCGCCTTTCTCAGCTACTCTTTTGATGGATTTGCCACATACGGTGGGATGATCAGCCAGATGTTCTCGAAGGGTATTGAGCAGTCCCGGAACTCCTCCCGCCTCGTCCAAATCTTCCATGAAATCCTCACCGCCGGGCCTCAGGTTAACCAGGTGGGGAATCTGGCGGCCTATTTTTTCAAATGATGACAAAGACAATTTGACTTTTGCTTCATGTGCAATAGCCAGAAGATGCAGAACCGTATTGGTAGATCCTCCCAAGGCCATATCTGCCCGTATGGCATTTTCAAAAGCTTCCTTAACCATAATCTTCCGGGGCAAAAGGTCCTCCTCGATTATTTTCACCACCCTTTTGCCGCTCTCATAAGCGAGTTGACCTCTTTTCGCAGAAACAGCTAGGGCCGTTCCTGAGCCTGGCAAGCTCATCCCCAGAACCTCACCGAGACAAGCCATGCTGTTGGCGGTATAGAGCCCCTGGCACGAACCTATACCTGGACAGGCTTCCCTTTCCAGAGATGCGAGATCTTCCTCAGTTATCTCACCAGCCTTCAGCCGGCCCAAAGCCTCCCAGGTATCCCGGACATAAGAGAGCCTTCTTCCCGCATGTCTTCCTGAAAGCATAGGACCAGCAGTGATAACGATGGTCGGGATATTGACTCGGGCAGCAGCCATGAGACATCCAGGAGTAATTTTGTCACAGTTGGTTAAAAGAACGAGCCCATCAAGACAGTGGGCTTGGGCTACTGATTCGATGGAATCAGCCACTAGCTCCCTTAAAGGAAGAGAGTATCTCATTCCCCCGTGCCCCATAGCTATTCCATCACAAACAGCGGGAATTCCAAAAATAAAGGGAGTTCCTCCTCCCGCTTCTACTCCCTTTTCAATATATCTTTCAAGTTCCCTCATCCCTGCGTGACCAGGCACCATACTGCTGAAACTGGAGACGACTCCTACGAAGGGTCTCTCCAAATCCCCTTTTCCGAGGCCGATACTGTAAAGAAGGGCCCGGTGAGCAGTTCGCTCCACCCCCTTTTTAATCTCGTCACTTCGCCTTGAGTTCATTTTTCACTCCGTCAACTGCCTTGTTTCTCCTCTGTCAGTCTACGTATTCCCTGTATTGGGCCTGCTACATCCCATCCCCTCATCAAGTGATGAATTTAGAAAACAAATAGCCAGTGCGAAGCAAAAGCTTTTTGCACCGGCTATTCTCGAAAGGCTATTCCTTTCAGCTGCCCTAGGTATGCCAGTTCTCCTGCATCACAAGGCAACAGCTAATCGGCCAGCCTACCTAGAAAGCATAACCCAGGCTAATACCAAGTGCTCCGCCTAGGCCTGATATAGGAATGCTTTCCCCTTCAATCGACAGAGACCCAATGGAAATGAGCAATCCGAAAGATGGTTCCACGGTGAATCGCTCTCCGAAGATCCACTTGTAGCCCACTAGCCCCGCGAGTCCAAGAAAAAAGGAAGAGTCACTATCCCTCCGGTACTCGGCAGATACATAGTTCACGCTGGCATTACCTCCGAACCAGAATTTTTCGGGAGCGGTAGTATTAAGATATCTCTTTACACCGACGCCGCCACCCAGGAGGGTCCAGTCCCAACGTCCGCTACTTTCGGAAGCAAAAACTACTTGGCCGACGAAGGACATATTGGGCTTCCAAACCTTCTCATACTCAGCATTAGCCACCCCAAGAAGAAGACCAAAAGGATTGACACTTATCACATTGCCAAATTCTCCTTCTGCCCTTGCCTCCTGTGAGAATACCATTTGAGTGCCGCCAATGAGCAAAAGAAACATCACCAAGACGGTGCCCACTTTCGCCACCCCTCTTCTCCCTGTCATATAGATCCTCCTTATCATACTTCCCTCGCGGTGTGCTTCAGACAAGGAAAGTCCGGATCACTCCCCTTCCAAAGCCGAGTTGCCTCACTGTCGCCCGCTACGCTTCGGGTCTCGAGCCACTCACCAACTCGGGCCTGCGCCTTTCCCGCGCTTTGCTCACTCGTGGCGTCTTATTCATCGCCACCTTTGCACCCCCGAATGCGTTCGGCCCGGCTTCAATTCCCTTTCCTGTGGAACAACGAAAGATTTGGTGGAGGCAGGGGGAGTCGAACCCCCGACCTCGTCCACGCCAAGGACGCACTCTCCCAACTGAGCTATGCCCCCACTTTAAACCGTCCTTCTCGCATCAGCCCACAGTCTTTCCAGCTGATAGAACTGCCTTGCTTCCTCAGAGAATACATGCACCACTACTGAACCAAAATCCATGAGGATCCAGCGATCGTTCATGAAATCTTTAGGATTGATAAGTCTTACCTGCTCTTTTCTCAATTTCCTTGCCAGCTCTTGCGCAATGGCCCGCATATGCACGGAAGACTCCGCACTCATCATGACAAAATAGTCGCTCATTATGCAGATTCCCTTGAGATTGAGAACAACCACATCCTGGGCTTTTTTGTCCTCCGCTATCCTGATGACGTCTCTGGCCAACTGCTCAGAGGTCAAACTGCCTAGCCTCCGCTCCAAATTCCAATGGTGAGGATTCCTCCTTTATTACAAGACCTCTACCCTACTTGCTCTTCTCAGAAAGCTTCCATTTTTCCCGAAGTCATCAGACTTATTTCTCTGCCAACCCTCTAGTATTCCTCGTCTCGCCCATCGGTCTAGGTTTTTTTGCTCAAAGAAGAACTCTCGGCTTTTCAAACTTCCTGGTACAGTTTATTTTTGTGTATGTACTTCTCTACGGTCTCGGGCACAAGATACTTGATAGTTCTTCCCCTCCTTATTCTTTCCCGAATCTCCGTAGAAGAAATAGCCAGGGCTGGAACCTCAACCAGATAGGTACATCGGTGGAAAAGAGGATCAATTTCGTCCACACCTAGCTTGTACCCCGGGCGCGAAACAGCAATGAATTTAGCTATCTCCGGTAGGTTCTCCTTCTTATGCCAGCTAGATATCTCAGCAATCGCATCGGCCCCGGTAATGAAGTAGAAATCTCCTTTACCCGCACCCCCATAAATCTCTTTGAGCTCAAGAATAGTATCCCTAGTATAAGACTCACCCCCTCGATCGATTTCTAACGAGGAGACGGAAAAGTATTGATTGGTGCCGGCAGCAAGAAGAGCCATCATCCAGCGATGTTCTGGAGAAGCAATCTCACCCGCATGTTTGTGAGGAGGTTTTCCCGAGGGTACGAAAAGAATCTCGTCCAGCTTGAACTCGTCCCTGACAAATTCAGCAGCAACAAGGTGACCATGGTGAATGGGATTGAAGGTTCCTCCCATGATGCCCAGCTTAGACCAATTCTTCTTCATTTGGCATATTCAACAGCTCGATGCTCTCTAATCACAGTGACTTTGATTTGCCCAGGATAGGTGAGTTCCTTTTCTATTCTGCCCGAAATCTCTCGAGATAACCTCTCCGCTTCCCCATCGCTAACCTGCTCAGAGTGAACGATTATGCGCACTTCCCTTCCGGCTTGAATGGCATAGGCCCTATCTATCCCGGGGAAAGAGTTTGCTATTTCCTCCAGATTCTCCAGACGCTCAAGATAAGCCTCAAGAACCTCTCGTCTTGCTCCGGGTCGAGCCGCAGATATTGCATCTGCAGCTTGAATCAACACAGCTAGAACACTTGCGGCAGGTTCATCCTCATGATGAGCACCCACAGCATGGACAATAGTAGGGTCCTCACCGTACCGCTTGACCAGATGCGAACCAATCACGGCATGAGGACCTTCCACTTCTTGGTCGACAGCCTTTCCAATATCGTGCAGAAGTCCAGCTCTCTTTGCCACCGCAGAATTCGCTCCCAGTTCTGCAGCCAGAATACCCCCAATATACGAAACCTCCTTGGAGTGCTCTAACACATTCTGGCCATAGCTCGTACGAAACTTTAGCTTCCCTACCAGCTTAACGAGTTCCAAAGGAAGATCTGAAATTCCCATATCGAAGGTTGCTCGTCGTCCCTCCTCTTTTACGATTTCTTCCACATCCTTCTTGGCTTTTACCACTATCTCCTCAATTCGGGCCGGGTGAATACGGGTATCAGAAATAAGGCGCTGCAGGCTAATTTCCGCAATTTTTCTTCGCAACGGATCGAAACACGATATGACCACAGTTTCGGGAGTATCATCTACAATCAAGTCCACGCCTGTGAGAGCTTCAAATGTTCTTATGTTTCTGCCTTCTCTTCCAATCACCCTGCCCTTCATTTCATCGTTAGGCAGAGCTACTGCAGAGACTGTAGATTCTACTACCTCGTCTACAGCAAGGCGCTGAATGGCGACGGCAATAGCCTCTCTTGCTTTTCTACCTGCTACTTCCTTGGCCTCCCTCTCCGCCTTTTGAATAATCTGATTAGCTTCTTCCTTAGCCTCTTTTTTGATGTTATCCAGAAGAATCTTTTTTGCTTCTTCTGAAGAAAGGCCGGCTATACTCTCCAGCTCTCTTTTACACTTATCTTCAAAAATCTTTATTCGTTCTCTTCTCTCCTCAAGGTCCCTTTCTTTTGAAAGTAGCTCCACCCTCTCCTTCTCCACTTTCTCCACTCGACGATCTAGAGCCTCTTGTCTTTCTGTCAACCCCTTGGCCAGCTTTCCCAGTTCTTCTCTTTTCTGCAGTGTCTCTTTCTCGAATTCGTCCCTCACTCGATGCAGCTCTTCTCTTTTCTCCAGCTCAATCTCTCTTCTCTTGCCCTTTATTTCCTCCTCTACCTGGGCTGACTTTTTCCGGGCTTCTTTAAGCAAGGATCTCGCTCTTGCCATGTTAAGAAGACTCGCTACCCCCCATCCTCCTATAGCTCCTAACAATACATAGATTAGATTCGGGTTAATCGCCATCGCTACCCCCCATCTATTTTCAAAGATCTAGATATTGGAATTCTCGAATATCCAATGACCTAAGTGAATTTTTTGCTGTGCTTCCCCCGTCATCACACCTCTTATTAAGAAGTGTGATGATGTACGATATAACTTTTCTCACTTTTGTCAAGAGGTATCTCGGCACGATTTTTCCTTGCTCCACAGGAACGGATCTTTCCGTCTTCAACGGCAAGCATGTCCCGAATGTCACTTCGGAAAGATGTGCCTCGAAACCAGTAAGAACACTTCGGGACTCTTGCCCTGCGTCGCTACATAGTAGCTTCGGATTGTGTCTGCTCATCTTCTCGCCTCGGGAAAGACTTAAAACTCGTCGTTCCACTCCTCAAACACAAGTCTTTCTTTTCCTCAACTCGAAGACTCGTCAAGGTGCTTCTATAATGCTCCTTCGGGGAAAGTCCCTCGCCACCTGAATGAATGTCCCGGATACCAATACTTTGCTGGTGGCATTCAAGAGTGAACGTAATGGGTAGCCATCCCGTCCTCAACTTGACTTCACTTGTGAGAGCTGTTATCATCTTGACCGGGTCAACAGAGCGAATGAATCACAAACCTTGGTGCTGACTGTGGGGAAAGAACCGTCACCGAAGCTTCTGGGTAAGCCTAAGAGCTTACTGGGATACCCAAGAATCTGCCCAGAGGAGCCACAGTACGATGCTACGAGTGACTCTCAAGGGGGGGATAGTCATATTGAGGAATATTTACTAGTACGGGCCGACCAGAAATAGAGCAGGCAAGATATTTGAAGAAGAGAAGTAATTCACACATGAAGGTAGTAGTGGTAGGAGCAGGGGAAACAGGATTCCATATTGCTCAGACCCTATCCAATGAGGGACACAGCATAGTAGTCATTGACATTCAGGAAGAGACTCTTGAGCACGTGAGAAATTCCTTGGACGTCCTGGCAATTATGGGGGATGGGTCCAGCCATAGGATCCTGGAGGAAGCGGGAGTTAAGGGGTCAGATTTTTTCACCGCTGTTACCAACAATGACCGCGTCAACATCATAGCGGCTCTCTTAGCCAAAACGTACCAGGTTCCAAGAGCAGTCGTAAGGATTAGTGATCCTCAACAACTAGACAATCCGGTCCTGCTGAAAGAGACGGGATTATACACCGTATATGCTGAAAAAGTGGTAGCTGACAAAATCGCTCAGTTAATCGAGGTGCCTTTCGCCTCTCTCTCAGAAGTATTTGCCGATGGAAAAGTTCAGATGCTGAAGCTGGAGGTAAAGGCGGGAGCGGCCCTCGAAGGAAAGAAATTAAGTGAACTGCAGAAGCTATCCTCATGGATTCTGGTTGCTCTTTCAAGAGGAGGAAAACTCACCATTCCCCGGGGAGATACCCTGATTCAGGCAGGAGATTACGTCATCGGTTTGGGAATAAAAGAAGCTCTCAAGGAACTGGAAGAATTGGTGGGATCTTTGGAGCCGAAGACTAAAAGAGTAGTCATTCTGGGAGGAGGAAGAATAGGATATTATCTTCTGAAAGAACTCTCTGGTCGAGGGATCTCCCTTCGCCTTATCGAAACTTCGCCACAAAGATCCTTGGAATTGGCACAGGAGTTATCTAACGTACTGGTATTTAAGGGCGATGGTACCAGCGGAGAAGTTCTTAAGGAAGCGGGGATCGAGGATGCTGACTATTTCGTCGCCCTAACCCGCGATGATGAGATTAACATACTGGCTTCCCTCTGCGCTAAGAATTTGGGCTGCAGGAAAGTCGTGATTCTCTCAAGAAAAATGGATTACACTCCAATAGTACAGAGAGTGGGGATTGACGTGGCTATCAGCCCCCCACTCGCAGCTGCCACTGAAATAATGCGCTATATTCGAGGAGAAAGAGTACTGTCTCTATCCCTTCTAGAGGAAGGCAAAGGAGAGATTCTGGAAGTTCTGGTCAAAGGGACCTCCCGCATTGTCGGGAAAGCCCTTCGAGATACCTCCTTTCCTGAGGAAGCTCTGATAGCAGCTGTCGTCCGGGACCGTAAGGTCATCATTCCTCGGGGAGACACTATCGTTGCCGCCAACGACCGAGTAATCGTTTTCATGCTACCACAAGCAGTAAAAAAAGTAGAAAGGCTCTTCGGCTAGACCAACCAGCCAAGATGAATCCCAAGGTAGTTTTCTATTCGGTGGGAAAACTGACAAAGTTTCTGGGTGCCTTGATGGGCATACCCTGTGCTCTGTCTTTAATCTACAGAGAGCCCGATTTTTTCCCATTTGCCATCGCGGCAACAGTAACGTTCCTCAGCGGGTATTTGATAGAAAGGTTTTGCTGGCAAGCCAAAGATGAGGAGATTAGGCACAGAGAAGCATTTGCCATCGTAAGCTTGGGGTGGGCAATAGTGGCTCTCTTTGGGACCATTCCCTTTCTCTTAGGAGGAACTTTCTCCAGCTTCATCGATGCTTACTTCGAAAGTATGTCCGGGTTCAGCACTACCGGAGCGACCGTTCTAACCAATATTGAATCTCAACCCCATGGCATCCTTTTCTGGAGAAGTTTTACTCAATGGCTGGGAGGAATGGGCATTATTGTCCTGGGCATGGCTATCCTTCCCAAGCTTGCCGTGGGAGGAATGCAGCTTCTGGCAGCGGAATCTCCTGGACCTTCACCGGAAAGACTAAGGCCTCGCATCGCGGAAACAGCAAAAATCATGTGGGGAATCTACCTTCTCTTCTCCTTCAGCGAGGTTGTTCTCCTAAAACTCGCTGGCCTCCCCCTCTTTGATTCTGTCATCCACATGTTCAGTACCATGCCCACGGGAGGATTCTCCTCTCACACTTCGAATATCGGTTTTTTTGACCGTGCTAAGGTAGAAACCATTATCACCTTCTTTATGTTTTTAGCCGGAGGTAACTTTGCTCAGTACTATTATTTGCTCAAAGGACACCCAAGAAGACTATTTAGAGACAGCGAATTTAGGTTCTATAGCTTTGTGGTAGTTGCTGCTATCATCCTGGTAACTTTCAATCTATGGGGTGGGACCTATGAATCTATATGGTCCTCCTTTAGGTACGCGGCCTTTCAAGTGGTTTCCATGACTACTACCACGGGATTTACTACCCAGGACTTTGACCTCTGGCCGTCCCTATCCCGGGGTATCCTTCTTCTCCTCATGTTCATAGGGGGCTGTGCTGGTTCCACGGGAGGAGCTATGAAGAACGCAAGAATACTCATCCTCCTAAAAAAGGGTTACCAGGAGCTAGTGCGTCTTGTACGTCCCAGGGCGGTTATTCCGATAAAACTGGGGGACAGGCCCGTAGAAGAAGCAGTAATCGCTGGGATCACAGGATTTTTCATCCTGTACATTCTTCTGTTTCTCGTCTCCTCCCTCATCCTCATGAAACTAGGAATTGATATGATAAGTTCAGTGTCGGCTGCGGCAGCTACCATCGGAAATGTTGGACCGGGTCTTGGATTAGTAGGGGCCTCCCAGAACTATGCCTTCCTCCCCCCGGTGGCAAAGGTAATTCTCAGTCTCAACATGCTCCTGGGCCGCCTGGAGATCTATACGGTGCTGGTCCTTCTGCTCCCCACCACCTGGAGAAAGTGATGGGTTGCCGCCTGTTCAGAAGCGGCGGGGTCATGTCAAGCCGTTGGACCAGGTAACCGA
>SDBT01020259.1_pt1 | contig 10408 bp, 10 predicted proteins | sample 2277101 | NCBI WGS metagenome assembly SDBT01 (sample SAMN10404973, study PRJNA504765) | marine sediment metagenome | isolation source: marine sediment core GS10_PC15, 103 cmbsf | place: Arctic Ocean: Southern Knipovich Ridge | collected 2010
TTTCAGTCTCCATGCCTTGCACCGGTCTCCCGCCTCGACGCGACAGCTATTTCACGTTCTTCTGTTTTTTCACCATGTTCGTCGTCTGACCTGGCACTACTGGCCGTGACATCCAGATCATAGGGTTATTTTTCCTGTCCTCGCACCTTCCCGCCCTCAAGCCGGCCCGCGGTCCCCCATCGAGGCCGGCAGGGAAGCGGGCCACCAGGAGCACGCTCTCTGTCCATCTGCCCGAGGACGGCTTCTTTGCAGATCCTGACTACAGCGAGTACGACTGCATGGACGAGCCACCCGACCCCGGAGAACGCCCAGACATACCACGGGTTGAGCGCAAAGAGCCAAAACCTCGAAAAGACCTCATGGAGAACGTCGACAGCTTCCCCGGCAAGACGTTGTGCTGGGCATCGGAAATGGAGGAACTCAGGAAGAAGGAAGTCACCAAATGAGCCGCCTTCCTGCGGCAGTTGCCACCCTTGCGCCCAAGCTGGTCCAGAACACTATTAAAATACAAGGCCCCTCAAAATTCCCTTGACAGGCCCTAACGCCTTATGTTAGCAGTAATAAATATGACAGTCGAAAATGACTATCTGGTTTCTCGAACCACTTCCGAAGCCTTCCGAAGCCACCTCGGACAACCAAACGATTCACGCCAACGATTCACCAACGATTCACCAACGATTCACACCTCGGGATTGACAACAGACGTATCGTGTGATCGAATTCCACTTTGGAGGCATCATGGATCCTCGGAGGGATCAGAAAGGGTCGTTGGAATGCTTATCCCTCGTTTGGAAGGAGAGACATCGTCATGAACAAGAAGATATGGATTGCGGTGTCGGTTGTCATTGGGGTGATCGCCGTCGCCCTGTTGATCACGAAGCCTTGGGCCCCGTCCTCGAAAACGGTCAACTTCGGGGCAACATTCCCTCTCACTGGCGAGGTCGCCTCCTATGGCCAGAAGGCAAAACGCGGTATCGAGATGGCTGTGGAAGACCAGAACGCCAAGGGCGGCCTACTGGGCAAACAGATCGCGGTGGACTTCCAGGATGACCGTAACGACAAGAAAGAGGCGGTCAGCATCATGACCAAGTTCGCCACTATCGACAAGGTGCCCGTAGTATTCGGCTCGGCTGGAAGCGGTGTGAGCCTTGCCATTGCCCCTCTGGCGAACAGGCACAAGGTCATCTTGATATCACCTATTTCGTCCTCGTCCCAGTTGTCGACCGAGGGGGGTGACTTCTTCTTCCGGACAGTTCCTGCGGATGACCTGCAGGCGGAGGTACTGTCCATGTGGGTGTTCGATTCTGGTGCCAAGAGAGTCGCTGTGGTCTACACGAATAACTCCTGGGGCAAGCCGCTGGCAGAGGGATTCCAGAAGAAGTTCGAGGCCTTGGGAGGGCAAGTGATCAACTCCGAAGGGGTCCAGGAGAACACGGCGGATTTCCGCACGATCATCGTCAAACTCAAGGGAATGGAAAACCTTGATGCAGTGGTCTCTCCAACGTATCCCAAGGAAGGGGGCGTTTTTATGCGTCAGGCCAAGGAACTCGGCCTCAATGTGCCCCTGTTTGGTGGAGACAACTGGGGTTCTCCTGAATTCCGCAACATAGCTGGAGATGCCGCTGAAGGTATCTTTTACACCGCACCCTCCGAGAGCACCAGCCCGACATTCAGCGAATTCGCCCAACGATACAAGGCCAAATACGGCGAGGACCCCGATGTATTCGGGGCCTATTCCTACGATGCCGCCATGGCGATATTCAAGGCAACAGAAGCCGCTGGTACCACTGACGCCGAGAAGGTTCGGGAAGCCCTGTCGAAGGTTTCATCCGAGGGCGTTTCGGGAGAAATTGCCTTCCGACCGAATGGTGATCTCCAGTCCGAGGCTTTTGCGAAGAAAACCATCAAGAATGGCCAAGTGGTCAATGTTCAGTGAGGAAACAGAAAATGGCGACGGAGAAAAAAGGAACCTCCCAGGTATTGGGAGCTCAGCAGGCATGTGGAGCCGGAGATACCGTCGTTGATGATGTACTCAAGTTCAAGAAGCGCATGATCGAGTGGCCCAATCCTGTGGAATACGTAAACAACATGTATGGGTGCCATCCGGACGATGACGATAACGAGTATTTCAAGGTGATATTTGCGAAATGATTCACGGCGAAGACTTAACATCTCTCTTCGAAAACTGGAGGGCGCGCATTGAAACCCTCATGCGGGAACATCCCCTTCAGATCATTAGCTGGGAGGCAACTCGACGATGTAATCTCCGTTGCCTGCACTGCGGCTCACCTTCCGAGGAAGTCAGCCACGCAGAAGAACTCACGACCGAGGAGGTTGTCGGTGCGTTCGAGCAAATCGCTCGGGATTTCGACATGAGCCAGTTCCGGCACATTAATATCACCGGCGGCGAACCCTTTGTTCGAGGTGACCTTCTTGACGTCCTTCGGGCCATATCGCGGTGGCCTTTCTATCGGAATATCGACATCCAGACGAACGGTGTTTTCATCGCCGACAATCCGGGCGTCCTCAAGGAATTGAGGGGCGTTGGAGTCACGGGGCTGGGCATCAGCATCGATGGCTTCGAATCAACACACGATTCATTAAGGGGCACGCCAGGCATCTGGACAAAGGCTGTGAACGCCGCACGCCTCGCCGTTGAGGCTGGATATGTGGTCACTGTTTCCTTCGTCGCTCACTCCAATAACGTCCACGAACTCTCTACCTTCCATGATTTCGTCAAGGAGGAAATCCGGCCACGGGTTTTCAGGGTCATGACCATCGACCCACAAGGACGTGCACAAGAGAATTCGGATTATCTGCTCTCTTCCGATCAGATACGAGCAATGATCGATTTCCTCAAGACGGAATACGAGCGCTACTGTGGGGCCTATTCTGACCAGTCCACCACTATGGTGGAACTTGGTTGTGGTGGCTGGCTTGGAACCGATCTCGAGGGGTGTGTCCGACCGTTTGTATTTCACTGTATCGCCGGACTCAACAACCTTGGCATCCTTTATGATGGCAAATTGGGTTCCTGCAGCAATATCTCACGCGACTTCATCCAGGGCGATCTCCGTCACGAGAGCATCAAGGATGTTTGGGAGAATCGGTATCAGCCTTTCCGTGATATCGATTGGCGAAGAACTGGTCACTGCGAGACGTGTATGGAGTGGAGATTTTGTCACGGAGGACCGATGCATAAACGAACCTTTGACGGCAAGGTCAGCGGCTGCCTACGTCTTGACCTTCTACTGAACGGTGTCGCAAGGGAGACGATTCACAATGCCCTATGAGCCAAGTCGCCCCTATCGTTATTTGCAGTCCCTAGCCGACCATCGGGACAAGTTTGGGATAATGTTTTGGTGGTTTGTATTCCATTTTCTCTTGTTTCCTCGGATTCCTTGGGACTACTGGCTTTTCTGCATAGATTCTAAATCGCCCAGGGCGCATCCAGGCGAATTAGGTAAGCACTCGGGATTTGTTGACTGGCTCACGCTAAGGAGCTGGGGACTACCACTCCTTTGTATCGTTACCTACTTTTTTGCAGGTAGTTATTTCAAAGCTCAATTTGTTTCTCAGGCAAGCACCACTTTTGGTTGGCTCGAACTAGGAGGCGTTGCAATCTGGATATTGTTTTCAATTACTGTAAATCTCTTGACCTTCTTCATGATCAACCTTTTAGCACTGCCCTACAAGGAGTCTGCCAATGAGTTGGAATATCATCTCTGCGAACGTATCAACGAGGTCTCTGAAGATATTCTCGGTCATAAGTTGTGGGCACGTCCAGAGACTCATCAACTGTTCGTTGGATTGTCAGCCGATAAAAGTGGGAAACGTGCTAAGTGGTTTATCGTTAACTTCCTTTCGCACTTGGCTAATGACAGGATTGATATCAAAAATGATTTAGCTGGCGATCTGTATAGCATAAGCACAGGAAAAAACGACTGGCCCATATCACTTTACTCCAAATTCTTAGCCAAGAATATGGATCATGCTGAAAGAGAAATCCTCTGGTTAATTGATCCTGATGATTTTTTCGGAATTCTCATGCCTGAATTCGTAAGTTATGTTTTGGCTGCACAGACGGTTAGCTCCTTCAACAGCATGCCCGATATCGAATTAGATGTTGATTTGGCAGATCCCCCATCTGCCAAGAGTGTCTTTTCCGTCTATGAGAAGCCGCCTGAGGGTTCGCAAATTGAAGAATCGGGGTGGAAGCGTTTTTACCAGAACGTGGTCAATGGGATTACGTCTGACATTTCGTTGCAGGCCAGTGACCCCAGCCGTGCAGACGACACTTGGGACACTTTTCATAGGGATGTTCTACTCCCAACAGTAAGTTTTGGGATTGAAATCATAGGGCGCTCGGCGCTACTCCCCAAAGAAAAAATTATGGTTGGGTTCGAACGTTGGACCCATAAGTACCTTGATGGCCTCCTTCCGCACCTAATGGCCTTTCGCAATGCGGACAGTTGCGTCTTCCGCAAACGAGTTATCTTCCTCGGTTGCGATATGCCCAGGGGAACACCGCTTGTTGAGGAATGGGTTAGGAAAAAGATTGCGGAGTTGTGGGCAAGAAATGAATGCAGGTGGAGCAAGATTCTAGCGACCGTTAAGGGTGCCGATGTCATCGATTTGGCCATGGACCTATTTGTGTATACCTGTGGCGACGAGGAAACTCTGTCCATCCAAGGATTGCACGGAAAGAAAAAGCCAACTGGGGCTGAAGAGGCTCCCGTAAACGTTGCATGGGATGTCGGGTGGTATGATCGCCAATTCGTTGTCAGCGCAGAAGAGACAAATAAAACCGTTGTCAGCGCAGAAGAGACAAATAAAACCCCTCCACGCCGGAAGGTAGAGTGGTATTATGGCGCTCTGCCCAAGGATACAGAAGATGCCACACAACAGGATGCTTGGCGAGGAATGCTGCCGGAGAGAATACGTGAGGCCCTCGTCCTGCTTGACGCGACACGCAATGGCGGCGGTGTGAGTTTCGCGATGTTCAGAAAATGCCTCAAGGAGCACTTGACGCCAAATGAAACACCCGATGCAAAATAGAATTCTGACTTGCCATGACGGTTGCACGATCCATGGCCACGGCACTGCCGAAACAATCGGATTAGAGTATATTGCCAGCATGTTGGTTAAAGCTAACTTTGATTGTAACTTTCGAAGCAACCAGGAACTTTATGTCAGCGGCTTTGAGAGCAGGCATAAGGGGATTGCCCTCTTCTCAAGTATCACAAGCGAATATCCTCAAGTGCTAGAAGCTGCCAAAGCCGCCAAGCAAAGAGGTGAGATTACGATTCTTGGAGGGTATCACGCATGTGGGTGTACTGACAAGATAGAGCCCGATCTCTTCGACTACGTTGTAATCGGAGAAGGTGAACAAGTAGCTGTTGCTTTAGCCAATGCGATCTTGCATAATGAAATATCAGAAATAATATCCTTTAAGGACAACGGTGTGTCCTTCCCCCGAATAATCCGAGTTCCCCGAATCGAGGATTTGGATTCCATACCTTTCCCTCTGAGATCAGAAGAACGCATGTCGCGATACCAGTATCATCTACATGATCTTATGTGGCCCTCGGCGAGCAGACAGCACAACTCAACTTTAATACTCGCCTCCAGAGGATGTGCATACGATTGTGATTTCTGTGCTTCCTCTACTGTATGGGGACGAGGAATAAGATTACGATCACCTGATAATGTTATCAAAGAACTTATTGATATCAAAGCTCGATTAGGAACGAACACTGTAGTATTCATTGATCAGTCGCTGGGTCAAGCAAAACAATGGACACTTAAATTATGTAACGCAATCCAAGAAGCAGATATTGGAATGAACTGGTACCACCAGAGCAATCTAAATATAGATTTAGATGTTGTTAGAGAGATGGCAAAAGCAGGTTGCACAAAAATAGGTTTTGGCCTTGAAGGTATATCACCGCGTGCGGTTGAGCGCATCAAGCCAATAAACCCATACGAGTTTGACGCTGTTAATTCTCTGTTTGATTATTGCAACACTCTTGGCATTTTTGTTAAAGCTTACCTGATGATTGGTTTTCCGTGGGAAACAAAAGAGATTATCGAAGAATACTTTGAATGGGTTCCGCGAATTCGAGCCAACCAAATAAAGATATCGTACATGACTCCCTTCCCTGGGACTCGAGACTGGATGAAATACAGGGATCAACTTGTGACGAGGAATTGGGAGGACTTCGATACTGTCAGAATGCCAGTTATCTACAACAAAAGAATCTCCGTACCGAAGTATCATGAAATCAGGACTGCACTTTTCAAGTCGTTCTACGGATCGCATACATACGCAGACGTCACGCACCAAATGATTCGTGCATACCCACATTATATCGAGAGTTACCGTGAATTCGCCGATTACCTCGATCGCTTTAGAATGATCTCGGGTGATGAGGTTTGGCTTGAATGGGCGGGTCATGGGCAGGCTTCGAGATTTGCTATGGCAGGCGGGCATTAGGGAGAATCGATGGAGCAGCTACTCGCAAATATCCTGTATTCGGCCTGCACTATTTTTCTGGTAGCAATAAGCTTCTCAATGATTTTCTGGACAGCTGGATTTTTTCACTTCGCACACGCGGCGATCATTACGGTTGGCGCCTATGCAAGCTTTGCCTTTTCGGCATGGTTAGGTGCGCCGATATCTGTCTCGGCTGTGCTCGCCCTTATTACCGGCGCTGGGCTTGGCTGGTGTCTTGAGAAGGTAGTGTATCGCCCAATGAGGCGTAGCGGCACGACACCTCTAATTCTCCTGTTGGCTTCCCTGGGCCTTTACATCGTCCTTCAGAATGTTGTTTCGGTGGTGTTCGGTGACGACACCAAGCTGCTCGGAGGGCCTGGCATTGTGGCAACATTTTCAATTCTCGGAGCAAAGTTAACGAGTGTCCAACTGATGGCTATAGGCGCCGCTGTGATGGTTCTACTGGGAAAAATTTTCATGATCGATAAGACAAGAGTCGGGTTATCTCTGAGGGCTGTGGCTGACAGCCCCGATTTGGCGAGGGTAAGCGGAATCGAGTTGGATCGAACCATGGGTATTGCGTTTTGCCTTGGATCGTTCTTGGCGAGCGCGGCGGGAATTTTTAGAGCACTTGACGTTGGTATGACTCCGACGATGGGATTACCAATGCTGCTGTTGGGAGTTGTAGCAGTTGTCCTGGGCGGAAAAGGGAAAACGCTGGGCGTGGCCATAGCTTCCTTGCTTCTGGCCTTTTGCCAGCAGCTTGCTGGATGGAAACTCGGGACACATTGGGAAGAGGCAGCAGCTTTCTTATTGCTGCTGGCTTTCCTGCTATATCGCCCTCAAGGAATCCTGGGGAAACCGCTCAGGAAAGCCACGGCATAAGGGATGTGAACGATGGATTACTTGCTGCACATACTGATCTTGATAGGCATTTATTCCATACTCTCTGTGTCGCTCAACCTGATCGCTGGCTACACGGGTCTGCTTTCTATCGCACATGCGGCGTTCTTCGGCGTGGGGGCATACGTAGCGGCCCTAATGGCACTCAACATGCACAGTCCCTTCCTGGTTAACCTCATCTGCGCGATCATCCTTAGTGCCCTAGTTGGTGCATTGCTGGGTATCCCGTCCCTGCGTATCCGCGACGACTACTTTCTCATTGCCACCTTCGCCTTCCAGGTCATTACGTTCAGCATCCTCAACAACTGGGTAACCTTCACAGGTGGACCGATGGGTTTACCAGGCATTCCACAACCAACGCTCTTTGGCTTAGAGATATCATCGAATTTCAGATTTCTGTTGCTGGTTGGTTTATTTTGCGCGGTGACTTTGCTCATGACACGCCGTATTGTGCAGTCACCCTTTGGTCGTGTGTTGAAAGCTATCCGTGAAGACGAAGTATTCGCTGTGGCCGCAGGCAAGAACATCGCAGCTTACAAGGTCCTCGTATTCGTCATCGGTGCGGGGATGGCTGCCGTGGCTGGGGTCTTGTATGCGTACTATATCAGTTTCATCGATCCAACCAGCTTTACGGTGATGGAATCGATCTTCATCATTTCCATTGTCATCATCGGCGGTGCTGGAAGCCTGTGGGGGCCTGTTCTAGGTTCTGTTGTATTAATTCTGCTACCTGAAATACTTCGATTCCTAGGATTACCCAGTTCAGTTGCTGCGAATATCCGACAAATTCTCTATGGCGGCTTGTTGGTTGCCTTCATGATGTGGAGGCCTCGTGGATTCCTGGGCAAATACGCCTTCCAGAGAGGGGAGGCGCAGGAATGAGTGACGAGATACTGGAAGTCCACAGGCTAGGGAAGCACTTTGACGGCGTCAGAGCACTCGTGAATTTCTCGGGAAACCTGCACCGCGGTGAGATACTAGGACTAATAGGTCCCAACGGGGCTGGAAAGACCACCCTTTTCAATGTTGTGAGCGGATTAATAGCACCCGACGGAGGAAAAGTTCTTTTCAAAGGCAAAGACATCACGGGCGCTTCCCCCTACCGTATCACGAATCAGGGGATCAGCCGGACATTCCAGAATCTTCGCCTTATTCGTCAGGTAAGTGTGCTCGATAACGTTTTGCTGTCATTTCAGCACCAGCCAGGTGAGGAACTGCGGAGTATTTTCTTTAACTGGAAGCGGTGCAGGGAACAAGAAAGCTCCAACCGAAAAGAGGCCATGGCTCTACTGGAAGAGGTGGGCCTATTAAATAAGGCTGGCGATTCGGCAGAAGAGCTGTCTTACGGGCAGCAAAAGCTCCTGAGCCTTGTTTGCTGCCTGGCCGCAAAATCCGATGTGCTTCTGCTTGATGAGCCCGTTGCAGGAATAGCGCCGGAGATGAACGAGGCAATCCTGGCGACCATACGCGGTTTGCCATCGAAAGACAAATCGGTGATCCTGATTGAGCATAACCTCGATGCTGTAATGCAGGTTTGCGACCGAGTCATATTCATGGACACAGGGACCAAAGTCAGCGAGGGCACGCCCGAGGAGGTCAGGAACGACCCGAGGGTCATCGAGGCATACATAGACTGAGGATTAATATGCTGGAGATCAGGCAACTCGAAACAGGATACGGCAAGAAGCAGGTGCTTTTCGGCTTGTCCCTGGAAGTCCATGAGGGTGAGATTGTCGCCCTCATCGGACCCAATGGGGCCGGCAAGTCCACCGTGCTTAAAGCCGTGTGCGGCCTGATCCCGGCATGGAAAGGCGAGATACGCTTCAACGGCGATGTGACCAACGGTTCCACACCGGCCCGGAATGTTGCACGAGGTATCACCTTCGCCCCCCAGGGCAGCCGTGTTTTCGAAGATCTCACCGTCATGGAGAACCTCGAGATTGGCGGATTTCAGCTTCCTCGAAACGAATTGAAGAGCCGGGTTGCACAGATGTTCCAGATGTTCCCAGTATTGAAAGAGCGTTACCGGCAGGATGCTGGAAAACTGTCCGGTGGAGAACAACAGATGCTAGCCTTGGCCAGGGCTCTTATCCCGAATCCCACGTTGCTCATGCTCGACGAACCCTCCCTTGGCCTATCACCGAATCTCGTTGCCACGGTCTTCAGTAAGATATCTGAGATAAACACCGAGACAGGGGTAACCATTCTGATTGTGGAACAGAAGGTTCGCGAAGTTCTTGATATCACCATGCGGGTTTATTCAATCAGACTGGGCAAGGTGGCCTTCGAAGGCTCGCCCGGGGAGCTCAAGGAAGATAAAGCCAGGCTAAAGCAGCTTTTTCTATAAACCCGCTGGATTATTCCGTCTCCCATTTCTTGATCCTGTTGAGAGCCGCCCGCGCGCAAGCCCCGGCCAGGAAGGATCGCGTAGACCGTCACCTCCACGACCGCGAATAACCACAGCCAGACCCGCTCGCCCCCGACCTTCCAGCCCGTCTCGTCCGGCGAGACCACCTCGTCCTGACGCACACGCGCACAGAGCGCCGCTAGGCGCGCGGACCGGCGGAGGCGCCAGCACCCAGCCTAGGAATTTTTCTCGCCAGCCTCAACCTTATTTCTTGACAGGCGCAATACTGTATGCGATATCAGCAACAGGCATGCAGAAAGGCACTCGCCAAGACCTGAGCCGAGCCCGCCAGGGGTTGCGGCGGATCCACGAACAAATCGGAAAGCTCCTGTAGAATCGCCATTGACAACACCTCCGGACAGTGCTTTCCTGGCGTGCAATCCTCGGCCAATGGGAGGTGATCATGGCTGGTATATCGTCCGGGGCCGATCCCCTGATGCTGGGCGTCAATGTCTGCACGGCGGGCGGAGACCCGGCCATCTCGGCGCGGGTCGCCGAGCTGGTCTGCCGGGTCGAGCTTCGGGCCGACGAGTTCGATGCCGAGCTCGCGGCGCTCGAGCGGGAATACGGGACCACCGTCTACACCGAGTTGCTCTTCCTCA